>JAEEGG010002835.1_pt1 | contig 44167 bp, 43 predicted proteins | sample 9134161 | NCBI WGS metagenome assembly JAEEGG01 (sample SAMN16246543, study PRJNA631951) | gut metagenome | biome: gut microbiome; feature: rumen; material: CR-attached | host: Bos | place: Iran: Karaj | collected 2018-10 | reverse complement strand
CTGTCATCGATGTTGAACCTGATGGTGTCCGAGATGGTCTTGCTCGCATCTTCGAGCGTGACGCTTTGCTCTTCTTCCGTCAGGCGCTTGCTGTGCATGAGTTCCATCAGTGAGAGCCCCAGCGCGTCCGAGAGGTCTTCCAGCGTTTCTATGTCAGGGTAGCCGTGCCCGTTCTCCCAGCGGCTCACCGCCTTGTCCGTGACCTTGAGCGTGTCCGCGAGCTGCTTCTGAGTAAGACCTTTGGCCTTGCGCTCCCCTGCAATAAAAGAACCGAATTCCTTTGCGTCCATGTTGTACTCCCTTGCGATGGTGTTTCCTGTTATCCCCGGCGTTGCCGTCTGGTTTGAGTATACAAATGGCTGTGGAAAATACAATCTATGATTCATAGAGTTGTGTGTTTACTGGGTTCTCCAGGGAGAGTTCGTCTGCAAAGTTAAGCCCCGCCGTTGTGCTTGGCGGGGCCCTTGGTGTTTACTGGTCTACTATTATCAACTCATCCCGGATGTCTGACGGCTTGGCTATGTAGCTGTAGTATTTTACCTCCGTCACTCTCAGCGGTATCCTGTACTTCCTGCTGAAGATGTAGTAACCGTCGTCCTTGAGCGTGATCTCCTTGTCGGGTGAGTGATAAACATCTCCTTTGAGAAAGTATTCTCCGAACTCGTAGATCCAATACGATCCGTCAAGTGATGGTATCGCCAGAATGAGCCTTGTTCCGGCTTCCGGACGGTCGCCTGCTTTGATCCAACCAAACTTCTCATTTTCCATTCACGAACTCCTTTCCCTTATCATGCGGCAGACTTACCAGAGTACATTATAATTTTTGGCTATCCAATTAAATGGACAGTTCAGGGGTTGACAGCTGAAGGGGTCGGGAAGATAATATGGGCGTAAGCGGTCCGGTGGGCCGCTTTTTTGTTTTTATACTCAAGTGACAGCTTCTTTGACAGCAAAATAACAAATTAGCTGTCATATATATTGTGATCCTGCGGGGTTTATATCACCTGAGATTCTCGATGTTCACTACTACTATTCTTCCTGTATCAGGGTTTGCGACCAGAGCAGAACTTGAAGTTCCGGTATACATGGGGCTGAACAGGATTATGTAATAAGAACCTATGTTATCGTCTATCACCTTGTCGTAGTTCAGATCGAGCGGAAAGCTGTCGCCGTATGAACCGGGATTCTGAACTTCACCTGTTTTTTTCAAATAGTACTCTGAATATACCCCATTCCCGTAATTCAGAATTACGGAACGGATGAACTGATCGTATTCTGCTTTATCAACCGTAAATGCATAGAGTGAATACTTGCCTATGAGTGTGTTATTGCAGTAAAACCTTTGATCGGAAGCACCTTCAGGAATGCTGACTGAGAGCCTGAGCGGCGAACTGTTGCTGATGAACTCCCCATAAGAATTATATTCCCACGATCCCAGCTTTAAGCCGAACCTTCCGATCAGGAACAATCCGGCTATCGCCAACACTATTATCAAAGGTATCCATATCTTTTTACTCATGTAGTCATATTAACATTAATCCGGGACATCTTAATCAAATCTTAAACCTTTCCCACCTTTTATATTAATGTAGTATTCCGTACAATAACCTTATCAACAAACCCCGAGGTGGAACATGTACAACATTCTTATCTGTGACGACGACAAGGACATCGTTAACGCGCTGAAGATCTATCTGCAGAATCCGGATTACAGACTGCTCGAAGCGTATAACGGCGCCGAGGCTGTCGAGGCCGTTCACAGAGAGACCGTGCACCTCGTGCTGCTTGATATCATGATGCCGCAAATGGACGGGATAACAGCAATGGCAAAGATCAGGGAGAGCTTCAATATGCCCGTGATCCTCTTAACGGCCAAATCAGAGGACCAGGACAAGATATTGGGGCTTAACATCGGGGCCGATGACTATATCACCAAGCCCTTCAATCCCCTGGAAGTGGCTGCGAGAGTAGGATCGCAGCTGAGGCGTTATACGAAGCTCGGCGCAGGGCTGGTGTCTGACAAGACCTTGACCGTCGGCGGGATCGAGCTCGATAACGAGACAAAGACCGTAACGGTCGACGGCAAGCCGGTGAGCCTCACGCCCAAGGAGTATGACATCCTTAAGCTCCTCATGGAGCACCCGGGCAAGGTCTACGCGCCAAAGGAACTCTATAAGGAGATCTGGGGCGAGGACGCGCTTACAGGCGGCGAGAACACCGTGGCGGTACACATAAGACACATTAGAGAGAAGATCGAGATCACGCCGAACGAACCGAGGTATCTGAAGGTCGTTTTCGGGCAGGGATACAAGATCGAGAAGGAGAGATAACAATGGCAACCAAAGGTCAGTTCTGGAGGACGGTCGCGGCGAAAACGATCATGTTCTTCGCGATCAACGTGGCAGTATTTACGGCTCTGGCGTGCATCGTCATCGTGGGCGGGTGCGTATCGTCGAACCTGTACGAGGTAACGGACGAAGAGTATTTCGAAGAGAGCGACGAGGAGTGCCTGTACTACAGCATGATGCAGCAGACGAACTACCTGCTCTCGGGCGAGAACGCCTCGATATACGGCATGGAGGTAGAGGTGACAAACGGCGCGGGCGAGGTGATCGCGGCGACGGGCGGCTTTGCACAGGCCAAGGCCGAGACCCCGGAGTTCGTGCACACATACGCGGCGGACCTGCTCTACGACAGTGAAGGCCACTTCAAGGGCATGAACGCGGTGTCGATCGAAGAAGGCGACAGACTGGTCGCGGCGACAATTACGGCGTACGCCGACCCCGCGGATTTTACGGCGCACTCGGAGTTCAACAGAGAGGTCATACACATTCTCTATTCCATGCGTTATGCGGCTTTCCCGCTGGCGGTCGCGTGCTTTATCCTGGGGATCGCCTGCTACATCTCACTCATCTGCGCTGCCGGACGTAAGCCCGGCACTGATGATGTTGTCACGGGTCCTTTGTACCGTGTGCCGTTCGACGTGCTGGCGTTCGTGACGGGTATCCTCATGATCGTCCCGGTCCTTCTGGCGCGTGCCTCCGAGACCATGGTGCAGCTGATCTTCGCCTGCATAGGGGTGCTCTACTTTGTTAACGCCGTGCTCGGCCTCACCGTGTCTATGGCTGCGCGTGTCAAGCGCCACGAGCTCATCAGAGGCACGCTCGTCTACAAGGTCTTAGCGCTTATCTTCAAAGCATTCTGCGCGATACCGATGGTCGGCAGGACGATCGTGATACTCCTGGGACTGAGCTTTGTCGAGTTCATATATATCCTTCTGAATCACGGAGACAGCGGCAGGCTCATCATCGGCTGGATCCTTGCCAAGGTCATCCTCTACCCCGTGATACTCTACATCGCATACATGATGAGCCGTCTTAAGGCCGCAGGCAGCAGGCTCGCTTCGGGAGACATTACCACTCCCGTCGATACTAAGGGGTTCGTGCTGGACTTCAAGCAGCACGCCGTGAACCTCAATAAAGTGTCCGACTCCGTGGGACTCGCCGTCGACGAACGCCTCAAGTCCGAGCGCATGAAGACCGAGCTCATCACGAACGTCTCGCACGACATCAAGACGCCTCTGACGTCCATCATCAACTACGCTTCACTCATGGGGACTTGCGATCCTGCAGACCCGAAGATGCGCGAATACTCCGAGGTCGTCGTAAGGCAGTCTGACAAGCTGAAGCGCCTTATCGAAGATCTCGTCGAGGCCTCGAAAGCATCCTCCGGTAACCTCGAGATCGTCCCCGCCCCCCTGAACTGCTGCACATTTGTGTCCCAGACCGCAGGCGAATACAAAGAGCGCATTGACGGCGCCGGGCTGACCCTGGTGGCGACCGCTCCCTCCGAACCGGTCATGATAATGGCCGACGGCCGCCGCATGATGAGGATCTACGACAACCTCATGAACAACATCTGTAAATACGCCCAGCCCGGCACCCGCGTCTACCTGACTCTGTCGGTCGAGGACGGCAATGCGGTGACTGTGTTCAAGAACACCTCTGCCGCAGAGCTGAACATCAGTGCCGACGAACTGGTCGAGCGCTTTGTCCGCGGAGACAGATCCAGGAACACCGAAGGCAACGGCCTCGGCCTGTCGATCGCCAAGAGCATGACTGAGCTCCAGGGCGGTAAGTTCGAGATAGATGTCGACGGCGACCTGTTCAAGGTGACGCTGACGTTCCCGGTGGTGGAGTCTGCCGGTGACTCCAATACTGCCGGCACTGACGATACTGATGACACTGCCACTGACGGCACCGGCGCAGAGACTGTCCCGACCAAGACAGACGTAGTCTCCGCAGCAGCTCAGGCCGCCGAAGAAACATCTTCCGGTGCCGATTCCGGCGTTGCAGCCGGCGTTGCCGCAAGTGTCGCCGCCGCAGTCGCCGAATCCGCGCCTGAACCCGACCCTGACAGCCCGTCAGAGTCATAAGCGTAGTACTAGTTTGGCGGCGGGGAGTGACCCCGCCGCTTTTGTTTTGCAAATGTTCAGTATAGTGTTCAGTAGTGTAGCCCTGTTTACTGAACAGATGGTCATTTACAGGGTAAAAATACAGCAGTGGTGACTGCAGTGCAGTCCGGGTTGCTGTCAGATAGGCCTTTTCGCAGGCAAAAATACAGCAGTGCTGACAGCAGCGCAGTCCAGATTGCTGTCAGATAGCCCTCTTCGCGGGCAAAAATACAGCAGTGCGTACAGCAGTGCAGTCTGGGTTGCTGTCAGATAGGCCTTTTTGAGAGTAAAAATACAGCAGTGGTGACTGCAGCGCAGTCCAGCCTGCTGTCAGATAGGCTTATTTGTGGGCAAAAATACAACTACGCGCACATCAGTGCGAACTCATCTTAATTGATCAACGGAATCCCTTGAATACTTGTTGTGCGATGGTATAATGTTTATACATAAAGAACATATCAATCCAATAGGGAATCACAAAAACCCCGAAGAGTGCGATCTTCGGGGTTTTCTTACGCCTTTTTGCGAGGGCTTAACTCGTTCGGGCCGGTTGTCTTCAATCACTATCCAGCCACTTGCAGATGTAATGAGCTATTACGCCTGCCACGATAGAGATCAATAAAGAATATATCAATCCCATGGGATATCACCTCCTTTCCCGTTAACGGGGATTGAAGGTAAGACAACACCTAAATTGTACAAGCATAAATGGCCGAAAAACTCGACAAAAACCGACAAAAACCGACAAAATAGCCAACACATAAAAAAGCCCCGGCGCGGGGAGTTGCCGGAGCATTTTTACTTATATCACAGCGGACGGTACTCCGCCTGATCGCTTGATCGAAGCGCCGGGGCCGAACTTATGCCTGGCGCAGCATCGCTACCGGCTGTCCGCATTTCGGGCAGAGGCCGCCGGGAAGCCTGTCGTAGATGAACCATGTCTCGCATGCGTCGCACTTGCAGTCGAGGCTCTTAACGAAGATCATGACGTCGTTGGTGTCCATCACGTTGCTGCCTACGAACCTGTCCAGGTCAATAACATTCATGTCTGCCATAGTCACATCCTCCTTTGCAGGTTTCTATGACTTAAGTTTAAAGGCAGAGTTTTAAAAGAGTTTTAATGCAGGGTTATGCGGAATTGAACTTTTGGTAAACCGTTTACTCTTCCTTTGACCATGAAAACTCCATGCCCATAGAATTACTCTGATGAAACATATAATGCCTATGGAGAGCGAATAGTGCGCTTAACGATAAGTCTTCAATTGTTTCAGCATTGTCATCATAGCAGTCTGCAACAACAGTTTTACCCAAAACTCTATGACTTAGATTATCACATGCATCAATTATGAATCGACAGAGCCAGAACACAGCATCTTCTTCAGTTGCATCTGCAATCAACGTTTCAACAAGATAGTCCATCGGTTTTGGATATTTCCTTTTCTTGCTATTATTTAATCCAATATAGTCATTAATGTAATGGTCTAAATTGCTATAAGCGGATTTGGGGAATGTGGCAATTATCTTCGATGTTACTAATCTCTTAAACTGATAGCAGTCATAACCTTTAATGCTTTTGCTTACATAATACTGAAACCTTGGGAAATGCTGTCCAAACATATATATATATCTTTCGGAAGAAAGCTTGTACTTTATCAAATCATCCTCTAGCAAAGCTAACCCTTCCATCCAATACAACTTGTCACAAACTAGCCTTGCCGTAACGTTGCACTTGTCAAGAATGCTGCTCCTTAATTTTTCTGATAAAAGATTATACTCGGTATACATAGAACGCTGATAATTATGGTCTGGGTTATATAGAAAAGCAATCTGGCAAAGCGGAATTAAGTCTGTTTCAGATTCATGTTCCACCAAATACTGCCTTACTCTAAGCGTTTCATCTTCAGATAATAGGTCATTATTAGCGTTACCAGAATTTTTTGTAGGTTCTTCGATTAGATCAGCAAGAAACAGCTTATCAATCTCCTTAGAGTATTCAGTCTTTCCAGAATTATCAACGAACTTTAGTGTATAAAGAAATACTCCGGTCAAAAACGAAGGTAAATCTATATAATTGCCGGGGAAATCTTTCTTCAATGTGCCATTAACCAAATCTACAGGTTGAGATTCAGGTATGGTGTCATCTCCATTAACGATTTTGGTTATAGTTTTTACAAGTAAGCATTCACTTTGAGGATTGAACATATTCGCAATATTGTTCATGCAATGGCACAAACTATCATATTGATCCGGATCATAGTCGTTTATCCTTTCAATAAACTCTTTATTGGGATTTCTGACTCCACGCACGAACTTACTAATCGTGTCCGGATCTGGTCCATATTTATCATCAATACATGAAAACACTTCTCTAAAGCATCTGCTTTGGGTAAAAGAGTTTTCTTCTACGCAAACCACTATAGCTTTGAAGAAAGTACCTAAGCATAGTCTGCTCATATGAATGACAACCCCCTTTTTTTGAAATGTAGCCTACATCTTGCCTACTGTTTGTCCTGTCAAGGCAAATATCTTTTCTTCTACACTTACAGCATCACCACTCGTCAGCAGGCCACTGAAATCCGAAGAGGGTGATGAAATCTTTAGCCCGTGATTATTTATCGGATTATTAATCACCATGCTAAGAAAGGAGGATATCTCATGCTTAGCAATGATTTAAATAATTATAACAAGCCTAGAAAAGGCAGCAAAGACATATGGAATGCTTCATTGCTTGAAGGTGCAACTTACACGGAAGGTAATGATATTCCTATTTGTCTTAAGTGCAACGGAAGCATCCCTGAGGGCTTAATTGGAAGCGACGAGGCAGCAGGCAATCACAAGAAGAATAGCAAAAACAACCCGGATTATCAGGTCAAAAAGTATATTCACAGCTATATTGACGACCAAAAATTCGATGGTAATCGAAGTAGCATTTGGCTAAATATAGGGAAATTTATTGAGTTAGCCCGTCATTATTCTGGTGTTATCAGCCCGGACTTTTCAACCTGTGCCGACTTTCCTGATGCCTTGAAGCGATGGAATATCTTCAGAATGAGATCATATGACTTCATTCTGCAAAAGAACGGTATCCCTGTCATTCCGAATGTCCGCTGGGGAACACCTGAAACTTGGAAGTATTGCTTCGACGGAATCCCTGTAAACGGAATCATTGCTATAGGAACAGTTGCAAGCGGAATTCATAAAGTCATCAATCGCAAGTATTTTGAGGATGGTCTTCTTAAAGCAATCGAGTTACTGAGACCACATACAATTATCGTCTATGGTTCAGCAAACTATGAAATATTCGATAGAGTTCGTAATCAAGGGATAAATGTTGTTGCCTTCCAAAGCAAGACAAATCTTGCCTTTAAAAGGAGGGTAACTGATGAGTAAAGCATTAAGCAATCACTTCCATGGTACAACAGGTGAACGTAAGTTCAACAACAATCAGAAACAATATGAAGATGATATAATCAAAGATAGAGTTCGCGGATTGGACCTCAGAGAACATCCGGTCAAGCACAAGAGTTCTTTAAGCATAAAGGAAATCAAGAGGAGGATTAAAGACCACACCGCAACGAAAGAAGATTATCGCAAATATGATCGTATCAAACGTTTGTCGGTGAAGCGAAAGACTGCAGTTAATGATTTTTGGGTAGCTGAACGTGAACGTCTAAGCAATAACATACCCGGGACACGCAATTGGACCGCTGAACAGAGAAAAATAATAATAGACGGAGGACGTCCCAAGGTTGATGGTAAAACAATGCAAGGACACCACACCTATAGTGTCTCGATGTATCCTCATCTTGCAGGAAAACACGAGGTTATTTTTCCGGTAACGTTTGAAGAACACTTATATGAATGGCATGGAGGTAATTTCAAAAATAGTCTTCCAGGAAAGCCATTCAAAAGGAAAAGGAGAACATAATATGAAACCACAAGTTGCAATTAAAATACCTAACGATTCTTCTGTTGCAAAAGCTGCTTCGATTATCAGGAAGATTGAGAAAGATCTGTCAATTGCAGATATCAGTCGAAGAATAAAAGATTCCGATTATCTCCTGTCATATGACATGTCGAGCGAGAAAGGTGTTAACAATATAATTCGCTGTTATAACGAGTTCCTGAAGCTCGGCATTACACCTTCTCTGTTCGAACACGATAGACCTGCATCAATAGATTTACTGAAAAACCTCAGCAACACATACAAAGAGATATCTGATGAGATTGATGCTGAGATGGAAGCAGAAGACGAAGAGTAATTATTTCTCTGTGATTTTATAGCGGTCAGGCATTGCTTGGCCGCTTTTTTCCCTAGTCTTTCACTCGAACCCGAAGAGGATGATCAGCTCGATGAGCGGAACGCAGATCGCCAGTACGGGTGCGAGCACAGCCATGAGCACGATGAGAAACACGCCGCGGCCTTTCTTGCCCTGCTTGAAAGCACGAACCGTCAGAACTATCAGGATTATATATAAGGGCAACCCCAGCAAGATCGCAGTCATTTGACACGTACCTCATTCTTGTCCGCGCCGACGCGGGACTTTTTCACAAGATCAAAGTAAGTCCCGGTCACGACGATCGACCCGAGCAGCAGTGCGCCTCCGACCGAGACGAGCGCGCCGTACGTGCGGCCTCTGACGTTGTGCGATTTGATGCCGTTTATGTTTGAATACAGTTCGCCGCCGGCCAGATACACCGTCACCGGCAGCCCCGTCTCGTAGCGGGCCTGATACTGCGGGACCTCGCCGTCGAGCACGCTGATCAGCTCGTAGTCTTTGCCCTCATACCTGACCGTCACGACATCATGCGTGCCGCGGGTGAGCATCTCGGGCTCGTGGCGGATGTCAGTGATCAGCACCTCGACTTCCGTGTACTCGACCGGCGCCGTTTGGATCTGATGCGCCAGCACGATCACGGCCGCCAGGCACGCCCCGAGCGCGATCCACAGGAAGATGGCAATGAGTCCGAGTGTTGTTTTCCTGGTCATGAGTCTTTGTTGTCTTTCGATGAGTGCAGCACTTCCGCCTTGTCCTTAGAGAACGTCTCGGTGGGGTCGAAGATCTCGGCGAAAATCACTTTCTCGGGCACGCCGTCGCCGTTGATGTTGACGTACAGCATCTCGTCCGTCCCGTCGATAAGGTAGAACCTGGCCTGCGTGTAGTACCCCTCCACGGCAGAATCGCGCCCGACCGCGTAGGGCTCGTAATCCTCGAGGAACTCCAGCGCCTCCTCCTCGTCTTTCCAGTCGACGTCGTCGATGTCGTCCCTGTCGATCTCGTCCCCGCCGCCGGTCAGCTTGAACACATCATTCGCCGTGCCCACGCCGATGTTGACCGCGATGAAGTCCGAGCTGTCGCCGTAGCAGACGAGCATCCCGCAGGAGTCCTCGTACACCATTTCCGCCGTCGTCCCGTCCTCGAAAAGGTACAGATCCACATCCTCCCCTTCCTCAAGACCTTCCGGCACGGTAACTTCCATGTTGAAGCGCTTGTCGATCGTCAGGATCCTGATGCGGTTGAGCCCGATGAGGTCGTCGTCGCCGATAATCGAATAAAGCGAGAGCGTGACCCAGTACGTCTGCTCGTCCGTGTATATAAAGAAGTCCGCATCAAAGTAATCTATCGGGTCCGTCTTGGACCACTGGCTGTAGGTATTGGCTGAGAGATCCGTCGGCAGCACGCTCGTATCGATGACATCGCCCTCGAAGCCGTCGATCATCTCCTCGATCATGTCCTCAGTGCCGTCCATGGACAGCAGCTTGTCGGAGCAGAGCTTCTCGATGCCCCTAGCATCCCTGTCGTCAAGCGCGTTGACAAAGCCCGCGCAGGTCTTCATGAAGACGCCCTTGTCCCTGTATTCGATGTCATCCTTGTCGGTGATCGCATCGTCCTTGATCTCACTGTAGAGCTTGTTGGTGTCGAACTTGCTCGGCTTGAAGCAGGACGTCAGGCCGCCTAGCGTGAGCGACGCAAGAAGTATGACCGCGGTGGTTTTTATGTAAGTGTTCATTAATCGAATCTGCCCCTATCCAAACTTATTAGATTATAAGAGTTCTTAGGGATTACTGCAAAAGTTACTGCATGCGCAGTATGTATGTCAGTAACTTTAGCCCCAAAAGGCCCGAAACTACTGCAAGAGTTACTGCATGCGCAGTATGTATGTCAGTAACTTCGGCCCCAAAAGGCCTAAAACTACTGCAAGAGTTACTGCACGCGCAGTATGTATGTCAGTAACTTTAGCCCCAAAAGACCCAAGAATACTGCAAAAGTTACTGCATGTGCAGTAACTTTCTCAGTAACTTTTGGATTAATCATGCAAGAATCACTGCCCTGCGTTCTCCGGCAGCTGCTTGGTGCCGCTCTTGACCGAGTTGAATATGGTTACGACGAAGTTCGTGATGTCGTTCTTGGAAGGCTGGGCCGGCAGCTGCCTGATGCCTTCGGTGATGCGCTCGATCAGGGTCTTGCCCATCTGCTCTTCCATTAGTTTCTTGACCCAGTCGAGCTCGTCGATGGAATTCTGGCCGAGGTAGATCCTCTCGAAAGCCAGGATCGAACCCTCACCTATCGCCGTGACGATGGCGCCCGCGATGATAGCGTTAAGCACACTCGCAGCGACGTTGACGCCGGGGATCGCCTTGAGCGCCTGAATGAGTCCTCTGGCCACGAGGCTGACCGTGCCGACCTCGATTATGGTGCTGAAGAATTTCTTGGAACCCTCGCCCTCGTCGATCTCGTAGATCCTCGCGAGTGCCTTGAGCTCGGCGGTCTCGATGGGAACGAGCAGCAACGCGTCCGGGAACGGGATCGGCACCGCGCCGACAGTAACGCCTGCGCCCGTCGAGAGGACGACTGTGCTGTGCGCGAGCTTCCTTTTTCGCTCGAGGTTATATACCGTGACGTCATTCTTGGACGCCTGGATGCCCTCCGGCAGCAGCTCGTTGATCGCGGTGATGAGCTCCGTGACGCCCTCCGCCGGGACCGAGTATTCGTTGGAGATGAGGTACGGCGCAGCGACCACCGGGAAGATGCCCTTGATCTCTCTCCTGCCCTCGAAAGCGTCCTTTACCATCTGCACGTTCTGGTCCCTGTCGCTGAGCGAGTAGGACTTGGTGATGATGACGATGATCGGCACCGTCTTCCAGATGGCAATGGCCTTGAGGAAATCGTCTATCGTCTTGGGGAAGAGCTTTGACGCCGTGCCGTCCACGCACATGCATATAAGGTCGATCGTCGTCTGCTCGTCGCCGTCCGTGGCGCTCTTCTTGCACCACTTCTGCACTTCCTTGATGGCACGGTTCTGCTGGAAAGCCTTGGTCGGCTCGAACCCGATCGTGTCGATTATCCGGAAGGGGATCTCCTCGTTCTCATACACGTGCAGCTCCTGCGTCGTGCCTTTGGTGCCGATGCCGGTCGCCGCGTCCGTGCCCAGGATCGAATTGATGAGCGTCGTCTTGCCTACACCGGAATTACCCAGGAAGAGTATGTTTCCCTTCTTCATAGCTGTGCCCTCCTTGGAGTGTGCCTTTTTGGATAAGTATACTATAACACTCGCGCGCGCGGCCTGCCCCGCTGCAACATTTTCGCGCGCCGGTTGTATTAATGGCAAAAGCATTTGGAGGGAACACACATGAAGAAGATATTGGCAGCAGTTCTGGCGGCAGTGATGGCGGTAAGCCTTATGGGATGCGCAGGCACGGGCAACGGCAAGAGCCACAAGAGCACGGGCGGCGGCACGATCGCCTGGCTGAACACCGCGAGCGAAAACAACATAGAGAACCTGAAGAAGAACGAGGGCAACATGCTCGAGGTCACGGCGTACGTGAGCGAACCGCAGGGAGAATACACAAGCTACGTTACCTACGACGGCGGCGTATACGTCTCCGGCTCAGGCGCGAATGGCGAGCTGACCATGAGCGACGAGGACTACATGTTCATCTACAATTTCTGCGTCGACGCGTACGAGAACGACAGGTTCGCAGACTACTCCGAGGATGTGTGCGACGGTACGACATACAAGTTTGTTTTCTACGATACCGACGGCGGCGCGCACACGCTGTACTCGGGCTACTGCTACGAGAACGAAGCCCTGCAGGAGATCAACTCCAGAATCGGCTATTACTGCATCGACTGACGGTGAACCTACGACTGACGGCGCACCTTCGACTGGCGGTGGCGCACCTTGGGCGCAAATAATACCGCTGTTCAGACGGTATAGAGTTCCCGAAGCTTTACGAGATCTTCCGGGGTGAGGCCGAGCTCTTTTGACATGTAGTCGTGCACGCTGCCGTACTTGTTTTCGAGCGTTGCCAGCGCGTGCGTCATGTAGTGCTCGAAGACACCTCCCGAGGCGAACTGCAGCGCCTCGATCTTGTCCTCCGCCATGCCGAGCTCCTCGCCGTCCCGACGGATCTGCGCGAGCTCATTTTCCTTACACCTGTTCGACAGCATGTAATCTTCGAGGATCGTCTCCCTGTCCGTGCCGAGCGCAGTGAGGAGCAGCATCGTCGCCAGTCCCGCGCGGTCCTTGCCGTCGACGCAGTGCCAGAGAACGGCGCCTTTTGCGGGGTCGGTCTCGAGAAGTATCCGGAAGAACTGCGCGTATGCTTTCCTGCCGCGCGGCCCGAGCAGGAACATATCGTACATCTTCGGGCTCAGAAGGCCGCTCTCGTAGGCAAGGTCAATCATGGCCCGCTTGTCGGTATTGCCCGTCAGGAACTGCTTTGCCAGCTTGAGCTTCTTCAGCCCGGAGAGGTAGTCGTCGATCTCGATGACAGGAAGGCGGATGCTCTCGGCGCCGGGGATCTCTTTGTCCGGATCGCCGTCGCGCACGCCGCTCATGCGGAAGTCTATTACGGTCTGAACGTGATACTTATCGTGAAGGATCTCCACGGCTTCGAGCGCGGCATTGCAGAGGACGCCGCTCCTTATGAGCACGCCCTGCCTGATGCGCCTGTCCCCCGCCGGATAACCGCCGAGGTCTCTTGTGTTCAGTACACCGGGAAGATCGATCGCGTTGTCGTACATTCTGGCAGGCTCCGGGAGTTTATAGTTCGGGTATGGGGTGCAGCGTGTCCGCCACCTTGAACAGTTTCTTCTTCTGTCCGGCAGCGAGCGGCTTGCGGAGGATGTTCGGGACCGAAGGCGACGTTGCCAGACCCCTTACCAGCTTGATCATGGCATAGCCTTCGAGGATGCGGTTGATCTCCGCGATCTCCTTCGGATCCTCCGTGCCGAAATACTTCTTCACGACGATGTCCCATATGCGCGCGAACTGCTCTTTGCTGATGCCCATGTTTGTTGACTTCCAGCTCGTCTTGGCCGCGGTCACATACACAAGATGCATCGACGACAGGTCGAGCACGGGGTGCCCCAGGCCGGAGTCTTCGACGTCTATGAGGACGATCTCGCCCTTCTGCAGCATCAGGTTGCCGGGGTGGAAATCCTGATGTATGAAAGTATTCCTGTACGGGATCTTATCGACGATCCGGTTAAGGCGGTCCGCCTGTTCATCCGTGTAGAAGCCCGCGTCGTAAGTCGCTTTGATGTCGGCCCTGCACCGCTCCCTCGAATCCGTCAGCGAACCCGGCTCGAACTCCGTGTGATGCAGCGTTATCAGCGTATCCGCGATCATGTTGGCATACTCGTCCACCCTGTCCGGATTTGCCGCGATCTCCTGGGCCAGAGACTTCGCATCGATCATCTCGTAGACAACGCCGTAGTTCTCCCCGACCCTTACCATATCGAAAGCGATCGTCGTCGGCACGCCCTGCACGAAAGCCCTTTTCGTCACTTCCCTGTTCTGATCTATCTTCTCGGGGGAATTGCGGTCCCCGTAATACACCTTGACGATCGTCTCGGGATCCAGCCTGTAGACGGCGCCGTTCCCGCCCTTGCCGATCAGTTCGCAGCCTTCTATAGATATCTCGCGCATCGGTTTGTCAGTCATAGGTCAGTCCTCACAATATTGCGGTGCTTGCCGCAGTTGCCGTGTTCCATATATGTATACTATATGTTCTATGTTGATATACTGTTGAGAACGTGTAAACCATAAGTAAAGAAAAGGCACCGCGCCACGCCGTCTCTCCGCCTCTGCGTCCGCCGCTTCCCCGCCTCGAAAACGGCGCTCGCCGGGCGTGTGCGCAGAATGTGAGTAAATCGCTCTCTTTTACTCACAAAATCATCACAATCGGCGGAAAATGCAAAATATGTGACTAAAAAGGACCCCCGCGCTCACATTTTACTCACACGCTTCGTGAAGGGGTCGCCACGCCTCGATAAGGTCGGCCCCCGCCCCTTTGCCGAAGAATTGCCTGAGGCTCCGCACGCGGTCGAGTTATAATTAACCCAAAAGCACAAGGAGCCGCCTATGAACCAGAAAGAAAGAATGATCGCGAACCTCCCCTACAGGTCCTGGATGGACGGGCTCAAGGAGGATCGGATGGCGTGCAAGAAGAAGCTCTATACATACAACAATCTTCCGCCCGAGCAGGAGGCCGAGCGCGAGGCACTGCTGCGCGATATCCTCGGCAAGACCTGTGAAGGCTACCTTAACATCGAGTCCCCGTTCCACTGCGATTACGGGTATAACATCGAGGTCGGGAAGGAATTCTTTGCGAACTATAATTTCATCGTGCTGGACGTCGGCAAGGTGAAGATCGGCGACAACTTCATGTGCGGTCCGAACGTGCAGATCTCGACCGCCGGCCATCCGCTGCACCCCGAGTCGCGCGCGTCCGGCTATGAGTACGGCATCGACATCACCATCGGCGATAACGTCTGGATCGGCGGCAACGTTCTGGTCTGCCCGGGCGTCACGATCGGCAGCAACGTCGTCATCGGCGGCGGCAGTGTCGTGACCAAAGACATCCCCGACAACATGCTCGCGTACGGCAATCCGTGCCGCATCATCCGCGAGATCACCGAGGCCGACAGAGACTACTATTTCCGCGACAGGAAGTTCGACGTGGAGGACTATAAGTAAGACTGCCCGCGTGCGCGCTTGTCAAAATACACTGCAGATGTACCGCTATGCAGTGTATTTTTCAGTGTATCTCAGGCCAAATCATCGAAAATACACTGCAAATGTACCGCCATGCAGTGTATTATTCAGTGTATTACGACATCGGCGCGAAAACTTCAGACCAAAACCGGACCTACATCTCCCCCTCATCCCGGGAATTCTTCACCAGCTGCTCGGGCACCGAATGCCTGCGCCCCTCATACGGGTTCACGCCGTAATCAGCGAACAGATGGTACTTGTCCGACGGCGGCACGCGGTCGTGCGAACGGATGTAATCGATCCCGCCGGCGGTGTAGTCGCGAAGCTTGGGCGGAGTATCGCCGAAGTCCGCGAACTTGTCCAGGACCTTATAGACGACAAAGGCCGTGATGCCGACTGCGGAGAACACGAACATCGCGATATATACTGCAAACATTAAGTATGCTGATCCCGGCATATCACCCCTGCCTCCTCTTGACGTATCTGAACATCGACTCGGACTGCGTGAGCTTCAGATTATTCATGACCCGCCGAATGCCATTGAAGCCGGTCGCCGTCAGCGCGAATCCGCCGGCAAGCATCGCGATCACGATATACATCGCCACGGACGCGAGGTCGTTCCCGCGGCCCAGCGCAGCCCACATCGCGAACCCTATCAGCCCGAGCAGCAGCACGAACAGCGAGATCGCGAACGCCCACACGCTCTTAGTTTTCCACGGCATCGTTCCGACGACCCTGCCGGTCTGGCCGTTGACCAGGATCGTGTAGGGCTTCTCCTCATGCCTGAAAGTAAAGAACCACACCGGCATCATCATGTATACCGGGTCGTCCTGAATGTCTGCCCAATAAAGCGAATCCACGATCTTCACGTTGTTCGCCTTGACGGACTTAACCACCTCTTCCGCGTACATCCTGTGGCAGTGCTCCGAAGCGGCCGCGCGCAGGTCGCTGTAGGTAATGTCCGACGTGTTCGAGTAGAACCCGTTCAGATAATCCTCGTCGAAAGTCCTAGCATCCTCCAGGTAGAACGGTTCGAGCCTGAAGCTGACATCGTCGCTCAGGATCTCCGACCCGTCAATCGGCAGGTTCCTCAGCCTGACCTCGCCCGCTCTCGTGTAGTAGTAGGTAACGCTGCTCTTGCCTCGTTTGACCTCGCCTTTCAGGAAGTCCGCCTCACGGAACTCCGCATTGACCACCCAGTACGGCACGTAGATGCCCCGAAGGTTCTCCGGCACGCACCGTGCCTTGACCTCCTTGGGGATAATCGGGTTATTCATGAACCTTTTCCTGATGACGCCGGCCGCCTCTTCGCGCGTGATCTTGAACGGCACGATGCCGTCGGGACGGTACTGCTTCGCCACCCTGTCGAAAACAACCGCCGGGTTGCCGCAGTACACGCAGAACGTCGAGACCTCCGTATCGCTCGTTATTACCTCTGCTCCGCACTGAGGGCAGATGTAGACTCTTGTGTCATAGTATTTGGAATGAAGCTCGGCATTCTCGTCCTCGATGTCTTCCGGCCTGTACGAATTACCGCACTTGACGCACTCGAGCGCCTGCGATGCCGGATTGAAAACAAGTCTGCCTGCGCAGCTCCTGCAGATTACAGCCAATTCCTTTTATCCCTTTCCATTATTGACTTACAACATTATATCAGTTCTTGTAACAAGATTGTTGTTTGAGAAGGGCAGTCACAGGTGTTTTAATAAGACCATGAGAAAACAACTTATCACCGCCGTTCTTGTCACGGCATCCTTACTTCTTACATCCTGCAATCTTGCAAAACACCCCGAGTTCACGCTCGGCACATCGGTCGAAGTCACCGGCCGTCAGGGCGTCTGCTCCGAAGGCGATTACTACTGGGTGAGCGGATCGAAGACCCTCGCCAAATACGACCGCGACTGGAACCTGATCGAGATCAACGAGGACCCCTTTGAAGGATACGAAACCGAGGTCAATCACATCGGCGACATCGATGTGTACGAGGGTAACCTGTATGTCGGCGCGGAGCTCTTTGTGGACGGCGTCGGCACGAACATCCAGGTGGCGGTGTACGATGCGGAGACGCTGAAGTTCAAGGAGGCGTTTCCTTTCGAGCCGGCAAGTGGGCAGCTCGAATGTTCCGGCATCACGGTCGACTCGGATACCAAGACCGTCTGGATGTGCTCGTGGGTCGGCGGTGACAGCGGCATCTACCTGTACGCATATGACCTCGAGACCGGCGATTACAAGGGCAAGTTCGAGATGGAGGATCCGCCGCGGCTGATCCAGGGCATCTCATACCACGACGGATACATCTACATTAGCGCTGACGACGGCGAAGCGGATCTGGGCGCGCCGGATCATCTGTACCGCACGAAGATCGGCTGGTGGGAGTTCTTCAATATGAAGGACGGCTTGGGCACCTGCACGGTCCAGCGTGTCAAAGCCTTTGACGATGTCATCAGGCAGGGCGAGATCGAGGGGCTGACTTTCGATGAGCAGACGGGCGATCTGCTGCTTCTGTATAACCGCGGCGCGATAATCGTGGACGGCATCAAGACCGGCCTGTACGAAGGGTACGACCGCGAGATCTCGGAAGTGTTTGTTTATAAAGTAAGCTGATAGGGCGTGGTCCGATAAGGACACCCTGTTACGGCATGTCGATCTTCCACTGAGTCCTTGTCTCAGGATCGTCCTCGCGGATCACGGCGTATGCTTTGTTGATCTTATCTATGAGGACGCAGCTCTCTCCGCGGTATTGTGTTATCAGATCTTCCTGTTGTCTTATCCTTCTTTCCCTCTCGTTATTCACGCGGGTAAGTTCGGAAGCGAAAGCAGCGGAATCTTTCCTGTTCTTTACAACGCTGACGATGATTGGAATTGCGATAATTACAGCCAAGGCGATTACTCCGGCCCATAAATCGCCGGAGTTCTCCTCAGCGCTGTGCACGATTGCAAGTATACCGCCAATAGCGACAGCGGAGATTACTACTAAGCCTAACTTGAAATCAGGTGTGTTATATCCGCTTCCAAATGCCGCAGCCGTCTCGATCTCATAGTCTTCTTCGCCCGCGTTTATCTTGCGCTTGTTATCCTGCGCCTCACGCATCTTCTTTTGGGCCTGCGCATACTCTTCGCAGAGCTTGAACATATCCCTCAGTCTCTCGAAATACTCCTTATCGGTGGAGACTGCCGCCTCGAGTTCCTCTTCGATGTGGATGACACCGTAGTTGCGCATAGCCAGGCGACCGTGGTTCTCAAAATCGCGAATAGACTTCATGCGCGCCTTCGCAAGCATCCTTCCCCTGAGCGCGAGGAATTGCTTCGGGTCCTTGGCGAGCACAACATCGAAAGCATCCTTCGCCGTGTCGAACTCGCCTCTTCTAAGCGCCGTCATGCCCCGCGATAAAGCATCGTCGTCACCCCAGAAGTCATAGTCATAAGTAACGCCGCAGTAAGGGCACTTATATATCTTCGCGACATCATCAAGGACGAGACCGCTGCCGCATGACGAACAAAGATGTGTTACTTCAGCCATTGCCGCCACCTCACTTCTCAAACGATGACTTAAGTTCCGGATCTATCCTCCTGAGTTCCACGTATTCTTTCCTGACGGACTTCAGGAGTTCTATTTTCTTATCTCTGATGTCAGACAGCTTCCTGTCTGCGCCTTCGAGTTCTTCATTAAGCCCCTCTATCTGGTTCGCGTACTTTCTTTCGCTTCTCACTGAGAGGGCACCGAATATTCCGCCGACTCCGAAGACTGCCACTCCGCCCCATGCCATGGTGACGATCTCCGCGTCCTTTGAGGCCAGCGCTACCACGAGACATACCGCGCACACCAGCCATGCTATGACAGCGAACACGATCGGATTCATCATGGTCACGCCGTTTTCCGACCTGATCGGAATGCCGCTTTCCTGCCTTCTTGCCGCGACCGCATCGAAGTGTGACGCCTGTCTGCGCTTTGCAAGATCCGCATCCTTCTCGTCCTTGTCGGCCTGCGCGTATTCTTCGCCCAGGTTGAAGATGGTCATAAGCTTTGTGAAGTATGCTTTGTCTTCTTCTGCCGCTGCTTCGAGCGCGGCTTCCGCGCGAACCTTATCGTACGGGATCTGCAGGAGAACGTCGGTCTTGTTGAGTTCCTTCACGCCCGTGACTTTTGCTTTCGCCAGGAGCCTGCCGCGGAGCGCAAAAAAATCGTGCGGATCCTTTGCCAGGATGAAATCGAAGACCTCCGCCGCGGTCCTGAACTCGCCCCTTCTCAGAGCGGTCATGCCCTTGGACAGCGCGTCCTCCTCGTCGAAATACGCATAGTCGTAGGTGACGCCGCAATACGGGCACCTGTAGAGCTGTGCGTCCGTGTCGATGATGAGCGGGCCGCCGCAGGAAGAACAAAGATGTTTTAACAATTCAGCCATGCTTGAAGTATAGCACAACGCGCGGGAGACTTTTAATAGCGGGAGGCGCGAATTACGCAGGGTGTTTTGCACCGCCTGCGCGAAAAGGCCGTGCTCCGCAGGTCAGGTGCCGGAGTCCTCGTCAGCCCACCGCTTCTCGATCTTCCTGAAGAGTGCGAGGGCGATGAACATTCCGCAGAAGCCCGCGGTGATCCACGCGAACGGGTCGGATGCGACTGCGATGTAATAGTTCTGCACGTTTATCGCATAGAACGAGAGTATGATCCTCGCGACGAGCTCGACCAGGCCCAGGACCATGGTCATGCCGGCATAGCCGATCGACTGGATGGTGTGGCGGTAGATGAAGATCATGGCGAGGAAGAAGTAGCAGACCGCGCTTTCGATGATATAGATGTTGGCCCACGGGATGTATACGGACACGTCGACGTCAGCGTCGAAGAAGATCCACAGCACGTGCGGCACGGTGACGATCGCGAAGACCGCTGCCGCGAGTGAATAGACGATGAAGATCTTGAGTGCGGCCTTGACGCCCTGGCGGATGCGGAGCATGTTGCGCGCGCCGTAGTTCTGGCCGGCGTAGGCAGCCATGGTCTGGCCGACCGTGAACATTCCCTGGGTGATGATGCCCTGGAACTTGCTCGCAGCGGCGATCGCCGTGACCGCGACGTTGCCGAAGATGTTGAACGCGCTCTGCATGATGACCGTGCCGGACGAAGTGATGCAGTACTGGATGGCCATCGGGATGGCGTTGTGGAGCTGCTGCCTGATGGTGGATGTGCTGAGCTTCCAGTCGCGTACGGAAGGTCGGAGTGCCGGCATTCTCGCGTAGATGTAGATGATGCAGAGGATGGCGGATACTGCCTGCGAGATGACCGTCGCCAGAGCCGCGCCGAATGTCGCGAGGCCGAACCTGACGATGAAGAGCAGGTCGAGGCCGATGTTAAGCGCGGACGAGAACAGCAGGAAGATCAGGGGCATCTTGCTGTTGCCGATCGCCCTCATGAGCGACGCGCAGTAGTTGTACATGATCATGCAGATGAGGCCCGCGCAGATGGTCGCGATGTAATCGTACGCATAGCCGAAGATCGCATCGGGGGTGTTCATCCAGCCTAGCAGGCGGTGCATGAACGTAAGGCCCACGCCGGTGATGAGTGTGGCCGAGACGAGTGCGAGGTAGAGTCCGTTGGTGACGGAAGATTTGACGCCGGAAGGATCGTTCGCGCCGTATCGCTGGCTGGTGACTATCGAGAAACCGGTGACCAGGCCGTTGGATGTTCCGAGCATGAGGAACATGATAGTGCCGACCGCGCCGACTGCGCCCAGGGCATCGGGATTGACGAACCTGCCGACGATGATCATGTCCACGATGTTGTAGAGCTGCTGGGCGACGTTGCCCAGAAGAAGCGTCATCGTGAACTTGAATATGATCGACATCGGGTTGCCCTGAGTCATGTTGAAGTCCGTGCGTCTCGCCGACATAAGCACCTGCCTTGAAGTATTCCGAGACATTATAAGACTAAGCCCCTCCGCAGTGCTATCAAAACCTCGCCAAATCTTTGCCTTTTCCGTAGTAAAAGCAACAATTCGTTAACTCATTGTTTATTGTAAGCCCCGCCCGCAAACGCATATAATTAGGCTATAAAACGAAGGGAGATCAGACCAATGGACGATAATAAGGAACTTAACTTTGACCAGCTCGAAGAAGTTAACGGCGGCACTGGAATACAGGAGTTTCCCAATAAACTCAACATCAACCTCCGCCAGCTCAACGCGAACAAGGCTGCCGGCCAGACTGAGCCGGCTTCGCTCGACCCCATGGAAGGCGTCAACGTGAACACGGATGCCGTCGAGTGCCCCAAGTGCCACTCCATCGCGGTCAAGCTCGACCTCGAGGCCAACACCTACATATGCCAGGACTGCGGCAACATCGTAACCCTCGGCAAGTAAGGCCTCTTCTGCAATCTGATACCTCTGCCCCCCGCTGCGCGAAAAAGTCCGCCGGGGGGCTAATCATTTTATTGCCAACATTTTGCTTTCGTGATTTAATAATTACAATCTAATAAAAGAGAATCAAATTCTATGGATTTTTGTCAGAAAGGGGCTACACACATGAGCACAATCAAGACTATCAGCGCCGGCGAGATCATCATCAAAGAGGGCGACGAGGGCAATACTTTCTTCCAGCTTCTGGAGGGTACTGCAAAGGTTTATAAGAACTACGAGGAAGACGATCAGGTTGAGGTCGCTACCCTTGAGGCAGGACAGTATTTCGGTGAGATGGCAGTAATCGAGAACTTCCCCCGTAACTCCACGGTCGTAGCAGACACCGATGTCCAGGTTGACGAGATCGCTGCAGGCGAGATGAACGACTACATGTCTCAGCACCCCGACAAGATCCTCGCCATCATGAAGGTCCTCGGAAGCAGGATCAAGAAGATGGACGACGAGTTCCTTGAAGTCAAGAAGGCTCGTGACGAAGTCCGTAAGGCTGGTTCCGACAGCAGATATGACGGATTCTGGGCAAGACAGCAGAGACTCTCGATCTGGATGTCACCCAAGAGCTCTCAGCTCGAGAAGCCCAGCGCAGAGGAGCTCCGCCAGGCAGCTGCAGCAGTCGCACAGAACAAGACAGATAAGATCGAGACATACAACTACGGTACAATCGTATTCAAGCAGGGCGAAGTCGGTAAGTGCATGTACATCCTCCACGAAGGTAATGTCGGCGTTTACAGCAACTACGGCGAGAAGGACGAGCTCAAGCTCCTGTCCGTTGAGCCTGTCGCTTGTTTCGGTGAGATCGGAATGCTCCTCGAAGAGCCCCGTAACGCTACGGCAGCTGTCGAGACCAGCGGCACCCAGGTCGAGATCATCTATCCTGAAGACCTCGAGGGTCTCTTCAAGACAAATCCCGAGAGGATCGACATGATCATGAAGAACCTCTCCTACCGCCTCAGAAGCATTACTTACGAGTACTGCAAGGCATGCCAGGAGATCGACGAAGCTGCAAAGAACGACAGAAGAAGATAAGTTGATTTAAATTGGATTCTGCGGCCCGGGGCGTTTGCTCCGGGCTTTTTTTGCGGCGCGGCGGGGTGGCGGCGGGGGCGTTGCAACCCGTGTGAGTAAAATGTGAGTTTCTGGGTCCGGTTTAGTCACTTTTTACGCATATTCCGCCAAAAGTGAGTAATTTGTGAGTGCAGGCACGCGATTTACTCACAAAAAACTCACACTCCATTAAGCGGCGCGGCGAGCCCCCTTATACCTTTACCTTTTGGTAGTAAAAACATGCGAGCTGCGTGCGGTCTCTAAGGTCGAGCTTCGCGAGCACGGAACTCATGAGGTTACGCACGGTGCCCTCGCTGAGGAACATCTTATCTGCGATCTCCTTGTTGGACAGGCCGTCGGCGACGAGCTCGATCAGCTGCTGTTCCTTCTCGGTAATGCCGTACTCGGCGTAGTCGAACTTCTCGGTGCGGTTCAGCAGATCCGGCAGCCTGTCTACGATCTTCCCGCCGAAAACGCTCTGCCCCTTGTGCACAGCTCTGACGCTGGTCGGCAGTGCCGCCGCATCCTGCTTGATTATGTAGCCGCACGCGCCGAGCTTAAGCGCGCGGTTGATGTATTCGTCGTCCAGGAACGTCGTCAGGAAGATTATCTTCGCGGCCGGGTCCTGCTTCAGCATCGCTTCGGCGGTCTCGAGGCCGTTCATGCCGTCCATGCGTATGTCCATGACGGTGACGTCGACCGTGGTGTCGGCCACAAATGCCAGCGCGTCGGCGCCGCTAGTTACGGCCGCAGCGACCTCGATGTCTTCTTCTGCCTCAAGTATTATCTTCAGCGACTCGGATACCAGCGGATCGTCGTCAACTATCATTACTTTGATCATCTTGTGCTCCCTTCTTGTGCGACGATGCCGCAAGGGCGTGCCTCCTTATGCTTCCGCCGCTTTCGGCAGTGTTGCCATTATCTCAAATCCGTCTTTGCCGCTCCTGACCGAGGCCCGGCCGCCGCAGGATGCCGCGCGCGAGGCGATGTTCTTGAGCCCGAGGCCGCCTGAGGCCATGTAGTCTCCGGTCAGCATATAATCGCGCTCCGGGTTCTCGCCGTTGTCCCTGACGAGGATGCGCCAGAAAGTGTTGTTCTCGACCACTTCGATCCGCACCTTGTCGCCACTGCTGTACTTGGAGATATTGGTAACTGCTTCCTTGATTATACCCAAGATGCAGCTCTTGGTCTTATTGTCCGCGGGCGACTCGATGGAAGTGTTTACGTCGACGTCGAACCTCTCGGGCAGCGTCTTGATGATATCGTTGACGGCTATCGATACGTCGATCGAATCGTCGTGCAGCTCGTGTACGCTCTTGCGTATGCCGGTCATCGCGAGATCCAAGGTATCGCTGACGGAATCAAGCTGGCCCGCCACTTTCTCGTCCTTATTAATGATCTTGATCGCCTGCATCTGCACGATCACGCGGGTTAGCATGTGGCCGACGTTGTCGTGGATCTCGCGCGCGATGCGGTTACGCTCCTTGAGGCGGGCGGTATAGACTTCGTTGTCGGCGTTTTTCATGATCTCCTCGCCGAGGCGCTTGGCGTTCAGCGAATCCTGGCGCGCATCGTCGAACTTGCTGAGGAGCAGAGTCTCCTTTCGGCGGGCAAGTCCGGTCTTGACCGCGAGATACCCCGCGAGTGCCATGATCAGCAGAGAATAGGCCGTTGTAACAATGTTACCCGTCAGATAATACACCTCGGAGAGCATGGCAACAGACAAGATAGCACGCACTGCGATGTCAACTCCCCGCCTCGAAGACAACGGCGACGCCGCGAGCGCATATAACGCCATCGGGAAGGCGATGAGCACTCCCGGAAAGAAAGGTGCAACCGCCATGCAGATGACAGTTGCACCTATTGACCAGCCTATATCGCGCTTAAGCTCCGTGAGGAACAGCACCGCGAGAGTCGTCAGGATCCAGGCCACGTAGAGCTCGGTCTCCGTGCTGCCGACTATGAACAGCTGCAGGATGCCTGTGACCAGTATTATCAGCTTATCCGTAAGACTCCAATTCATGCCCCAAGTATATCACACGCGGCTTGCCCGAGAGCTCTTGATGAAGGCTGCAGCAAGGGCGAGGACCACTGCGAAGAGCACCTGCACACCGAAGCACATAATGAGCTCGTTCATATCGAAAGCGACTCCGCTCGCACTGTACGTCATGTTGTTCGCATACACTGCCCAGTAGAAAGGCAGGAATCTGGCAACTCTCAGCACGCTCTCGCCGAGGAGCCACTGCGGAACGAACACGCCTGATATGAACGACATCGACAGCGTCACGATATTAGTTATCATCGACAGCGAGTTCGATGTGATATTGAATGCCGTGATGACGGATGCGATCGCACAGTTGACGAGCGTGGCGAGCAGCGAGTTGACTGCGATGACCCACCAGTATTGCGTGAACACCTGGGTGTTGTGGCCGAAGATTACATTGATGAGCATGAATATGATCCAGAGCACGATGCCGGAAGTGATGAGTCCTGCGGTGTTCGCGAAGCTTATCATCTTACGGGTCACCGGTGAAGCGTCGATCCTCTTGCCTACGTTTACTTCGTTATTAGCGATGATCGTGTGGCCAACTCCCAGGGAGAGGAAACCCAGTGAAAGATAGCAGAAGAACTGGTTCATCTGTGCAATGACGAGCTCGTCGCCTGCAGCCGTCTCGGGCTTGTCGCCGGAGATTATGCTTACCTTGGATTCGTCCTTAAGAAGCTTTACGGCCTTGTCGGCAGCTTCCTCATCAGAGTATCCGAGCGTCCTGTAATCGAGGTACGCGTTGATGTAGTTGTTGACTGAAGCATCTATCCCGTAGATCGCAGCGGACATCTCGAAGTCGGTGTTGTATCTGATCTTAGCAGGGCCTTCGGTCTCTCCTCTACCCACGGCCTCGCCGAAGCCGTCTTCTATAGTCATGTGATAGTTCGTGATGCCGAAGAAAACGATATCTAAGATAGACGACTCTGACTTGCCTTCGAGGTCGGTCAGCTCGTTATTCGCTGACAGGTATTCGATAAGTCCGCGGCTCAGCGCCGAATCGTCGTTATCAACGTAGCTGATCCTGGCGGAAGAATTGAACTCGGCTGAAGTTCCGGTATCGACCCTGGAGATCGTCATGAGGAGTACCAGCATCGCTATGAATATGCCGAGGTATATCAGGATACCCGTCGGATTACGCTTCAGAAGCCTGAAGAAACTCTTATACAGATGCATACTTTTCCCTCCTTAATACCAGTACTCCGATCGTGAGGAATACCACTGCAGCTATTACCAGCTTGCCCATGTTCATGTAGAAGTCGAACGGATCGTTGTACAGCGCCATCCTGTAGAACGCCATGTTCATGACGGTCGCAGGGTTGATGTCGTTTACTATCGGGCAGTACTGCTCGATGATGCCCGGCAGCTGCATTACCATCTCGCCGCTCAGGAAGACTGAGACCATGAGAACGCCTGTCGTCTTGTTGCCGCGGGTATTCACGCTGCCCTTGAACAGCAGGCCGCAGATGACGCCGAAGCTGATCGCGAAGATATTGCAGACCACGACGAAGAGTATCAGCCTGAAGACGTTGCTGCCGAGCGAGATCTGAAACACCAGGCGCATGAACGCGAGGTGGATGACGGATATGAGCACCGACGGGATGAGGCGCGCGATGAAGGCGTACCAGATCATCTTGGACTTGCTGCTCGGTGACAGCGACAGTCTCGCCGCTTCCTCCGAGACGTCTGCCTTCAGGTCTCCGACGAGGTTGACGCCGCTCATCGCCGTGAAGAACAGTCCCATCACGAGCGTGCTGTAGAAGTACCACACGTAGGGGTTCGGATCATCGGAGAAAGCCCCCATATCGACCTCGGTGAATGTTTTCCTCGACGCGAGATTCTCGATCATCTCCTGCGCTTTCTCGGGCGAGGTCATGTAGGCCTCCGAGATGAGCTTGAAGTTGGACCTGTATGTGTCGGCGACTGTTTTCGCGACCATGCCCGCGGTCTCGGTGTGGCTCTCTGACAGGCAGACCTCGATGTCGCTGTCTCCCGCTACGAAGAGCACCTCCGCGCCACCGTCCTTCAGGATCTCCATCGCGTCTTCCCTGCCGTCAGCTTCGACCATATCGAAATACTTAGTCTCCGCGCTCTCGTCCGCGAACTCGTCCACCAGGTCGCAGAAGCCTTCCGCGTACGCCGAATCCGACTCCGCCACGACGATCGTCTTGACCGGATCGATCGAGTTCTCGATGTTATAGATATTGCCGAAAGCCGCGTTCATGCAGGCCATTATCCCAAGCGGGAACACGAGGCACCAGAACAGGTAGATCTTGTTCCTGAGCACCTTGAGAAGATAGTACTTAAACATTTGTCTTACCCCTTTCTTCCCTTACTCGTCCCTTAAGGACTTGCCCGTCAGCTCGAGGAAAACGTCGTTCAGAGTCGGCTGCTCGGAGAAGATCTTCTTCATCTTGTATCCCTTATCCTGAAGGATGTTTACGATATCGATGACGTTGTGCTTGCCGGAGCCTGCCTCGACCTTGAGGACGTGTCCGTCGTAGCCTGCGCTGTAGACACTCGGCAGATCCTTGATCGCGGTGATCGTGCTCTCGTCCAGGCCCGCCGTCTCGATCGTGATGATCTCGCTCTTCTTGATCATAGACTTGAGCTGGTCAATGGTGCCCTCGGCGATCGTCGTGCCCTTGTCGATGATGAGCACTCTGTCGCACAACTGCTCGACCTCTTCCATGTAGTGCGAGGTGTACACGATGGTCGCACCCTGCGCGCGGAGTTGCTCGATGCCCTCGAGGATCTTGTTCCTGCTCTGGGGATCTACCGCCACCGTCGGCTCATCGAAAAATATCAACTTCGGCTTATGCGCGATCCCGCAGGCGATGTTCAGCCTTCGCTTCAGACCGCCCGAGAGCTTCTTGGGCTTGAACTTGACGAAATCATTCAGCGCTACGAAGTCTATAGCTTCCTGAACATACTTTGCTCTCGTCGCCTTGTCCTTGATGTAAAGTCCGCAGAAGAAGTCGATGTTCTCATATACCGTGAGCGCTTCGTACACTGCGACTTCCTGGGGAACGATGCCGATCTTCGACTTGATGTCGTAAGCCTTAGGGCTCATCTCCTTGCCGAAGATCGTGATCGTGCCCTTGTCGTATTCCAGGAGTGAGAGCACGCAGTTGATGCATGTGGACTTGCCCGAACCGTTGGGACCAAGAAGGCCGAAGATCTCGCCTTCGTTTACGCTCATCGAGAAATGATCGAGCGCGATCAGTTCCTTATACCTTTTGACCAGACCGTCAACCTTGAGTATCTCTGCCATTGTTTTTGCCTCCGATTTGTTATCTTGAGGCTATTATCCAAAACCTCCCGCAGACCAACAAGTGAAGCGCGTCACGACTTGGATATGACAAATGTCATGTCACACACTTGATGTTTGCTCCCGCTAAGCTGCAAGGTTATAATCTACCGGGGGTATATTACACATATGGAAAACTTAAACAAAGCAATCTCAGCAACTCTCATCGCATCCATCATGCTCTCCGTCACGGTCACGGGATGCAACGGCAAGTCTAAGGGCAAGAACGAAGTCATCGCCGAAGACACGCCGTGGTATTCGGCTAACAAGTTCGAAGTCGAAGACGGCATCGAAGACGCATCCTTCAAATCCGTTGATTACGTCGGTGCCTACGAAGATCAGGTCATCTTCCGCGCGCAGGGCATGTACAATTCCGACCCGGACACCGAGTGGGACAGCCAGAGCTTCTACGATCTGAAATTTGATTTCCTTATCAAATACGACTTAGACGGCAACATCCTTGATACCTACGACATCAAGCAGCTCTTCAACGACAACTCCGACTCGGATGCCAAGCTCTATATAGACGACGTCTCGATATCGGGCTATGAGGTCTCAGCTTATTCCACCAACTATGCCAAAGGCAACGGCATGCAGAAGAGCAGGCTCGTGATGGATATAAGAGACGGATCGGTAATAGATTTCGAGAAGGATCCGGGAGGCGTCATGTCCGGATCCCTGATACTTACCAGGTACGAAGGCGGATACTGCGCAGAGATCTACCAGGTCTTTAACGTCAACACGTCGTACAAGATAGTGATAACGGATCCGAACGGCGAGACCACATCCTACGACCTTGACGAATACCTGCCGGGGATGGAGCTGCATTTCGTGAATAACATCGTCTACACGGGCGACGGCAAGTTCGTGTTCTCGGCGGATTGCGGTGAGTTTGACATGGACGCGGTGGTCTCCAAAGTGACCTTCTCGTTCTTCACGATCGACACGAACAAAAAGACCGTCACGGAATATACGGGCGACACGTCCGCGTTCTACAAGTACTTCTTCTTTGCGTCCTATCAGGAAGGCATCGGTCCCGTGTCGATCGACATGGACGGCATCTATAAGCTCGACATTGAGCAGGGCACCAAGGACAAGATCTTCTCGTTTGACTGGTGCAACATCAACCGCTACGACGTGGAGTACCTGTCGATAATATCTTATTCGGAAGACCGTATCATCCTCGCAGGTACTGTGTACCGCGGATCGAATTATCTCGAAAATGAGGATGACTTCGATACGATGGTCTATATCCTGGACAGGCAGGAGACAAATCCCAACGTCGGCAAGAAAGTCCTCGTCGCATCTACCCTGGGCACATACAACTACTGCCTCTGTGACGCGGTCTGCACCTATAACGAGACCAATCCGGATTACTATATCCGCCTGGACGATTCCTATTCGACATACTCACAGGACTACGATCCGACGGTCGATGACCTGAACGCTCTGCTGCTGGACCAGGAAGCCGCGCTGTCCTATCAGCTCATGGTCGACCTCATGGCGGGCGAAGGTCCTGACATGATCCTCGACGCATCCTACTACGACCAGCTGAACAGCCCCGACTACCTGCTCGACCTGACATCTTATGTCGAGACGGACGGGTTGTTCTCCAATGTCATCGATGCTGCCAAGACGCCCGACGGCAAGCTCTACCACTGCCCCGTTACGATCTCGATCAACGGCATCGTCGTGCACAAGGATGACGTTCCGTCTGACCTGAAGGGATTCACCTTTGACGAGTATGCGGACTTTGTCTCGGATGTTTGCAACGGCACCGACCCGATGTATATGGAGAAGACCGAGTTCTTCACGACCTGCCTGTCTGCCATGAGCGACGAGTTCGTCACGGACGGCAAAGTCGATTACAACAAGGACTCTTTCAAGCAGCTCGCTGAATACACCAAGAACAGCACGATGCAAGCCGGCTACGGCGAGTTCAGGAGCATTATGAGCGAGCCTCTGGGCAACGCCGAGTTCCTCTACTCCTGCACACTGGCGATGCTCCTTCCCAGATACGAGGGCGAACTCACTGACGTCCGTATTGTGGGCCTTCCCACCTCCGACGGCAGAGGTCCCCAGATCAGCATGGTCTCTTCCGTCGCCATCTCGGCGCAGACATCTGAGGCAGAGGCGTGCGCCGCCTTCATCTCGACGCTCCTGTCCGAGGACATCCAGACCGAGTACGGCACATACACCGACGGCATGCCCATCAGGATCAGCTCCTACGAGGCCTCTTCTGCTACCCTCCTCGAACGCTATAACACTTCCGTCGAAAAGAATCTCTCGAACTACACGTCTGAAGAACTGGTCATGTACAACTCCAACACCAAGATCCTGGATGAGTCCGTGATCGACGACTTCGAGGCCATGATCGCGAGCTGCGAAGACACGGCATCGCTGGACCCCGCAATCGAGAAAATCGTGTATGAGGAGATCCAGGCGTATTTTGCAGATCAGAAGTCTATCGATGACGTCATCGAGCTGATCAATAACCGCGTCAGTCTGTACGTCAGCGAGCGGAACGGGTGATGTGAGTTTACGCACAATCGAGCATTTAAAGTAAAGTGAGTGATCCGGTCCGGGTCGCTCACTTTTTTACATAAAGAAACCCTTGCCTGGAGGTCGGGCGGCAAGGGTCAGAAAGGAGTTTAAAACGACACAACGAAGTGCAGTTGTTTTACACCTGTATGGTATCAGGCGGCATGTGGCATTAATGGGACACATCCGCAGTTGACTTCCAAAAGCTTGACAGGCTAATTCTAATTAGCTATAATTCCGGCAGTTAGGCTAATTGTAATTAGCCGACATCTGCAGGAGGTAAATATGGACACCAGGCACCGCATCCTTGACGAAGCTCTCACACTCTTCTCCGAGAGAGGTTACGCCAACGTCTACGTCGGCGATATCGCAGAACGCGTCGGCATCAAGGCCCCTTCCCTGTATAAGCATTACAAGAGCAAGAGGGCGATTTTCGAGGCGATCGTGGATGAGATGAACGAGAATTTCGAGAAGCAGGCGAAAGCCATGCAGATCAACGGCAGGGATGCCGCGGCGGATTCCGAGATCTACCGCGAGATGTCCGAGGAGCACCTGGTCGGGCTCGGCCGGCAGCTGTTCCTGTACTACCTGCACGACGATTACAACAAGCGCTTCCGGAAGATGCTGACGATCGAGCAGTTCCACGACAAGGACCTGGCCGCGATGTACTCGAAAATGTATGTCGACGACCCGCTTTCGTATCAGGGCATGCTGCTGGGGATGATCGCGGCGTCGGGCATGCTGAAGACGGACGATGTGGAGATAATGACGCTGCATTTCTACGCGCCCATCTACTACCTGCTGACGATATGCGACCGCGACCCGGCGCGCGAACCGTGGGCGCTCGAGACTTTGGACAGGCACATCAGGCAGTTCGACCGTTTGTATGGGAGGGAAAGATAATGAAGATAACAGTGATCAACGGCACCGCCAAGAAGGGCGTTACATACCACCTCAAGGAGATATTCCTCGGTGAGTTCCGCGGCAAGGCGGAGATAACGGAGTTCTACCTGCCCAAAGACGGACCGGGATTCTGCTCCGGCTGCACGACGTGTTTCCGCGGGGGCGAGAAGCTTTGCAAGGACGCCGAGTGCGTGCAGAAGATAGAGAAAGCTCTGCTCGAGGCGGATCTGCTGGTCTTCACTTCCCCGGCGTATGTCTTCCACACGACCGGCGCGATGAAAGCCCTGCTCGACCACTTCGGTTATCGCTGGATGCCGCACCGCCCTGCCAGGGAGTTCTTCGGCAAGCGTGCGGTCATCATAACGCAGTGCCTGGGCGCCGGAGCAGCGTCAACCGCGCGTGATATCAAGGACAGTCTGGCATGGTGGGGCATGACTGATATCCGCACATGTTCGTTCAAGCTGATGAGTGAGATAGACTGGGACAAGCTGCCTGACAAGAAGCGCGCGGAGATGACCGGCAAGCTCGTCCGCCTGGCGAGGAAGATGGCTTCCGTTGACTACTCCAGGCCCGCGCGCACCGGCATTGTTGCCCGCGCCAAGTTCTACGCCGTCAGGATGCTGCAGACTGACCTCGGCAAGGCAAATCCCGAGTACACGGACTTCAAGTACTGGCGCGATAACGGCTGGATCGGCAGCGCGCGCCCGTGGAAAGCGTGAGTGGGCGGGGTTGCGACTGCGACTGAGGCTAAAACACACTGTTTTTGGCCTCGTTCGGCCCGGTTTTGAGTTGAGTTACTGACAAAGTTACTGCATGTGCAGTAACTTTTGCAGTAGTTTTGGCCCTTTTTGACCCAAAGTTACTGACATACATGCTGCATATGCAGTAACTTTTGCAGTAGTTTTGGCCCTTTTTGCACTAGTCAAGCAAAAGTAGACACTCAAACAAGAAAATATACACCTAAACTTTTTGGTAGAGCATTCGATATTGTTTTGGAGTCAGATAATTCAATGCGTACGCAGGCCGTTCTTCGTTGTAGAACCTGATGTATTCACTGATTTCTTGCTCCACATCGTCTCCGGTAAGATGGAAGTCCAACTTCATTTCTTCCTTAATCCAACCGTTAATCGATTCCATAGCTGCATTGTCTGTCGGGGTTCCTGCTCTGGACATTGAACGTGTGATGTTGAACAGCGGAAGTACCTCGTTGAACTCTTTGGAAGCATAGACGGAGCCCTGATCCGTGTGCAAGACCATCTCAATATCAGGATTCATTTTCTTGAGTTCTATAAGGCTGTTTAAGCCCTTGATATAGGTCATCCTGTCGCCTTTCTTGGCTGACAGGGCATAGGTCAATATCTCGTTGTTCCAAAGATCCATATAGAGCGTGAGCTCATGGTATACGTTATTTAGCCTGAATGCCGTCATGTCACTTACGACACACTGCAGAGGACCGTCAACGTTCACACCTGCGAGCATAAGGTTCGGAAAGACTCTGCTGGGCGCACCTGACTTCCTGTACCTGTAGTGCTTTGTCTTGCTTTGTATGCCGGCAAACTTACAGCACCTGTGAGCCCGCTGATCTGACATGACCAGGCCTTCATCCAAACGGATCTTGGCATTAAGCCAGCGGTAACCGTGAGACGGGAAACGTTCATGGTATTCCTTGAATATCTGAACATCCTGGATAAAGGATTTCATCTTAGCCGATGGCTTTTCCAAGCGATTCTTCCATTTGTAGAACCCGCTTCTGTTAACGTTTAAAACGTCGCAGAGTTTCTTAACCGGGAAATCCCCAGAAAGTTCAAATACTATTTCGAATTCTCTTCGTCTGATGTAACGAATTCCTTGTTTGCACCAACTCCTTTCACTTCGTAGCCTTTTTTTGCCCTCAATTCATTGGCCTTAGACAAGATAAGAGCATTGATGAGTTCTTCTCTGGACATGTTCTCGTAAGCTGCTCTCTCATTGCTTAAAACATTATTCGAGGTTTTCTTAAGAGGCTTCTTCTCACCAATTGATTCTCTGTATTGAGCTACCCATTTGCTAATAGTTCTCTCAGAGATATCGTATTCTTTTAAAGCCTCACGTATTGTTAATTCACCATCGTGAATACGTTTGCCTATGGCTAATCTTTTTTCTTTTGTGGCGTACATATTAACACCTCTGTTTACTAGATACTTAATTATGTAACTTAAACTGATGCAGGTGTATATATTTTTGGCAAAGGTGTCTACTTTTACGTTACCACTTCATTTTTGGCCCGAAAATACTGCAATAGTTACTGCGCCTGCAGTAACTTTGTCAGTAACTATAGCCCCGTACAACCCGCCATTAAAAATTCACAGTATTCTTCCGGCAAAACGGATATACTGTATTTATCATTTCCAATTGGAGGAATCAATTATGGCTAACAAATACGCTGGCACACAGACAGAGAAGAATCTCCAGGCCGCTTTTGCAGGCGAGTCCCAGGCTAGGAATAAGTATACTTATTTCGCATCTAAGGCTAAGAAGGAAGGCTTCGAGCAGATCGCTGCTATCTTCCTCCAGACAGCTGATAACGAGAAGGAACACGCTAAGATGTGGTTCAAGGAACTCGAGGGAATCGGCGATACTGCAGCTAACCTCGCAGCAGCTGCCGACGGCGAGAATTTCGAGTGGACAGACATGTACGAAGGTTTTGCAAAGACTGCAGAAGAGGAGGGTTTCCCTCAGCTCGCAGCTAAGTTCAGAATGGTAGGCGCCATCGAGAAGCGTCACGAAGAGAGATACAGAGCTCTCCTGAACAACGTTGAGACTGCAGCAGTCTTCGAGAAGAGCGAAGTCAAGGTATGGGAGTGCAGGAACTGCGGCCACATCATCGTCGGCACAAAGGCTCCTGAGCTCTGCCCGGTTTGCGCTCATCCCAAGAGCTACTTCGAGATCTCAGCAGAAAACTATTAATCTCGAACAATTGTTATGCTCGCATAGCAACCGTTCTCGGTATTGATCTGAACGGAAACTAAAGGGACCCTTCGGGGTCCCTTTTTTATGTTATGCTATTACACATGGTACGTGAAGCTGAAGTAAGAGACATTCCCGATATCCTGAGACTTCTGGTCCAGGTCGACATGGTCCACCACAATGCCAGACCGGACCTGTTCAAAGGCCCCGCCACAAAGTATAACGGCGAAGAGATAGCGCAGATAATAGCAGATGAGAGCAGGCCGCTGTTCGTTTTCGAGAATGAAGACGGGAAGGTGACAGGTCATGCCTTCTGCATAGCGAAGCAGATAGTGGGAGACAGTGTCCTGACCGACATTAAGACGCTCTATGTTGACGATATCTGCGTAGATGAGAACGCCCGCGGCAGGGGCGTCGGCAAGGCTCTGTATGAGCATGTTAAGCAATACGCGAGAGATAACGGGTTTTACAACATCACGCTCAATGTCTGGGAAGGCAATCCCGGTGCGCGTGCTTTCTATGAGGCGATGGGGCTGAAGCCGCAGAAGATAGGAATGGAAGAGATCCTGTAATAGAAGAGCCGACCTGAGGGCCGGCTCTGATTCTGTCTGATTAGGGTTTGGGGAATCCCAGCTTGTCGAGAATGCTGTCTATCCTTCCTCTGTGGTCATCGTTGTCTTCTGTCGTATAGACGAAGACAAACGAATTGCCGGACCAATACCAGCCGCCGTAGCAATACCCTTGCATCGGATATTCTTCGGTTGTTCCGTCCACTGTGAAATAAGCATACTTATCCGTGGATTCTTCTTTGACAGTTCCGTCAAAGGATCCTGAATCGATCATCACTGAGTATGCGTCATCGTACATATCTTTGGCTTCATCGTCTTTGTCCGTATTCCACAGATAAGCGATCACGCAGTTATAGTAGTAACCGTCTTTGGCACGGACGTCATTTCCAAACTGAATACACTCGAGCTTGCTGCCTTCAGGGCCTTTGATACTTAAAAAATCGTTATTTTCAGCTAAGACACCTGCGTTCATGATCGCGTCCTTGAATTGATCCTTGGTTAAGCTCCTGACTCCTTTGGGTGCACAGGCAGCTATGGAGAGGACCATAGAGCCTAACAAAACAAAAGACAGAGCCTTCTTTAACAACTTACTCATATTAAGTCCTCCCTTATATAGTGGATTTGTCCTCATAGTACTATAAAAGATATTTGACAACAACCGGAGATCTTCAAATGGTACAAATGGGTGATAGTCATCCTATACCTCCATATGTAAAATAATAATGAGAACAAATATCTTTGACAGCACAAAATAACAAGGGAGGAAACAAAGAATGTTGAAACGAAAGAAAATCGCCTGCGGCCTTACAAGTGCTGCGATCACGACCTCGATCCTTCTCGGAGCCGTCATGCCGGGGGTAGTCATGGCCGACGAGGTCACGATCCTGAGCACAGGGTTCGAAGAGTCGGATCTGTCAGCGAGCGGATGGGGTTATGAATACTACACGGATGATTATGACTGGGCTTGGGCTATCCGCAATAGTGAAGAACTCAGCGAGAGAAGCGACGGATGCGTTGCCGGTGCATATGGCGGTGATAAATCTGCATTTATTGAATACTGTGATGCCGGTAAGGATTATTGCTCAGTACTGTATACTCCTGTTTTGGATCTTAGTTCCTATACTTCAGTATCATTGAGTTTTTACTATATCATTCCTCAATGGAGCGGCTGCAATGAAAAACTGTCTTTGTGGTATCGAATCGACGGCGGTGAATGGATGCCGATCACTATATTTACAGATGGTGATGATGTCCATGAGGAATGGACATCAAGCGGAACGATCACGCTTCCCGATGATGTCTTAGTGGAGAATGTCGAGATCGGATTCAGAGCACTTGAAGGTAACGGTTATGGCATTGGAATTGATAGTGTTGTTATCAAAGGCGAGGAAGTGCCTGAACCTGAGCCGATAGTGAATCCTGCTGTCGTAAGCGGCGTAGCTCATGTTCAGGATAAAGGCAATGTAACATCTTATGCTGATGAATTTGGTTTCCTTACACTTGGCACAATCGGTGAGGGCAAGAGACTCGAATCTATTACTATCAACTTCAATAATCCCACTCCTTATTCCGGAACGCTTCAGTACAGAGTCCACGTCCAGGACATCGGTTGGATGGACTGGGTCGACGCTGGCAAACCGGCCGGCACTACCGGTAAGGCTAAGCGTATCGAAGCTATCGAGATGCGTCTTACAGGCGAACTTGCAAATTATTACTCTGTTGAGTATTCAGTCCACATCCAGGATTACGGATATAACCAGGGTTGGGTACATGACGGCGCGCTTGCCGGAACTACAGGTGAATCCAAGCGTATCGAAGAGATCACTCTTTGGATCGCACCGATCGGTTTGGATAGCTATACTTTAGTTAAATACAGAGTACATGTTCAGGACTACGGCTGGGAAAAGGAATATGCTTATGACGGCGAGATGAGCGGCACTTCCGGTCAGTCCAAGAGACTCGAAGGTATCGAGCTCTGCCTCGAAGGCTTGGAGTACTCCGGCGGTATCAAGTACAAGACACACGTACAGGACTACGGTTGGGAGAGCTCATGGTCATATGACGGCGAGATGAGCGGTACGCAGGGAGAGTCCAAGAGACTTGAAGGTATCTGCATCGAACTCTACGGCGACGTGGCTAATTACTACGATGTTTACTACAGAGTTCACGCGCAGGATATCGGCTGGCTCTCATGGGCTAGCAACGGTGATCCGGCAGGTACTGCAGGCAGATCTGCAAGACTCGAGGGCATCCAGATCGTTCTCGTTCCCAAGGGATCTCCCGCTCCCGGTCAAACATACATGGGTATAACTTCCGTCAGCCCGATGTGCTTCGTTGAAGGCTTCGGCGATGCAGTCGGCTAAGATACAGAACTGACGGTTCGGCCCCCTGGAGTTTTCCGGGGGGCTTTTTTATCATTTATATTTGACACTGAAAGTGAATGATTAGAAAATATGTCTATTGATTCTAAATCATCACAAACAGAAAGGACACACCACTATGAAGATCGGATGCGTTAAAGAGATCAAGAACAATGAGTTCCGCGTAGGCCTCACGCCTGACAACGTCAAAGCCTATGTTGCCGCCGGCCACCACGTCTACATCGAGAAAGGTGCGGGAATCGGCTCGGGCTTTACAGACAATGAGTACGTTGATGCGGGCGCCAGCCTCATCGACAACGCTGCCGACGTCTGGAATCTGGTCGACATGATGGTCAAGGTCAAAGAGCCTCTCGAGAGCGAGTACCCTCTCTTCCGTGAAGGCCTGATCCTCTATACATATCTCCACCTCGCTGCAGACAAGGCACAGACAGATGCCCTCCTCGCAGGCAAGGTCAAGGCGGTAGCTTACGAGACGATGCAGGAGAAGGACAGATCACTTCCCTGTCTCGCCCCCATGAGCCAGATCGCAGGCCGTCTCTCCATTCAGGAAGGCGCCAAGTATCTCGAAAAGAAGTTCGGCGGAGAGGGTATCCTTCTTGCCGGCGTTCCCGGAACACCCAAGGCAAACGTCGTGATCCTCGGAGGCGGTACCGTCGGCATGAACGCATGCAAGATCGCAGTAGGCATGGGTGCCAACGTCACTATCCTTGATATCAACCTCAAACGTCTCGAAGAGCTCGACAACATGTTCGGCGCGCACATCCAGACCCTCGTCAGCACCGATTCCAACATCGAGCGCGTCGTAAAGGACGCAGATCTGGTCATCGGTTCCGTTCTCATCCCCGGCGGTTCTACCCCGAAACTCTTCAAGAAGAAGTACCTTCCCGAGATGAAGGATGGTGCTGTTTTCGTTGACGTTGCGATCGACCAGGGCGGCTGCGGCGAGTCTTCCCGCGTCACCACCCACGACGAGCCTGTCTTCATCGAAGACGGCGTTGTACACTACTGTGTAGGCAATATGCCCGGCGCGGTACCGAGAACTTCCACCATCGCTTTGACCAACGCGACTCTCAGATACGGTCTCGAGATCGCAGATAAGGGCCTCGAGGCTGCCTGTGCCAACCAGGCCATCGCTACCGGCGTCAACTGCTACCTCGGCAAAGTAACCAACAAGAACGTCGCAGATGCACTTGGCCTTGAGTTCACGGAACTCGAGGCACTGATCTGATCCCGTCCTAATGCAGATTTTTAAGCCCTTGAGACCTGGTTCTCAGGGGCTTTTGCTTTGTCGGTTTTTGTCGGTTTTTGTCGGGTTTTTCAGCCCTTTCGGCGAGTATGCTTTATGTAAAAGCCCTGCCGGAGGTGCGCATATGAGGATAAAGTTCATCGAGAGTTACTACTATATCAGGCTGCTTTCATTAAAGGCGGAGCTTGCAGCCATTCCAAATGTTAAAGTCGGAACCCACTGTGGCCGAACTGTAGTTCGGAAGTATACTTTCAACTCCGATGGGGGTCGTTCCTTTAAAACATACTTATTGGATTCTGCACAAGGTCAGAAATACGGCAAACTTGCAGACAGGCGTGCGGAGATTAAGCGTGAGATCAAATCAATTGAGTCTTCTCTTGGCAAATACTTCATTGAGAAGATGGGCAACTGCAGGGTTAAGTTGATTGGAAGCTATTTAAATGAAGATCTGTGGAAGTCTGTTGGTAATGACGAGAATCCAAAGATCAAGCAAGGCAACTATTTTCATAATGGAATCCGTATGCGCTCAAGAGCCGAGGTCCTGGTTGCTCAGATTCTCGATTCGCTTGGGTTAGACTACAAGTATGAGCCCCGGATCCACTTTGGAGAGTATGACTTCTATCCCGATTTCCTGGTTTATCTGCCAGGTCTCAAACGCTGCCTGATCATAGAGTTCTTCGGCATGAGTGATAGCGAGAAATACAATTATGACCTTGTAGGGAAGCTGACCGTATATTCTGAACACAATCTTCTATTGAATCGCGATGTTATAGGCATATCCGGCAACAAGGATTCCATGACAGCCAGCGATATGATCCACAACAATATTGTGCTGGTCATCAATCTGCTGGCTTCCGAAGCTCTGGTGTACAACTAATTGTACAAGTTTTTGATTTTCTTGTACTTAAACTTGTACTTTGCCGACCAAGTACAACAAACAGTACAAGTTTTTGAAAATGTTGAACAATTACTTGTACTCGACGCCCCAACTCACCCCTCAAGCAGCAGAATTTCCCCCGCGAATATGGTAGCATTATAGTATCCGTCCGCACGGGAATGCGGCGGTGAAAGGGGAATGGAATATGGGATACAATTTCTTTAAGATCACGAAGCTCAAGGACAACTTCAGGCTGAAGCTGAACAGCTTTGTTAACTCGCTTGGTTCGGCCATCAGCGACGGCGTTAATATACCTTTTGCCGACAACGACCTCAGTTACGTACTTAAGCTCCAGCATGAACGCATCAAGGACAAAGGCCTCACCCTGGACATGGAGATCTATGACAGGGACAAAGATACGAATGCGATGGTCGGTTCGGAGTGGAAAGATGCACACTACGAGAGTTTCGTCTGCAATGAGCAGCTGGGCATTAAGAGGAAGTTCTCCAGAGACGGCAAGAAAGTCTACGCGGATAACAAGAAGAGCGTCATATACACGACGATAACTGATGTTACGACAGGCGTTCATCCTGACGATGAGACCATAAGCTGCCCGAACTGCGGTTCTGTCAGCACGATAGCCCAGATCCAGGGAGGCTGTCCTTACTGCGGCACCATGTACAAGATGGATGACCTGTTCCCAAAGGTCACGGGCTACTACTCGCTCGAGGACGTCGGCGTCGCCGGTAATGAGCATAAGGTCACAATGAGGCTGACGATAATAATCACCGGAATAATCTTCGCCCTGATGCCGATCATCTTCAACTTCCCCAAATTCCTCGGATTGCTCGGGGGAGAGACTGAGAATATCGAACTGTTCCTGGGCGGGATCATCCTCTTTCCCATCGGACTGTTTGCCGGATACTTCTTCTACAGCATCGGCCTTCTCATCAGACTGATCGCGGTCGGTTCGAGCCAGTCGTCAGGCAAGTGGGGAACAATAGGTTCCAGGGCGAAGTTTGAGCAGAGGATGAGGCAGTACAGCCCGGAGTTCTCTTTCGAGTACTTTACGAGCAAGGCGATATCCCTCATCAAGACTACGGTCTACGCCAAGAACGAGCAGGAGCTGCTTTTCTATAAGGGGGAGCAGATAGATCCGTGGTTCAAGGATATAATCGATCTTGATTACGGCGGTGCATTGGGAGTGCTCAGCGTCAAAGAGGAGAACGGTCTGGTCACGATCACGACGGATGCTTTCTTCGATGTGCTCCACGATGCAGCCGATAAGATAAAGTTCAAGAGAGCGAGATTCAGAGCTGTCTTCCAAAGGAGGAACGATATCCCGATCGATATGGGTTTCTCCATGACAAAGATACAGTGCCCGACTTGCGGCGGAAGCTACAATGCCGTGCAGAACAAGCTTTGCCCTCATTGCGGCAACGCTTACGATATAGTGTCGCAGGACTGGGTACTCTTGAGCCTTGAACGCGCGTAAAGGAGAATACGTATGAAGAAGATCAAAACACTGTTGGGACTGGCCCTCTCGCTGGCGATCGCATTCAATATCACGGGATTTGTCCGCGCGGATGACGTTGCCGCAGGAGACGACGGGACACAGACCATAACCGAGACAGAGACTTATACCGCTGATTCGGATTACGACAACGATGAACTGGCGGAGATGTACATCGAGCAGGAGATGGACCTCAGCGATACTGTCTGCTATGCGAAATACAATTACACCTCAACGATGAGCAGCGCCGATGCCGTTGTCTACGGCTATCTCAGCGGCAAGATCAAAGAGATCGCTTCGGGCAGCCGTACGAGCACGGAGATAGAACTGCCTGCGGAGTATTCCTATACATATAAGAATACTGACCTTGGCATAAGCAACCTGTTGCAGAACAGTGATCTTATGGAGCAGCGGATTGCCGAGAAACTTCCGATAGACCCCTATAAGATCAACCAGGCTCTCATGTATTCATCACCATACGATATGTACTGGTATGACAAGGAGACCGGACTAATAGTCAGCACTAACTATTCATATAATTCAACGGAAGTAACCGTCAGCTTTACATATTGTTTCGCCGTTGCACCGGAATACCAAAAATCCGGCAATCAGTACCAGGTCAATCCGACTTACGGTCAGGCAGCAAAGAACGCAGCTTCGAATGCGAAAACGATCGTCAACTACTATTCGACTCTCGATGACTACAACAAGCTTCTGGCATATAACAATGCCATCTGCGATCTCGTCGAATACAATGATGCGGCAGCTGAAGACTTAAGCATGCCTTACGGCAATCCCTGGCAGATGGTGTGGGTCTTCGACGGTGATCCTGCTACGGACGTTGTATGCGAAGGCTATGCCAAGGCCTTCCAGTACCTGTGCGACAATTCGACTTTCAAGGACAGCAGTGTCTATGCCATCTCGGTATCAGGCAAGGTAACATTCTCTCCGAATAACAGCGGCGGCCACATGTGGAATATCGTTCACATCGGAGGAGCAAATTACCTCGTTGATGTCACCAGCAACGACTCCGTGGGAAGCAACAAGTTCTTCCTGGTCGGCGCGACCGGATCCGTCAGCAGCGGATATGTGCTGTCAGACGGCTCCAAGTATCCCTACGACACCAAGATCAAGAATCTCTATTCCACTTCGGCACTCACGATCGCAGGTTCGAACTATGTGCCTTCGTCGATATCTTCTCCTAATCCCATAGCTGTAAGCGGCTCAGGTCCGCAGCTCACGGGCGGCGTGGCACATGTGCAGGATTACGGCAATGTCGGCGTGAACGTTGATCCGCTTACCGGCATCCTAACTATCGGAACGACCGGCATGGGCAAGAGGCTTGAATCCATTACGATCAATTTTGCCAACAACACTTCTTACGAAGGCACTCTGATGTACAGAGTTCATGTCCAGGACATCGGCTGGATGGACTGGGTCGAAGCAGGATCTCCGGCAGGAACCGAAGGCCAGGCCAAGAGGATCGAAGCCATCGAGATCCGCCTCACAGGCGAGCTCGCAGATTATTACTCCGTTGTCTACAGCGTGCACATCCAGGACTACGGCGATGCTCAGGGCTGGGTACATGACGGCGCGCTTGCAGGCACCACGGGCGAATCCAAGAGGATAGAGGAACTCAAGATCAAGATCGTTCCCATAGGCTCCGATACGACGATGTCAGTTAAGTACAGAGTTCATGTACAGGACTACGGCTGGGAAGGCAGTTATGCTGCAAACGGCGGCATGAGCGGCACCAGTGGCCAGTCCAAGAGACTTGAGGGCATCGAGATCTTCCTCGAAGGCTGCCAGTATTCGGGCGGCATCCAGTACAAGACTCACGTTCAGGATTACGGCTGGGAAGGCTCGTGGTCCAAGGACGGCGAGATGAGCGGCACCCAGGGCCAGGCAAAGAGGCTCGAGGGAATCGCGATTGAACTCTACGGCGACGTCGCAAACTACTATGACGTTTACTATAGGGTTCACGCTCAGGATATCGGGTGGCTCTCTTGGGCTAAGAACGGCGAGTATTCCGGTACAGCAGGAAGGTCCGCAAGACTCGAGGGTATCCAGATCGTGCTCGTTCCGAAGGGATCGCCCGCACCTGCCGATACTTACGCAGGCATCACTTCAGTAACGACTCTGTCATTCGTTGAAGGATTCTGATCACCAGGCAGTATTACAAAAATCAAGCCGGTCCACAGCGGGCCGGCTTTTTTATCAGTAACCTTTGTTCCTGTCGACGCCGTATCTCAGCGGCCGCCCGGTGAGGTAGTTCTCCAGATCTTCGCAGAACATGTCGACGTTCTTGTCCAGGGTGTGCTTCAGGGTGAGATTGCCTGCCACATGCGGTGTGATGAGAAGGTTCTTCGTCTTCCAGAGCCTGCTGGTCTCAGGCAGGGGCTCGGTCTTGCAGACATCGAGCGCGGCGCCTGCGAGCAAGCCGGCATCCAGCGCGTCAGCCAGAGCATCTTCGTCGACCGCATTGCCTCTGCCTACATTAACGACATAAGCTCCGCGGGGCAGAAGCGCTATCCTGCTGTGATCAAGGATATCGTCGGTCTCGGGCGTGGCCGGCAGGCTCATCACGAGAAGGTCCGTCCCGGGCAGGACCTCATCAAGCCTGTCTATCGGGAACATCTGATCTATCGAAGGATCACTGCACTTGCCGCTCCTGCTTATGCCGACTATCTTTGCCGGCTCGAAAGCCTTAGCTCTTCTCGCGAACTCACATCCGATATCTCCGGTACCGAGCAAAGTAATGCGGCAGTCCTTGATGGAATCCTGCTGCAAGCGGCTCATATCCCATCTGCCTTTCAGTGACTCAGCATAGTAGGTCGTTATCCGGCGCATCATCATGAGAGTGACGGTGATTATGTGCTCTGCGATCGTTACTCCGTAAGCACCGGAAGAATTGCTGATAAGGCAGTCATCG
>JAEEGG010002833.1_pt1 | contig 44191 bp, 35 predicted proteins | sample 9134161 | NCBI WGS metagenome assembly JAEEGG01 (sample SAMN16246543, study PRJNA631951) | gut metagenome | biome: gut microbiome; feature: rumen; material: CR-attached | host: Bos | place: Iran: Karaj | collected 2018-10 | reverse complement strand
AATGACACGGCTTAAGCAGTGTTATGGACAATCCAAGGAGCAGTATATATTGAAATTTTTATAATCAGATGTGTGATCCAAACATATGAGCAATTAAATCACGACAATATAGGAATCTTTACTAAGAAAAAGAATGACAAACTAGCTGGCAGTTTTTAGGACAATATAGCAGGTCAGCGACAATATCGAACCTGGCAATCAAACACAAAAGTCTCTGGAATGAACTATCCACTTTGTCCTGACATAAAAAAGGCGGTTCACAATATCCGCCTTAAAAGATTTACACCCTCCTCTGCCTAAAGGCAGAGAATTCCTGCTATTCTCCACAGGAAGCTGCAGGCTGCTCCCGGTAGGTTCTTGCTGCTCGACCGACAGGTTTCACATTACAAACTCTAGGGCTGTGCCTCAGCCTGATTTGTCGTCATTGATAAAGCCGATGCTATCTCTGATAGCAGGAAAATTTATACCTAATTTTATTTCTTCCTTCATCGCCCTAAAGGACGGGGACTTTCATCGCAGATCAATAATCTAAATTTGCTTCATTCGCATGCTGTTCTATATACGATCTTCTGAAAGACACGTCATCTCCCATAAAGTTGCTAAACCATGTATCAGCATTTGCAGCATCTTCAATGGTTACCTGCTTAAGCACACGCGATTCTGGATCCATTGTTGTCTTAAACAACTGATCAGGATTCATTTCTCCAAGTCCTTTGTATCGCTGTATATTAACGCTTTTAGTTGCCTTCTTCATGAGAATATTAACAACATCAACAAAACTCTTAATATTGATTCTATCAGAACCCTTTATTTTAAGGTATGCCGTATCATCAACTATAGCATTTTGTAATTCTTCATATTCCCTTGCTATTGAATAGAATTTTGTCTTGTTTTTACCCTCTTCTGTGGAATCATCAAAATACTTTTTATCCGTCGGGATAAAAGAATATAGAGGGTTGTTTATTAAATCCTCATTTATGATAAATTCACTAGGAACACCGTGAGATGTTATTTTTATTCTCGGATAATACCTTATCGAATCAGAAGGAAAGTCTTTATTTTCTTTCTCAACCACATCAAAGGCAAAGAGAGTAACAAAATCACCGGTATTTTCGTAAAATTTAGCAAAAGAATTCGTCCAATTTAAAATTTTGCTCTTATCTTTAAAATCATCAACCTTGAGAGGCTCTACAAAAATAAGATTATCAACAATCTTTTCAGGATAATTATAGTTAGTGGTCAACTTAGTCATACATGCTCGAGTTCTCAGATAATTCTGAATTGTCGAATACAGAACCTCCTGAGAGACAGCCGGAGCTTCAGCACTAGGGAAATAAGAAACACCCTCAACAGCTATATTTATCAATCTGTCATCTCTTTCTGAATCATCTCTTACGTAGAACTGATTCTTTGATGAATCCCCTCCAACCGTAAGAAGATACAGAGGCGGCTGAGCAATATAAACATAACCCTTTTCAAAAAGTTCAGGCATCTGTCTGAACAGAAACGTCAAAAGAAGAACAGCAATATGGGCACCATCAACATCAGCATCAGTCATAATGATAACTTTGTGATACTTCATATTGTCAATATTAAATCCACTTCCATCGTCATTAACCTGAACATCATCATCACCAACACTTCTGCGACCTTCTTTTATTCCGCATCCAAATGAAAGAATCAGGTTGGTTATTTCCTGAGAGGAAAGCATCTTTTCGATAGTAGCTTTTTCAACATTCAGTATTTTACCTTTTAACGGCAGAATAGCCTGTGTATGTCTGTCTCTGCCCGTTTTAGCTGATCCACCTGCAGATTCACCCTCTACAATAAAAATTTCGCGATGAGCAGGATTCTTATCTATACAATCTGCGAGTTTTCCAGGAAGTCCTCCACCTAACGAGGTTTTCTTGCGAACAACCTCACGTGCTTTTCTGGCAGCCTCTCTTGCTCTTGCTGCATCCTGCATCTTATTTACAATAATTTTTGCATCACGAGGATTCTGCTCCAGAAATTCGTTGAATCGATCAGACATTGTCTTCTCAACTGCAGCTCTAACCTCAGAACTTACAAGTTTATCCTTGGTCTGTGAAGAGAATTTAGGATCAGGGACCTTTACAGAAATAACAGCTGTCAGACCTTCTCGACAGTCATCACCGGTAGTCTGGATACCTTCCTTTCTCGAAGAAGTCGTTTTACCGGAATTCGCGTTTGACTCAATATAGTTATTAAGAACCCTTGTAAGAGAAGCTCGGAAACCTGAAAGATGCGTACCGCCGTCACGCTGAGGAATGTTGTTGGTAAAACAGATTACCTTCTCGTCATACCCATCATTCCACTGCATGGCAACTTCAACAGTTATTCCATCATCAGTAGGTTCAGAAAAATAAAAAGTGTTTTCATGAATCGGAGTTTTGTTTTTATTTAAATAATCTACAAAACCTTTAATACCGTCATCATGATGGAATATTTCTCTCTTATCTGTCTGACGCTCATCGATAAGTTCTATCTTTACACCAGAATTCAAAAAACTGAGTTCTCTGATACGAACCGCAAGAACATCATATTTAAAATTGATATCTGAAAAGACCTCAGGACTAGGCCAGAATCTGATTTCAGTTCCTGATTCATCAGAATCACCAATCATAGCAAGAGGTGCTACGGGTTTGCCTCCGTTTGAATAAGTCTGCTGGTATTTATGTCCCTGACGCCAGATGGTAAGAACCAGTTTATCAGAAAGAGCATTAACGACAGATACTCCAACGCCATGCAGACCGCCGGATACCTTATAAGAATTGTTATCAAATTTTCCACCGGCATGAAGTACGGTCATAATAACTTCTGCAGCAGAAACATGTTCTTCAGGATGTATATCAACAGGGATACCGCGACCGTTATCCTTAACACTAACGGAACCATCTTTATGTATCTTAACCACAATCAGAGAACAATACCCAGCCAATGCCTCATCAATGGAATTATCAACAACCTCGTATACCATGTGATGCAGACCGGAACCATCATCCGTGTCACCTATATACATACCCGGTCTTTTTCTTACCGCATCAAGTCCCTTAAGAACCTTAATACTGTCGGCATTATAGCCGGACTCATCAAGCGGAAGTTCCTGTTCAGACATTTTTCTACCTTTGGTTAATTAAATTATTTTTCAATTCAAATACACTGCACGGAGATTTCTGAAAAAATTCAGTTTCTTTTTCATCTATAGCGGTTATAAAAACCTGTCCGCGGAGAGAAAACAAATAATCGGACAATTTCTCCCTTTTTCCCTGATCCAGTTCCGAAGCGAAATCGTCAAGAAAAAACAAACATTCCTTAGAACTTTTCTTTTCAAGAAAAGTACTCTGCGCCAACCTCATGGCACACAGCAGCAATTTAATCTGCCCTCTAGACAAAACATCCTGCACCGGCTGTCTGTTTACCATAATTCTCAAATCAGCTCGCTGAGGACCGTATGTCGTATATCCCTGGATTCTGTCCTTTTCTAGTGATGATCTGATAAGTTGCTCCAACCCTTTCTTTGCATCCCACCCCGGATACAGATGAAAATCAAACTCATATCCGGGAAGAAAATCAGCAGCTATTGAAACGACCGTATCTGATACATCCTCGGCAAAAACCTGACGATACTGGTTTAACTTAACAGAATGTTCAACAAACTCTGCATCGATAGCCTCAAGCATACTGCTGTTCACCGGCATTTTCAGATAGGCGTTACGCTGCTTTAGGACTCTCCTAAATGATGACCAACAACCAAAAAAATCACTGTTATGATAAAAAGCACCCCAGTCTACATAAGCCCTGCGCTCTGCCGGACTGCCGAGCAGAAGTTCCATATCAGCAGGATGAATTATCTGCAATGGTGACAGCATTGCCAACCGAGAAAGACTTGAAACACTGTCAGAATCAATTTTTATATCAAAACTTTCAGCACTTCTTCTGATTCCGATGCGATGTTCCGAACTTGTTCCAAATACAACGAAGTCTTGCTGACCGTGAGCTATAACACTTGCATTATGTGATGTTCTAAAAGATTTTCCTCTGCAAAGAAAACACAGGGCTTCAAGAACAGAACTTTTTCCAGATCCGTTGTCCCCTACAATAATGTTCATATGTTCATGAGGATTCCAGGATACACTTGAAAAGTTTCTAAAACCCTCCATTTTTATCAAAGAAAATGACATTAAATTCTCATTTAAAAAATACAGACAACATCACAAAAATGACTGTTTTTAACTGATGAATTTTAACATATTTTCAAGAAAAAATCGATCACGGATCCACGGATGACAAGCTCAAAATAAGTGAAAACTTAAGTATCAGCCATTAGAAGAACCAAGATATGCCCTGCCTTGTTTGAACGGCAAAAGAGAATGTCGGAACAGTGCATACAAGAGAAATTTAATGAATGAAAATTCATCCATTAACGTAACAATTTTTTTCTTTTTTGACTGTTGTAGACTCTTGCGTAATAAAACCATCAATGTAATTTACTCTGAAGAATTGATTACTTATTACAGATAGCAGCTGTTTTGAATTCACTGCATATGTCAATTACCACGGTAATTTCCACTCTCTGTTTCTGGTATGATTACCAGCAGAAACAACCATATCTCGAAGCAAGAAAAAGTTTAACTTAAAGTTTCTACATTTTGTCTGTAATTAAAGGTTGAAAACATTCTTAATATCTTATGACTGACAGAATTTTTACCTGATTGTGTCAGCCGTCATAGAAAGTATATTCTCATTCAGCAGACATTACTGATACTGAGCTGCACAGCCTTCAGATTGAATACACTTCCATATTTACTCCTCCTGTCCTGATTTTTTAACTTCAAGATCCAGTTTGGCAATTGTATTCCTGCAGACAATTAAGAGCCTTTGATAACCACGCCTTGCTCCTAATTCGTCCGTCTCTCTTTAACTCTCCTCTACCATGCTGCCGCACCAGCTACATCTGCATAAAACGATTCATGATACAAAGTAGTCGAAAACTACTTTCAAGTGAAGAAAGCTCCTATTGAATTCCTTGTGAAACCTGCATTCATATCGCTGGTCGCGAATCAACCTTAAGCAAGCATTCCTGTCCGGCGAAATCCTCAAATTCACTGACAAACTGCTTAGATTTGCCCTACCGAACGAAGATAATATTATCGGTATCCGCATTCATTATTATTGCCACAGGAACAAAAAAAATGCAGATCTGTTTCAATCTGCACTCTAAAAATACAAAAACAAGAAATCGAATCAAATAGAAACTACATCTTGACCAACATAATAAGAAACTTCTCTTCACAAAAGTTGGACGACTCAACAGGAGTAAGCAGCGCGGAAACTTTTGAATACGAGAAATTAATATATTTACAAGGGACGCATTCGAGAACATCCAGCAAATATTTATGGTTTATAGTAATTTTTGAAGGATTGCCGTTAAAATTCTCAACAGGAACAGTAACGCTAGCATGTTCATGATTGACGTTTGTGGATGATAGAGTGATCTTATCATCTTCAAAATTCATTAAAATTTTTGAAAATTCCGAAGAATGACAGATTACAGTTATACTTCGAACCGCCGCAATAAGCATTTCCCGATCAATTTTCATGGATGCTAAGAAACTCTTTTCATCAGGAAAACAGTTAACAGGATCAAGACACGTACCATCTATAAGTTTTGTAACAAAGGAAAACTTTTCTGTATCAAACTGAGCGTAACTTTTACCAAAGGATACTGACACAGTGTTAGAACTACCAGATATAAGTTTCTTCAAGGACATAATACCATTTCTTGCTATAATGGCACTTGCTTTTGATTTTTCTTCCTTTGCATCATCCTCGGCATCAAGAAGCATATATTTGTAATATGAAAGTCTATGAGCATCGGAGGAAAGAAATTCAATATTCTTTCCATCAACCCTGACATTCATACCGTTTAAAAAAACTCTGTTATCCTCAACACCCATTGCATAGGTTGTTGAATTCAGCATATCAAGAAGTTCACCCTCGGTAATATCAAAACCGTCCTTTGTGGAGACCTGTATTCGATTAGGATAAAGACTTGAGTTAAAACAATTAACCTCATAGGAGTTATTTATACGCTTTATGGTCATCCTGTTTGATGATTCATCAAGTGAAAAATAAATTCTATCCTCTGCACCTTTGTTTAATTTGGATAAATCAAATTTGCAAATATCGAAAATGGAAGCTGCAGGAACAGCAACGGATCCGGTACTGGTTACACTTATTAGGTTAGAAGGAACAGAAATAATCATTTCACTTTCTTCATTGGAACTCACCATCTTTAATCTTTCTTCATCCAAATCAAGAAGTAAATTTCTTAACATCTGCTTCGGACCTTTATATTCCTTTGCAAGATTGACTATTTTGCTAAGATATTCAATAAAATCTGAACGTAGTACCGAAAATTCCACTTTATACCTCAATCTCAAATTTTTAACTGATCGATAATGTAATGATAATCTGCAGAAACCTTAGGATCATTAGCATCAAGTTTCTTCTTTATTTTTTTACATGCCGCAACAACCGTGGAATGATTTTTTCCACCGAACAGTTCACCTATCTCCTGATGACTCTTTTCTGTAAGTGTACGAACTATATACATAGCAAGATTTCTTGGATTTGCAACAGATTGATATCTTTTATTGCTCTTCAGCTGGGAAACTGTCGTACTTGATCTCTGAGCAACGAGTCTGAGAATATCCTCAACATTAATCAGTTTCTCTCTGGACTGAATCTGAACCGCAAGAGCCTCCTTAACAAGGTCCATGGTTACAGATGTAGCTTTCATATAGTCATAAGTGTTACGAATGTTCTTTAACGCACCCTCTATCTCTCTGACATTGGACATTACAATTCTTGCTACAAACTGCTGAGCTTCCAGCGGGATCTTAAGCCCAAATTCCTTCGCCTTCGACGCAATAATCTGGATTCTCTCCTCATACGTAGGGATTGCAATCTCCATAGTTACGCCTTCGCACAGTCTTGAAACAATACGGTTATCGAGTTTTTCGATCTCCTTAGGGTAAGTATCACAGGTTACAACAATCTGCTTTAAATCCTCAAACAGATTCTTTATTATGTAAAAAAACTGCTCCTGGGTTTTTTCTCCCTTGGATATAAACTGTATATCATCAATGAGAAGAACATCGGCACTTGAGTAAAAGTTTTTCAGTTCTTCAAGTTTCTCGCTCTTACCCTGCTGTCCACTGCTTCCAAAAATCTGAGTAAAGTCCTGAAGAAAATCACTACTGTTTACATAAACAACACGATAATCGGTATTCTGACAAATCTCATTACCGATAGCATAAAGAAGATGCGTTTTTCCAAGACCAGACTTTCCGAGAAGAACCAGAGGATTAACCTGTCTGTCGCCAGGATCGGCCGCTACCTTCTTGGCTGCGGTAAAAGCTGTGCAGTTTGAACTACCTTCAACAAAATTTGAAAAAGTCTTCGATTTTATAAAATTTTTTCCCTTTGACAGATCGCCCTCTTTACCGACTGATTTCGTACGGGAGAAAACATTAATAAGATTGGAGCTTTTTCTCTTAGGAGCTGAAGCTGTCTTAGCAATTTTTGAAGAATCAACAGGCGAGGACTGAATCTGATCTGATCTTGTTTGTTTTCTGTCAATAACAGATCTTTTTAACACCTCGTGATCACCGGACGGAGTGCTGTTAGGCAATGTATCAACATTTCCTGAGACAAAGTTATTAACAGTTTTATTAACAACTTTTTTCTCCATGCCGGAGTTTGAATTCAGCACATCAAGAACAACTGTTCCGTTAGAAAACGAGCTGTATGCCTCTATAATGTTCTTCAGATAAAACTTATTGACATATTGGTAGATCATCATATTCGGACAAGAAATAATTAATTGATCATCCTCAGTCCTAGCTTGAAGATTGTTGATCCACAAATTCATCTTAGAATCTTCAATCTGATTCCTTAGAATTTCTTTGATTTTATTCCAAGCATCAACGTCCATACATAATCCTAAAAAAGCAAACAAAGCTAAATACATCAAGGTTTCAGATACAGTCGAAGAGAAAACGATCAGCAAAAAACAGGACAAGATCTTAAACTTCGAATCAGGAAACACTAAGCAGATGCTTTGCAAATAAACTTTTACTAAAAAAACTACAAAACCGGTGCAATTTCTCTAGGTATGAAAATTAAATGAAAAAACATAGATCGGTCGCAACAAAAAGACCTGACAAAAGAAAGTCCCAACATAAGGTAAAAAAACCAATCTAATCAGTCAAAAAACAGATCTCTTTTACTCTAGAAAATAAAATTATTAACAAAATTATTAACAGATCTATTAACAAATTTATCAACAGCAGAATACTTCAACTACTCCTACAATTTTCTTCCTAAAGTTTGATCTGATCAACTTGCAAATATAGTGAGCTTTACGAGATCAAAACACTCATCTCTTAAGCGTAAGTGCTATTCTATCACCAATGAAACAAAAAATGCAGATCTGTAAAAGCTTTTTATAAACTATGGTTAGATTATAAGCAGATTGGATCCTCATGATAAACTAAGGCAAATTACTGATTCGAACAATGATCTGCAACGCTTTATAGTCTGCAGATCTGGAACCGGGGACATTCATTTCATTCAGATCAGATCTCATAAAAAAAAAGTAAAATATTTTATTGATATTTTTTGTAATAATGTTAAAATTCAGACGTTTTCTTTTACTCTGTTGAAAGAAAAAATGTAGATTCAGCCCAGTTGCTAGTTTCTAATATTGTAATGCGGAGATTATTATGAAGCGTACTTATCAACCATCTGTAATCAAACGCGTTCGCACCCATGGCTTCCGTGCCCGTATGGCTACTGCTGACGGCCGCAAGGTTCTGTCACGTCGTCGTGCAAAGGGTCGTGTTCGTTTGACAACAGTATAATGACTAATTTGTGCTTTCAAAGGGAGTTGCGTCTAGTAACTCCCGATCATTATAAAAGAGTATTCGATAATCCTGTCAAAGCCTCATCCCCAAACATCACTATTCTTGCAAAACCAAATGATCTTGAACATATGCGTCTTGGTCTTATAGTACCTAAAAAGGTACTGAAACACGCAGTTGACAGAAACAGGATCAAAAGGTTGACCCGTAACTTTTTCAGACTCAATCAGCACCGTCTTCCTTGTCTGGACTATGTATTTATCGCCAAAGGAAAAATAGGTGATATGACCAACAATGAAGTTGTAAACCTGCTTGAAAAATTATGTACAGTAATCTCTCGCCGCTCCAAAAAATCGGTATAGGTCTTATAATCGTCTATCAGAAAACTCTGAGCAAACTTACTCACGGATGCTGTAGGTTCACTCCCAGCTGCTCTGAATATACAAAACAGGCAATAGCAATACATGGATTTTTTAAGGGCTGTTTACTCGGTGCCTATAGAATCCTGCGTTGCAATCCTCTAAATCCAGGAGGATACGATCCTGTTCCACCAAAAAAAATCAAAAAGAAAAATTACCTGGACTGAGCGCCATGCACTGCTCCGGTATCGCAATGCCGTCAGTCATTAACAGACTTAGTTATTTTCATATCTGAGTTTTACATCACCGCATCATTCGTATTGCGCATGCAAAATCTACATCTTAAGATGCTGTACACAGATTTCTTACGTTTTCGCAGCAAATCTATTCTGCAAACTTTTCGAACAAACAAAAATGGCTCTCCATAAAAATAAGTTGGAAATAATCATTAATCTTATTTCGAAATATCAATAATCTTTAGAAAGAAATATTCATCGAGAGAGGATGCGGACACTCTCCGGGGAAACATATCCATCTGCTGCACAGATCCGCTAAGAGTGTGTCAAGCTAAATGTGAGGTAGATATACCCTCTCCTAGTTTCAAAAAATTCCAACTTTGCTGACGTTCTTACTGAACAAATCCAGGAAATTCTGAGGGTATTCTGATACAATTCTGCATGATAGTTTTCCTTATTTTGTTGTTCTAATTTCATATTTTATAAGGATAAACTACCTCCTTAAATATCCTCACAATTCTTAATTTTGGAGCTGTCTATGATTTAACCATCCAACTAAAATTTATGGAGAACCACAAAAATACGGATCTTAGCAAATTCCGGCTGGAACGACGCTGACCAGACCGTTGAACTATGGTTCGGATTCTTAACTCCAGAAGAAATAGCTTTTCAGAGATAACGCAGGAACTGTACGGACACAAAAACATGAATTTCAATTGGATAGAGGATGAAACTATTAGCAGCCAGACTAATTTTCGGCTCTGACGCAAACAATCATTCAATACAGATAGGTTCTGCTTATTTGAAATAAATCATCCTGAATATTTCCAACTGCTTTTTGCAAAGAATCAAAATATTTATGATGACGGCATCGACAGAACTAATTGATTTTATTTAAATTTTTTCAAAAAAAAAATCAAGTAGTAAAATACGCAAAAATTGCAACATTTCTTATTTTCTTATATAATCACGATTATTTTTTTGTCTAGTTGATCACAACTTTGACAGTTTTTTAAAATCAGTTTATTACTGGCAATAATATGGAAAATACTCGTAATTTCAGTTTTATGGTTTTGTGTATCACTGCCATAATGCTTTTCATGGCATGGAACGGTGATATTGAAAATTTAAAACGAAAGGCAAATCAGCCTGCAACTGTAAGCGTTTCCGAAATCCAGGAAACAATGGACAACTCCAAATTAATAAAAATCAAAACAGATGTTTATGATCTGACCATTAATCTTCTTGGTGGCGATATCATAGATACTAAACTTTTGAAATATCCAAAAACAGTTGACGACGAAAATCCTATTTCCATTTTACAGACATCTTCTGATTTCAGATACACTCTTATGTCAGGTCTGACAGAAAAGAACGGTTGCGACAACAGCAAGGGCCGTGCGGAATATACAACGAACAGCAGGGATTTTAATATTGGTAACAATGAAATTCTTGAAGTTCCAATGACATATACAGCTGACGGAATTACTTACGAAAAGAAGTTTGTATTCAGGCAGGGTCGTTATGACATTGACATAGTGTACAACGTTAAAAACGACACCGACAATCAGATTGTTGTCCGTCCGTTCGGCAGCATCTATCAGACAAAGGAACTGCCGCAGATGGAAGACACTCCTTTGTTTATGGTCAACTCGTTCCGCGGTGCTGCCTACTCAACAGACAGTTCCAAATATACCAAAATGACATTTGACGAACTTTCTGACAAGGATGAGGACATTGCTTCTTCACATATAAAAACAAACGGCGGCTGGGTGAGTATGATCCAGCATTACTTTGCCGTGGCATATATTGGGGGCGGTGATGTAAGAAACGAAATATACAGTCAGGAAGCAGGAAATGGCAAAGCTGCAATTATCGGTCTTTACGGACCAACTGTTGAAATTCCTTCTCACGGTACAGCATCAATTACGAACAAAGTATGGATTGGTCCTAAGGAACAGTCGGAAATGGATGCAGTCGCACCTCATCTGGGACTGACTGTTGATTACGGATGGCTGTGGTTTATTTCCGAACTGCTTGTAAAAACCATGAAGTTTATTTATGGATTTATCGGCAACTGGGGATTTTCAATTATCGCCATAACATTCATTGTCAGAGGTATACTCTACCCTCTTACTAAAGCTCAGTACATATCCATGGCAAAAATGAGGTTAATAGCTCCGAAAATGCAGGAACTCAGAGAACGGTATCAGTCCGATCCTACTGCATATCAAAAAGCAACCATGGAACTGTACCGGACGGAAAAGGTTAATCCAGCTGCCGGCTGCCTCCCTATTCTGATCCAAATGCCAATATTTATAGCTCTGTACTGGGCGCTCATGGAATCGGTTGAATTAAGACAGGCACCATTTATATTCTGGATTAAAGATTTGTCTGTAAATGATCCGTACTTTATTCTTCCTCTTCTGTACGGTCTGACAATGTTCCTCGTACAGAAAATGAGTCAAAGCAATATGCAGATGATAAGTCCGCTGCAAAAGAAAATATTCATCATGATGCCAATAATCTTCACTTTGATGTTTATGACTTTTCCAGCAGGTCTTACCCTTTACTGGACAGTTTCAAATATTTTTACAATTATCCAGTTAAAATTCATTTATGATCACCTGGAGAAAATTGGTCTTCACACAAAAAATACAACCAAGACAAAATAACAGGTTAAATAATCAAAAAAGCGAATATGGCAAGGCGGTATTCAATACCGCTTTTTTTTGATCTATAGAGACAAATTTATGAAAGACAACCAGACAATAGCGGCCATTGCCACTCCAATAGGAAGAGGCGGTATAGGTATAATAAGAATATCAGGAGATGCAGCAGGTTTCTGTGCTGAAAAAATACTTGGACGCATTCCAAAACCGAGATATGCCGAATACCTCCCTTTCAAGGATAAAGACGGAAAAATATTAGACCACGGCATTGCATTGTACTTTCCTAAACCGAACAGTTACACTGGCGAGGATGTTTTGGAAATACAGGCTCATGGAGGTCCGGTTGTTCTTGATCTGCTGCTTAAAGAAATACTTGAGACGAACAATGTCAGAGCTGCAGAACCTGGAGAATTCACTGAGCGGGCATTTCTTAACGACAAAATAGATCTTACTCAGGCTGAAGCCGTTTGCGACCTTATAGAAGCCAGTTCCGAACAGGCTGTAAGATCAGCATCAAATTCACTTCAGGGAGAGTTTTCAAATGTTATCAACAGACTCAAAAATAAACTCATAGACATAAGAACTTACATAGAAGCGTCTATAGATTTTCCTGATGAGGACGGGGTTGACTATATTTCGGAAGGTGGAATATCAGAAAAAATATGTGAACTGCTCAAAGAAACAGATAACGTAAAAAAGGCGGCAATCAACGGAACAGCCATCAGAGATGGAATGAAAATTGTGATAGCAGGACGCCCGAATGCAGGTAAATCAAGTATACTGAACCGTTTGTCCGGACAAGACACTGCTATTGTTACAGATGTGGCAGGAACAACCAGAGACATACTCAGGGAACAAATTTTCATAGATGGAATGCCTCTTCATATCATAGATACAGCCGGTCTCAGAGATACAGATGACAAGGTAGAGCAGATTGGTGTTAAACGAGCCTGGCAGGAAATAACAGAGGCAGATCTTGTTCTGCTGGTCATGGATATAACTCTCAAAGAGCATGAAAACAGAGATATCTACGATGGTATAACAGCCAAACTTCCTTCCGGTATACCTGTATGCATCATTTTGAACAAGTCAGATCTGAACAGTTCTCCTTACAGGGAAACTTTCAACAATGAAAAAGTAATAAGACTTTCAGCCAAAACAGGTGAAGGAATTGACGAATTAAGACAATATCTTAAGGAAACTATGGGATATTCTTCCTGTACGGAAGGTTCCTTTATTGCCAGAAGAAGACACCTAGAAGCACTTGATCGTACCTGCAATTATATAAAATCAGCCCTGGAACAAATAAGAACGTATAAAGCAGGTGAGCTGGCAGCCGAGGATTTAAGATATGCTCAGAACTGTCTTAACGAGATAACCGGAGAATTCACATCAGATGATTTGCTGAGTAAAATATTCGGATCATTCTGTATAGGTAAATAAAAGTATCACAATTCTACGGACTTTAATCCCTGTTTTTGAGTGTTTTATGAGCCTAAATTACTGTTTATGTTAAAGCTGCAGACTGGCTGTCACTTATCGTATCAGATATACGCGATAACCAATAACCGCCACTTAGCTGTGGCGGTCAGAGTGAATGTATAGAAATTCCTAACATCATGTTTTTTCGCCCATGAGCATTCTATACAAATTGAATTACAGACAAGTTTCTCTTACCAAAGAAAATTCATTTCAAAGGTTCTTCTGATGAGGGGTCTAAAAAGCTCTCTTCCCCAGAAACAGCCAAGATCATCATTTCAAAATCAAACGGCACGCCGGGAAGGAATGAATCATCATCATCAGTTCCGTCCGGGATCGTCATTCATATCTGAACGAAAATAAAATCTCAGCCCATGGCTGTTAGAGTATTTACGCACAATCCTACCAATACAACGGCAAGAATAACAACAAGCACCATAATATAAAGACCAACCTTCGATTTTGACTCTGTCTGATAATCAAATTCCTCTTTTCTCCTCACATTAAGAGAGGCTGAATTCTTGCTGAACTCATTTTCTGAAGGTTCGTCATCATCAAGATCATATCCGGATTTTCTCTTTGGTTTATTCTCATCCTTGTGCTCATTTTCCCGTATAACGTTATGAGCATTTTCCTGATCCTTGCTCAGAGAAAATGAATTGGAAACACCAAAGGAAATGACTTTATCTTCTTCTTGCTTTTCCTCTGTTGCGGAATTAACTTCATCTTTACTTTCCTGCGGCACATCCATGGCAACTGATACAGTAACAGGAGGCTGCATATCAATTCCAGGCATTGTCGGATATGGAGAATTTTCTGAAGAATTCTGTTCCTGCATAGAATCAATATTCTGCGCCACAAAAATGCCGGTCTGGTCGCTGACAGCTGAATCTTTATGCTCATCTGACGGCTCGACAGATGTCTGCTGTTTCGTCTTCTCATCAGCTTTTTTGTTTTCATCCTCAAGAATATCTTGAGGATCCCGATTCAATTCGTCCACTATGTCGGTATGAAGCAGAACCTGCCTTTCCTGAGGCATACCAGGCTTAGGTGCTTTTTTAGGTTCATCCCTTCCCGATGATCTCTTCATTCCCTTCTTATAATCTAGAATAAGTTTGGCAAGTTCGTATTCCTCTGCCAGCTTCTTTAATGTTGCCTCCGTTGTCGAAGGATTACCAGCCGAGGTTTTTTCTATAACAGGAAGACCAGCATCCTCATAGATAGCCTTGATTAACTGTTTATTTGAAGAAAGATTGAACTGGTAACCAACTATCTTGAAAATTTTTGATTCAATATCGTTTTTTGCGGCCATAAAGACAACCCACTTTTATGATTATAAATCTGTTTATTCTAATGTGAACAACCCGTCACCTAAAGGTAATGGGCTCTAAGAGTACTAAGACTCTATTTAAGTAAACTGATATTTAAGTTTACACCTGAATCAGGCTATCCTCGTTTCTTATATATGCCTGCTTTGCATCTACCGTGTAGAACATCAACATCCATATCGCTACTTTTACTGCGGTATGAATGTACCTTATGGCAACTTATATCCCATCACTCAGGAGTAGTGGGTTTTACGTTTCCAATTTAACTTATTTGAATGACACTCCACTTAACTAAAACGAGCAGATCCTGACTACTTGTTGTAGAACAGCATAACATTCGATTTATCGCAGTTTGAAGTGTCAGATACGGTTACATGCCTTTGCAATGGCACAATCACCGCATCAAAGCAAAGTCAGGCAAACCTGTTCATATCAAGTGCGGATATATTCTTTGTGTAGCACTTTCCATGCAAACTCCCGTATACAATTCCAAAGAAATACTTCTTGCCGGTATCCGGAGTGCATACAGTTTCAATAATACATGCTTTTTAAAAACTTTTACCATCCGCATGTACATTATATAACAGACATGGGTATGCAAAAAACAATAAATTCATCGCGTTATGCATCCCCATTTTAAAACAGAGACTTCACTGGCATATCTGGTAAAAAGTCAGAACAAATCTTTAATCAGATTATTGCACTGTCTGACCCAAACCTCATTCAAAGAACTGACAAGACTCGGAAAACCATCCTCCGTCTGCCTTACTCTATCGCTGAATCTGCCGTTTTTCAGTACATCACCACTCATATAGATATATGTTCCCTCAATCTCTGCATAGCCGTCCGGCGAACCATTGAACTTCTTAAGAGAAACACTCAGAACGGCATCATCAATGATACCAGATGGACGCAGGCTTGTGGAAAAAGCAACAACTTCAGGACCGGTTGATGAATTTATCTGATCCACCAGCAGATTCTGCAACTGAATACTCGGGCTTTCACTCCACTGATTGTTTTTTGAAAGAACCTGAAGTTCTCCCGAATAATATGCAATTCCACCATTATCAATAAGAGACGGAACAATCACCTTGACCGTAACCTTTTTACAGTTATTACACTGTTTGTTCATCCGTGAAACAGGTTTGGAATCACCATTAAGAGTGTAGTAGGATGTTCTTTCCACAACAGAAGAGCTGCATGCCGAAAGAAAGCATATCATCATAAAAAAACATGTAGTCAAAACTTTCATAATATTCTCCTACCTTCCCGCCTTTGGTTTGTCATCACCTAAATCATCACCGAAAATGTATCGGTTAGGCTTCTCATTTGTCTTCTGAACCATAGGAGTTACAGATTTGAGTGTATCTCTAATGCTGGAAAGAAGACCGGTAAGTTCACTGTACATTTCAGAATTGGACGAATACGAATCCATAGTCTTCTGAAGCTGAGACAGGGTCTTATTAATTGAATTAAGAACCGACATTCTACCTTTATCACTGGTCATTTTTTCTAGATTATCAGACAGTGCCCTCAGACTTTTTATAGTCTTAGTAAGTTCATCTATCATTTTATCAACCTTTTCATTGGTTGATTTAAGATTAAGACCGTTAAGATTATCAAGGAAGGACTCAATTTTATTCTGAATCGTCTCCAAACCGGTTAAAACCGAAGGAATTACAGTGTAACCCTTGAATTTAGTCTGTCTGAGAATTTTTCCTGAAGCTGAATATTTGAGGTTTACAGTCATATTAGATCCGAAAAATCCAGTATCTTCCACTGTTGCTGATAAACCGTTCGCAATTGACTGATCCAACTTATTTTTAAATTCTTCAAATGTCATCTTCAATTCAGGATCTACTCTTTCTCTGTCGATTCTAATTACCACAGGGATCATAATTTTATCAACATTTTCAAACAGATATTCATTGTCATAATTACTGTCTACAACCTCACCCACCTGTATACCAAGGTGCATAATTTTGGTACCTGCCTCAAGTGTTTTGGAATTTCCATCAAGAAGAAGAACATATTCAACAAACTCATCGTATTTTTTGACGTTAATATCTGTCATTCTGCCGAAAAGAGGAAAAACAGATTCGTTTTGTGAAATTTTTCCCAGCGGCATATCCTTCGGAACGTCAAAACTAACACCGCCGTTGATAAAGTTTTCAACGGACGCAACCTTTATATCAAGACCGCTCGGTCCAAAACTCATATCCAAAGCGGATGAGTACCAGAACTTTGAATTTTCTGTAACTAGTGAATCGTAGGGACTATATATAAAACCCTTGTGCTCCATGCGTCTTGATTTCAGAGAGAAATTTGACTCCACTATAACGCCGACCTGATAGCCGTGATATGTTATAGGTTCGCCGACAAGTGAATTGCTCTTGTCGGACAGATCATTCAAATTTACGTACATACCCTTTGTCTGGCTGCCTATGGTAATAATCTCATCAACCAGATCATATTTATTCTTTCTGACAGAACTTTTTCCAGGATACAGCTCTATAAATACACCTGAGATAAGCGTACTCAAACCGCTTACACCCTGTGAATTTATTCGAGGCTTAACAAGAGAAAGTTTTGTATCTTCTACCAAAAGTCTGTCAGCCTCACTGTTCATCACAGCTTTAAGCACAACCTTGTTGAGATCGTTAGAAAGCGAAACTTTGACAACCTTTCCCACTGTAACACTGTGATATTTTATTTCAGTTTTTCCCGCTACTATACTGTCAGCACTGTCAGCATAAAGATAAATGGTTTCTCCAATAGAAGAAAAATGCTGATACAAAAGAAAAAGTCCGATAAAAACAGCAACAAATGGAACAATCCAAATTGATGAAACATTTTTCAGCTTATTTTTAGACAACACGTTAAATTCTCATCTCAAATTGAACATTTTAGACAAAAAGACTGCGATATCATTTTTGTTCACCCGTATCCAAAGATCCGCTATCAGTATTTTCCCACAAATACCTTGAATCAAAACTGTTGGCTGACAGCATTGTTAGAATGACAACCGCACAAAAAGACAGAGACGCAGTTCCGGGATAGATAGACATCAACGATCCCATATGAATAAGAGCAGTGAGGATTGCAACCACGAAAACATCCACCATAGACCATTTTCCTATAAACTCAGTCATATGATAAAGTCTTGTTTTATATTTGGTACTTCTGAATCTGTTAAACTGAATGCACATCCACAGACTCAGGAGTATCGCTATTTTCACAACTGGAACAAATACACTGGCAACAAATATTATCACAGCTACAGGATATGATCCTGTTTCCCACATATATATAACACCGTCAAGAATAGTCGACTCCGATGCATTACCCATGTACTCGGTAATCATAATAGGCATCGTATTAGCCGGTATGTACATAACCATTGCTGCAATAAGAAAAGCAAGACATTTCTGCTGGGAATGCTTCTTGCGCTGTTCTATTCTGTGACCGCAGCAAAGGCATCTGTCACTTCTCTTACTGTTAATAGCTTCACAGGTCTCGCATCGGATCAGATTCTCCCTGTAAGCCCTTTGACCGGCCAGATACGAAAAATTCATAAACCGGTCAAGACGCACCAGTCTGTTCCATACAAACCACTGATCAACAGAGGATATGACCACCACATAAAAAAATATGAATAGACAAAAGCAGAAGAATCCACCCTGAAGGGACATATCAACCATAGAGATGAGTTTAACCATGCTCACCAGTGTGGCAACAAGAAAAACTTCGATCATGCTCCATTCCTTAAGTTTGAAGAACAGACGTGCGAGAGGGCGAAGAAACGGAGGGTATTTATGACACAGAAAAAAACCGTAGATAAATCCTACTATGAGAAGACATACAAGAGGGAAAAGCTGCATGCAGCAGTATATGAAAATTCCCAGAAATCTGTATTCATCATTGATGATCGAAGTTGCAGCCTCCCTTATGTTCATCTCAATCATATTACCGCCCATACTTATCTTCATAAACGGCATGATCTCAACGCAAACAAAAAGGAATATAGAGACTAAAGAATAGACAAACGGCTTAATGACAGGTTTGTGAGCAAGATGCGTTATAGAAGATCCGCATACATCACATGTAAAACGATCGCCCTCACCAAGTTCCGGAACCTTCATAATCGTATCGCAGTACGGACAAATCTCAACATGCTCCGGTATTATCTCGGGCGATCTTTTCATGATAAAAACCAATAAACCTCTAAAAATAACAAAATCATTTTATCAAAAAAAATTTTGTTAAGAAGCATTAAACTAACAACTGACACTTTTTTAACAGAAAAAGCAGCAACAGAAACTAGTATAATCTGACTTTGTGAACTTTTTTTAACAGAAACATGATGGTATGGAGGGAGAAATGCCGTCACGCAGGGAAAACTGGAATATATTCTGTACTGTTGTCGATAATTTCGGTGATATAGGAGTTACATGGAGAATTGTAAAAGAACTCGAAGGCAAGGGAAAAAAAGTGAAACTTTTTCTCGACAAAATCGAAGTATTAAGCATGTTAGAAGAATCGATTAAACCGGATGCAGATACCCAGAAATACAGTAATTCCGTAACTGTTATTAAATGGGATGAACAAACCTGCTTTGAAACAGAAGCAGATGTGTTAATTGAAATGTTTGCATGTAACATACCCGACCGGTATGTATCCATGATGACAGATAACTGTCTTTGGATAAATGTCGAATATCTTACAGCTGAAGACTGGGTCGATGACTGTCACGGACTCTGTTCAATGGATCGCGGACATAATAAATACTTTTTCTTTCCCGGATTCACAGATAAAACAGGTGGTATAAATTTCGAGGTTTCAATCAGAACAGATGAATACAAATACTCAGTTTTTGTAGACAGGCTTTTTGAAACAATAGAAAAGGTCACAGGAAATGTGCAGTCAAAACCACTGATATTCAGCGCATTTACATATGAAAACAAAGTAATGGCAGAAACTATATGCAGGTACAAATTCAATTATGATCTCTGCCCCGTATTTATTGTTCCTGAAGGACTGCTGCTTAAATTCATACTAGAAAAACATGGAGCGGATATGTCGCTTTATGAAACCTTCAATATATGCAACAGAACAGTAAAATTATACAACACCGCATCAGAATCAAAGATACTGACAATTCCAATGCTGTCTCAAAATGACTACGATGAAATTCTCCGCCGGTGTGATCTCAACTTTGTAAGAGGAGAGGATTCATTTATAAGAGCCCAACTGGCAGCAAAACCATTCATATGGAATATCTATCCTCAAGATGAGCAATATCACATGGTAAAACTTGATGCTTTCATAAAAAAATACACCTCCGAATTTCCTGTCAATATTAAAAATGCATACATAGAACTTTCAAGAGGATTCAATAATGAAGATTTAACAACTCTTCAACAGTATTTTAAACAGATTCTGTACGGGTTATCAACAATCAGTCAACCTATAATAAAGTGGCGTAACTCATTGATAAACAGGGGATCTTTAACAGAAAATCTAATCGAATTTGCCGAAAATCATTAAAAATCGTATAATTGCCACAATGGTTAGCACCAGAACCAATCTGTAAATTCTGCGCATCGGCAGAATTTTTGTTTATTCCGTATTAGATTAAGAGAAAATTTATATGAAAATCGCACAAGAAGTCCGTGCCGGCAACGTTATTATGGTTGGCAAGGATCCAATGATTGTTCAGAAAAGCGAGTTCAACAAATCTGGACGTAATGCAGCTGTATGTAAAATGAAACTGAAGAACCTTCTTACCGGTACTGGTACTGAAATGGTTTTCAAGGCTGATGACAAAATCGAAGACATTATCCTAGAGAAGAAGGAATGCACATATTCATACTATAGTGATCCAATGTACGTATTCATGGACACAGAATACAACCAGTATGAAGTGGAAAAGGAAAATCTCGGTGATGCTATCAACTACATTGTTGACGGCATGGAAGATATCTGCACCGTAACATTTTATAACGGTCGCGCCATATCTGTAGAACTGCCTATCACCATTGTCCGCGAAGTTGAATATACAGAACCTTCAGTACGCGGTGATACATCAGGCAGAGTTACAAAGCCTGCAAGACTTGCCGGAACCGGTTATGAAATCACAGTAGCAGATTTTGTTGAAACCGGAGACAAAATTGAAATAGACACAAGAACAAACGATTTCAAGAAACGAATTAAGTAAGATTTATCTGATCGTGCCGTAAAACCACGTCCTTTATGGCGGGGATATAGTGCATAAAATTAGGTATGATCTTTCTTGCTAACAGAGATGGACTTCGGCTTTCTCAATGACGGCAAATCAGGCTAGGGCATAGCCGTAGAGCTTGTGAAGTGAACCGTATTGTCGGTCAGCAGCAGGAACCCACCGAGAGTCGCCTACAGCTTGCTGCGGGAACTGGTAGGAATCCCCTGCCTTTAGGCAGAGGAGGATGTCAAAAAAACTTGCACAACCGACCACTAATCAGATCTGATTGGTGGTTTTTTATATATGTATCAATAGATCAACAGATCTATTAACACAATGATCTGAATAATACGTGAAAACTACAGATTAATCCTGTAAAAACATTGATAATAGTTTTCCGGGATCGAAAAAACGCAGATTTTATTAACATTTTGTTCTATGATCTGATCTATAGCTATTGACGGATTTTATGATCTCAAAAAATACAGATCAGTTCTAAAGTGATCAGATCCTTTAACAGATCTGCACGCTCTAATAGTAACAATAACAAATTAATTTAAATTAATAATAAAAATAAGAAAAGAAAGCGGATTCAAACGTACACATGGTAAGCAAAAAATCATGAACTACAACGACAGTTTTGACATCATAGTGATCGGAGCCGGTCATGCAGGCATTGAAGCAGCTGCAGCATCAGCAAGAATGGGAATGAGAACACTGCTCATAACCCATAACATAGATTCCATCGGACAAATGTCCTGCAATCCGGCTATAGGTGGAATTGGCAAGGGACATCTTGTAAGAGAAATCGACGCAATGGGAGGCATTATTGCAACTGCAATTGATCATGCAGGAATACAGTTCAGAACCTTAAATTCCTCTAAGGGTCCGGCTGTAAGAGCAACCAGAGCCCAGGCAGATAAGCGACTCTACAGACAGGTAGTGCAGATGATGCTTGAAGGCTATCCTAATCTGCAGATCTTTCAGCAGGCAGTAACTGATCTGATCGTAGAAAACTATACAGTAACTGGTGTAGTAACTCAGGCTGAAATAAAATTTAAAGCAAAAGCTGTAGTTCTCTGCTCAGGAACCTTTCTCAACGGAATTATCCATATAGGCCTTAATCACTATTCAGGAGGAAGAGCAGGTGATCCGTCTTCCATCAGACTTTCTGACAGACTGAAAGATCTTGGACTGAAAATGGGAAGACTTAAAACAGGAACTCCGGCAAGACTCGATAAAAGATCTATAAACTTTTCAATTCTGGATCAGCAGTTCTCAGATACTCCGGTACCGGTTTTCAGTTTTATGGGAAAAACTGAAGATCATCCTGAACAAATGCCGTGCTACATAACAGCAACCAACGAAAAAACACACGACATCATAAGAAACAATCTTGATAGAAGTCCATTATATTCAGGTGTTATCCATAGCATCGGACCAAGATACTGCCCTTCGATAGAAGACAAAATAATGAGATATCCGGATAAAACCTCACATCAGATTTATCTGGAACCGGAAGGCGCAAACACATATGAATACTATCCTAACGGCATTTCAACCTCACTGCCATATGATGTTCAGGTAGATTTCATTCATTCAATGAAGGGACTGGAAAAAGCAGTAATAATGAAACCTGCTTACGCAATAGAGTACGATTTCTTTGATCCTACAGAACTGAAATCAAATATGGAAAACCGCTGCATTAGCAATCTTTTCTTTGCGGGTCAGATTAACGGAACTACCGGATATGAAGAAGCTGCGGCACAGGGTCTTCTAGCTGGTATAAATGCAGCATTGAGGGTACAGAACAAAGAAGGCTGGTGCCCTAAAAGAAATGAAGCGTACGTCGGCGTTCTTATGGATGATCTGACTACACTGGGAACAAAAGAACCATACCGAATGTTTACTTCAAGAGCTGAGTACAGACTTCTGCTCCGGGAAGACAATGCTGATGAAAGACTTACTCCAAAAGCCAGAGAATTCAACATGATTTCTGAAGAAAGATGGAAATTTTTCTGCCAGAAACAGGAACAGATAGAAAAAGAAAAACAAAGACTGCAGAGCATTCACATTGGTCCAGGTTCAGCTGAAAGTGAAAAACTCAATCCTCATTTAAAGAGCCCAATCACTAAGGCTAACACATTAAGCGAAATACTTTGCAGACCTGAAATGAACTACTCGCTGCTGAACAAAATTCTTGATTTCGATGAAAGTGACATAATGCCTCAGGCAAAAAGACAGATCGAGGATCAAATTAAGTACGCCGGCTACATCAAACACGAGCTGGAAGATATAGAACGAAACAAAAAGAATGAGAACACGATCCTTCCGGAAAATATTGACTACCGGGAAGTACCTGGTCTTTCTAACGAGGTAGTTTCAAAATTAAATCAGCATAAACCTGAAACAATAGGAAAAGCCATTAGAATTTCAGGTGTAACCCCTGCTGCCATATCTATGATTCTGGTCTACATGAAGAAAAAAGGGATACTGGGAAAACGATCTTAATGGAAAAACTTTTAAGAAATTATCTGCTGTCAGCAGAAATAGAAGCTGACAACAGCAAAATAGACAGATTTGTTGCCTACGTTAATTTATTGAACAAATGGAACAAAGCCTACAATCTCACATCAGTAAGAGATCCTATGGATATGATATCACGTCACATCATGGACAGTTTGGTTATCGGGAAGTATCTGTCGGGAACAAATTTTGCCGATGTCGGATCAGGTCCCGGTCTTCCAGGGATCCCTTTAGCCATTCTTTATGAATCAAAAAAGTTTACACTTATAGATTCCAGATCCAAGCGATCTGTTTTTCAGCTTCAGGCAGCAATGGAACTTAATCTGACAAATGTAGAAATAGTCAATTCCCGTGTTGAAGAACTCAGAAGTGAGCATTTTGACGGGATAATATCAAGAGCATTTGCCTCCCTTACAGATTTTTCGAACCTGTGTGCGTCCATTGCTGATCAGGAAACTCTGTTTTATGCAATGAAGGGACAGTTAAATCCGAATGAAACAGAAGCGTTAAATGATAAAATAATTTCTGTAAAAGAACTGACAGTTCCCGGATGCAACGCTAAAAGACATCTGATTATATTCAAAGCCTAATGAAATTTGTGATAAAATTAACAATTGCAGATCTGTTTATTTCTGCAACTGACGATAAAGAACTTTTCAAGAAACCAGTTTAGGTGGTAATTTTGGGTAAAGTAATAGTTATTTCTAATCAGAAGGGCGGTGTAGGTAAAACTACAACCTGTGTTAATCTGGCAGCTTCAATTGCAGCCGTTAATAAGGCTGTTCTTTTGGTTGATCTTGATCCTCAGGGTAATGCCACTACTGCATCCGGTGTAGATAAATTTGATCTTCCCTACACCATTCAGAATGTACTGACGGACAAAATGCCCGTAAAGGAAGTCATTATTAAAAAAGAGAACACCAGCGGAGGGTATGATCTGCTTCCTTCCAACGGTGATGTTGCTTCATGCGAGGTAACTTTGATTAATGAGATTGCGCGTGAACAGATATTGAATAATGCACTTTCTCAGGTTAAGAACGAATACGACTACATCTTCATTGACTGTCCTCCTTCTCTCAATCTGCTTACTGTTAACGGAATGTGTGCTGCTGATTCTGTAATTGTTCCGATGCAGTGTGAATTCTTTGCTTTAGAAGGTCTGACAGATCTTATATCCATTATTGGCAAACTATCTCAGGCAGTTAATCCGAGACTTAAAATAGACGGAATTTTAAGAACTATGTATGACAATCGCAACAAGCTCGGTTCTGAAGTGTCGAATCAACTGAGAACTTATTTCGGAGATAAGCTTTACAGAACAGTTATACCAAGAAATGTGAAGCTAGCAGAAGCTCCAAGTTTCGGTAAACCTGCTTATTACTACGACAAAAAATCTCTTGGTTCAAAGGCTTATCTTGCATTGGCGGGAGAAATTCTCAAACGCGAGGAACGAGAACAGGCCAGTGCTTAAAAATTGATTTTAGTCAATTTTTCAAAAGATCCGATCTAGATTGGATCTTTTTTATTCATGCTTTTATATATTTATGAACATAATTTAGCACTGCATCAGATTCTAACAGATCTTGTCCGAAGTTACGGTGGATACGTAATTCTTTAGAAAACTCAAAAAGTGCTATACTAGAGAAAAGTAACTGTAGTTCATGCTGGATCTGTTTGCCTGTTTGGATTCCAGCAGACTGCAAGTATTAACTTGACTGCAATGTTTTAAGGGATATTAGAGTACCGCTGACTGCATTGATTTAGAATATCGAGCGATCGGCTGCTAATCACGGGAGATTTATAGAAATGGCTGGTAAATTAGGTATGGGTCTTGATGCCCTTCTTTCCAGGGCCGGACAAAACGATCCTTTACCAAACGAAGAACAGACTAATGTTAAACTGATAAACTCTGAAAGTATCAAGGATGATTCTCTTGTAAGACTTCCTATAGGGACATTAGTAGCAGGAAAGTACCAACCCCGCAGATCCATGGATCAGGAATCACTGGATGAACTGGCTGCTTCTATAAAACAGCAGGGCATTATTCAGCCTATAGTTGTAAGAAAAACTCCTGATTCAAAGTTTGAAATACTTGCGGGTGAGAGAAGATGGCGGGCAGCTATAAAGGTCGGACTTGAAAGTGTGCCTGCTATAGTTATGAGTGCTGATGACAGAAGTGCAATGGCTATAGCAATTATAGAAAACATGCAGCGACAGAATCTGAATGTAATAGAGGAGTCCGAGGCACTGCAGAGGCTTTCACAGGAGTTGTCCATAACTCATGAGCAGATTGGTGAGATGATAGGTAAATCGAGATCTCAGGTAACCAATCTTCTCCGTCTCAGTTCTCTTTCATCTCCTGTCAAAAAACTTGTGACGGAAGGTTCACTGGACATGGGGCATGCCAGAGCTTTATTGGGTATAGCAGATCCTGAACTTCAGTTTAAGGCAGCTGAATATATCTCTAAAAAAGGGATGAGTGTGCGTGAAACAGAGGTTTATGTCAATAAGCTCCTGAAGCAGCAGGAGGAAGGATTGGCAGAGAAAAGCAAATATGTCAAAGATCAAAACCTTATTGAATGGGAAAACAAGATCAAGGAAAGAATAGGATGCGCAAAGGTTCAGCTGGTGCCCAGCACTAACGGAACAGGAAAACTTGTAATGTCATACAAGAATGATGAAGAACTGGAAAAATTAATGAGTTTTTTTAATAAGGAAAAACAGGAAATTTAATTAATTTTCTATATTTTTTTTACTTTTTTATCATTTTTATTTAATTATAACTTTATATTTGGTCTGCGTTACTTTGAAAATAAATGAGAAAGTGCTTAAAATATGACATAGAACAAAGTGACGCTTTTTGATATGGTGTAGACTGTGCAGAACTCTTATGCTCAAGAATTATTTGATTTATGAGTTGTACACTGTTTTGGTAGTAGTTCTTCTGTCAGGTTTTTTATCCTGTTTTACTTCCATTAGTCAGTTTATCTCTATGTTGTCTGGGGTTTTGGGTTACTGTATCGTTTTCACGGTTTATTATGTTTCTTGTTTGAGATTTTTTGAAAAGGATAGTGCTCAGACTTTTGTTGCGAGAACCGTGTTCGGTTTTATCTTGAAGGTAGTACTGACTGTAAGTTATTTTGTTTATATTCATCGTCACTTCAGTTTGGATTTAAGATATGCCGCACTTGCATTTGTTGTTGCAGTTGTTATCAGCAGTTTTATTCCTTTCATTTCTGCCGGATACAGAAAATCAGGGCAGGGATCTTTGGTTATAATGGATGAATCGGTTAAAAGGTCTGACGATTCTGAGAAATAGAGGACCTTTACGAAGAAAAAAGATTTGTATTGTTACATCCTTTTGGATTTTTCTGCTGCTGCCGAACTAAAAGATCTGTTTGATGTGATAATAACAAAGATTATTGAGAATAAATCCGGATGCATATTTTCGGATATTTTATGACTCATTGTTTGCAATACAGGGTTTTTTTATATGGCTAATACTGAAACTCAGACTGAAAATCACAGTACTGAAGGCAGTGCTCAACAGTACATCGGTCATCACCTTAACTTTTTTCAGGTTGATGTTCGCGATGGTTCTGTAGTTCATGCTCAGAAGCATGACGGATCAAAATGCTATTTAACAGACATTCTTACTTTCAATAAATGTGAAGCTGTTCATACAGTGAAGAAAGAGGAAAGTCACCTGGTAAATCCCTACACTGTAAATGTTGATTCTCTTCTGGTATCGTTTGTACTCGGACTGGTATTCTTCTTGATTTTTGCCAGAGTGTCTAAAAAATTTACAACAAACGGTAAGCCGGGTAGACTTCAGACATTTATTGAAATGGTTGTTCTTTTCGTTGATGGAAACGTAAAGTCAATCTACACAAGAAGGAGCAGACTGGTAGCCCCTGTGGCTATTACATCTTTTGTGTGGATCCTTTTGATGAATACTATGGATCTTATTCCTGTGGACTGGGTTCCGGCTCTTGCTGGTTTTATAGGTGTTCCTTATTTTAGGGTTCTTCCTACTGCGGATGTCAATATCACTATGTCAATGGCACTGAGTGTGTTTGTTCTGATATTCTGGTTCACTTTCACCCGCAAGGGTCTGAAGGGCTTTATCAAGGAAATGACGCTCCATCCTTTCAATCATCCTGTTTTTATACCGTTTAATTTTGTTTTGGAGTCTATTTCACTGCTGTCCAAACCTTTATCGCTAGGTTTGCGTCTGTTTGGTAATATGTTTGCAGGTGAGATGATTTTTATAATGATTGCCCTGTTTAACACAGCGTATACTTTTGCTTTACAGCCTTTCCTGAGTGTACCTTGGGCTCTCTTCCATATACTGATTATTTGTTTACAGGCTTTCATTTTTATGATGCTTACGGTTGTCTATCTGGCTGCAGCCTCTGCGGACGAAGAAGAAAAATCATAAAATTGAGTTTAGATATTATTTTTAGGAGTTTTAAATGAACGAAGTTGTCAGCGATGTTATTGGTTTAAACATGATTGGTGCAGGTCTGATGATGGGTCTTGGTGCTCTAGGTGCTGCTATCGGTCTTGGTGTACTTTCCGGTCGTTTTTTAGAAGGTTATGCTCGTCAGCCAGATCTTGATAAGTCTCTCACTTCAAAATTCTTCCTCGGTGCAGGTCTTACGGATGCTGTTCCTATGATTAGTTTGGTGTTCGGAATTCTTATTGTGTTAGGTGTGTTCCCGTCATAATAAGTTTCTGCATACTATAATTTTTTATAAGAGATTATCAAATGGAATTAAATTGGACTTTTGTTGGACAAACATTAGAATTTATTTTATTTGTCTGGCTGTGCTTAAAATTTATTTGGCCTCCTATTATTTCCAGTATTGAAAACCGTCAGAAAGATATTGATGAAGGTCTGCAGGCCGCAGAGAGAGGCAGGAAGAGTCTCGAAGTAGCCCGCAACAATGCTGCTGAGCAGATAAAGGCGACTAAAAAAGAGGTTGCCGAACTTATTGAGCAGGCTAATAAACGTCAAGCTAAAATTATAGATGATGCAAAGTCAGCTGCGAATGAAGAAAGACTCAAAATTATCGAACATGCGAAGGAGGAGGCTGAAGCCGAAGCCAACCGCATCAGAGAAAAACTGAGAAAGGAAGTTGCTGAACTGGCAGTACGCGGTGCAGAAAAAATTATTAAAAAGAATATTGATGCGTCAACTACTGCGGGCATTATCGATGATTTAGTAGGCAGCAAGCGCTAGTTGATGACAAGAAGGTTTTAAAATGTCAGATTATGTGACTGTAGCCAGACCTTATGCCAAAGCTGCATTTGATTTTGCAAAAGAACATAATGCGGTAGGGGATTGGTTGTCTATGATTTCCTTTTTAAAGGAAGTTGTTTCCAATGATGATGTGATGAATTTGATAGAGTCCTCCAGTTCTAACGAGTCGGTGATTAAAATACTAACAAGTTTAACCGACGGTTACATAGACGGGTACGTATTGAATTTTCTGAAACAGATTATTGAAAACGGAAGATTGGTGGTTATTCCGGATATACTTGAGGAATTTAAAAGACTCAAGGATGAGGATGAAAGAAAACTGCAGGCTAATGTAAAATCTGTAGAGAAACTGTCGAAAGTCGAATTAGAGAAAATCAAAAAGTTTCTTGAGGATAAATATCAGTGCAGTGTAGAAATTTTAAATACAATCGACCCTGACATTTTAGGTGGAGTTGTAATTGAAACTCCAAAAGAAGTTATTGATGCTAGCATACGCAGTCGCATTGATGAACTTGCCGAAGTTTTAAAGTCTTAATTTAAGGAATAGATATGCAAATAAAAAAACTGCAATTAAATTCCACAGAAATTGCTAGTCTCATTAAGGAGAGAATTGAGCAGTTCAATGTAGTTTCAAAAGCGAAGAATGTTGGAACCATTGTTTCGGTATCGGACGGTATTCTGAGGATCAGCGGCCTGACTGACGTTATGTCTGGAGAAATGATCCAGATATCTGGTGGTCGCTACGGTTTGGCTCTTAACCTTGAACGTGACTACGTAGGCGCTATAGTCATGGGTCCAAGTGATGATATTACTGAAGGTGAGCAGGTAAGCTGTACCGGAAAAATCCTTCAGGTTCCTGTCGGCAGAGAACTTCTGGGAAGAGTTGTCAATACTCTGGGTCAGCCTATAGATGGCAAAGGTCCTATTGAAACATCTCAGTTCGCTCCGGTTGAAGTAATTGCTCCTGGCGTTATTGACAGACAGTCTGTTTCTCAGCCTATTCAGACTGGTTATAAGTCAGTTGACTCCATGATTCCTATCGGAAGAGGTCAGCGTGAACTTATAATAGGTGATAGACAGGTTGGTAAGACTGCACTTGCTATTGATACTATTATCAATCAGAAGGATGCCGGGGTTAAATGCGTTTACGTTGCTATAGGTCAGAAGGCTTCTACTATCGCCAATGTTGTAAGAAAGCTTGAAGAGCACGGAGCTCTTTCCAATACTATAGTTGTTGTTGCTTCAGCTTCAGAATCAGCGTCTCTTCAGTATCTTGCTCCGTATGCAGGATGTGCAATGGGAGAATTTTTCCGTGATAACGGAGAAGATGCTCTGATAGTTTATGATGATTTGTCAAAGCATGCAGTGGCATACAGACAGATTTCTCTTCTTCTCCGCCGTCCGCCTGGACGCGAGGCTTTTCCTGGTGATGTTTTCTATCTGCATTCAAGACTTCTTGAAAGAGCGGCCCGCGTAAATGAGAGTTATGTAGAACGTGTTACAGGTGGAAAAGTTAAGGGAAAAACCGGATCTCTGACTGCACTGCCGATAATAGAAACACAGGCAGGTGACGTTTCTGCGTTTATTCCTACGAATGTTATATCAATAACAGACGGTCAGATATTTTTGACCACCCAGGCCTTTAATTCAGGTCTCCGTCCCGCTGTTGATCCCGGCATATCCGTGTCCCGCGTAGGTGGTGCTGCACAGACCAAAATCATGAAGAAACTTTCTGGAGGAATCCGTACTGCTTTGGCTCAGTATCGCGAACTTGCGGCATTTTCTCAGTTTTCCTCGGATCTTGACAGTGCTACAAAGGCTCAGCTGAGTCATGGTCAGAAGGTTACTGAACTCATGAAGCAGAAACAGTATTCTCCTCTTACCGTTGCCGAGCAGTCTTTGATTCTCTTTGCCGTGGATAAGGGATATCTGGATAATGTCGAGTTTGACAAGGTTGGAGAATACGAAACCAGTCTGCTATCTTTTGCAAACTCAAGTTATGCGGATTTTATGAAGGAAGTTAATGAAAGAGGGCAGTTCTCTGATGAAATTTCTGCAAAACTTGCTTCAATAATGGATGATTTTGCAAAGACTAACTAACGGTCAGCAGAGGAATGTGTAATGGCTAGTGCAAAGGAAATTCGTACTAAGATATCGAGTGTTAAAAATACGCAGAAGATAACTAGTGCCATGCAGATGGTTGCGGCATCGAAAATGAAGAAAACTCAGGACAGAAAAGCCGCCGCCTATCCGTATGCTCATATGATGCGTCGCGTTATTCATAACATAGCATCGAGCGGCACAAACTATGATCATCCTTATCTGAAGGAAAGAGATGTTAAGGCTGTAGGTTATCTTATTATTTCAACTGATCGCGGATTGTGCGGTGGATTGAATATAAATCAGTTCAAACAGGTTCTGAACTGCATGAAAGAGCACAGGGATCAGAATATTGATATATTCATGGCTCTCGTAGGTGCGAAGGCATGTAATTTTTTTGCTAATCTTGGTTGTAATGTTCTTGCACATGCTTCTGGTATGGGAGATAAACCTTCAGTAGATCAGCTTATAGGTACTGTAAGGGTTATGCTTGAAGCGTTTGACAGTGGAAAAATTGATAAGCTGTTTATAGTTTACAATGAATTTGTAAATACAATGTCCCAGCGCCCGAAGATAAGACAGCTGTTACCATTGCCAAAGCGTGATGAGAAAGAGGAAAAAGGAAACTGGGATTATATATATGAGCCTGATCCTAAGGCTTTGTTTGATACAATTCTTAAAAGATATATTGAATCACAGGTTTATCAGGCGGTTGTTGAAAATCTTGCCAGCGAACAGGCGGCTCGAATGATGGCCATGAAATCGGCTACGGACAATGCTGAGGCTTTGGTCAGTGATTTGCAGCTTGTTTACAATAAGGCACGTCAATTCAGCATAACTCAGGAACTTACTGAAATAGTTTCAGGTGCTGCTGCGGTTTAATTAAGGAACGTTATATGAAAAAAGGTGTTATTGTCCAGATTATCGGTGCGGTAGTGGACGTAGAATTCAAGGAAAATGAGGTTCCAAAGGTCTACAACGCTCTTAAGGTGATTTCAGAAGGTCCTACCGAGGGACTTGTTCTTGAGGTTCAGCAGCAGATTGGTGGCGGTGTTGTACGTTGTATTACCATGGGTACTTCAGATGGTCTTCGTCGCGGAGACGAAGTTGCTGATACAGAAGCAGGAATCAAGGTTCCGGTCGGAAAGGAAACCCTTGGACGTATAATGAATGTTTTGGGAACTCCTGTTGATGAGCAAGGTCCTATAGGCGAGAAGGAAAAGTGGGAAATTCATCGCGCGGCACCTTCTTATGAAGAACAGTCCAATACTACTGAATTGCTAGAAACCGGTATCAAGGTTATTGATTTAATCTGCCCGTTTGCTAAAGGCGGCAAGGTTGGATTATTCGGCGGTGCCGGTGTTGGCAAGACTGTTAACATGATGGAACTCATCAATAATATTGCCAAGGCACATTCAGGTCTCTCTGTATTTACAGGTGTCGGTGAGAGAACCCGTGAAGGTAATGATTTCTATTATGAAATGAAGGAGTCAAAGGTTCTTGACAAGGTATCAATGGTATACGGACAGATGAATGAACCCCCTGGAAACAGACTTCGTGTCGCCCTGACAGGACTTACCATTGCCGAAAAATTCAGAGATGAAGGTAAGGATGTTCTTCTGTTTATCGATAATATCTACCGATACACACTGGCTGGTACAGAGGTTTCAGCACTTCTGGGACGAGTTCCTTCTGCAGTAGGTTATCAGCCGACTCTTGCCGAGGAAATGGGTGCACTTCAGGAGAGAATAGCATCTACCAAAAAAGGATCCATAACATCTATACAGGCTGTCTATGTGCCTGCTGATGACCTTACTGATCCTAGTCCGGCAACAACTTTTGCTCACCTTGATGCTACAATCGTTCTTTCTAGACAGATTGCATCACTTGGTATTTATCCTGCTGTCGATCCGCTCGATTCTACCTCCCGCCAGTTGGATCCGCAGGTCGTTGGTCAGGAGCATTATCAGACTGCACGAGATGTTCAGTCCGTTCTTCAGCGCTATAAGGAACTTAAAGATATTATAGCTATTCTCGGTATGGATGAACTTTCTGAAGCTGATAAACTCACAGTTGCCAGAGCTCGAAAGATTGAGAGATTCCTTTCTCAGCCGTTCAGCGTTGCGGAAGTTTTCACAGGTAAGCCAGGAAAATATGTTCCTCTTAAAGAAACAATAAGAGGATTTAGAGGAATTATTGACGGAATGTACGATGATCTTCCTGAACAGGCGTTTTATATGGTTGGTTCCATCGAAGAAGTTGTTGAAAAAGCTAAAACACTTTCTAAATAATTTGGAGTAAAACTTATGGCTGAAGAATTCATGCAGTTTAAGCTTGATATCGTTAGTGCCGAAAAGGAACTTTTCTCCGGTTATGTTAGGACTATGCATATAACAGGTGTAGAGGGTCAGCTGGGTATCAGACATGGTCATACACCTCTGCTGACAATGATAAAACCAGGACGTGTTGCTTTTACTACGCTGGAAGGAAAGGACGAGGTAATGTATCTGTCTGGAGGAATTTTAGAAATTCAGCCTACCCGCGTTACTGTTCTTGCTGATACAGCTATTCGAGCAGAGGAGATTGATACAGTTAAAGCTGAGGAAGCTGTCAAAGCTGCCAGGGAGCGCATTGAGTCCAAGGCGGATGATGTTGATTATGCGTCAGCTATTATTGAACTTTCCAAGGCTTTAGCTCAGTTGAAAGTAGTAGAACTTACAAAAGGCAGACGATAATTTTTACTTCACTTCAAATCAGAAAGGTACGTTATCATTTGATAATGTGCCTTTTTTTTTGATGATTATTATCTAATTTTCATAGAAGAGACAGTTCTGCTTAAATCATCTTTGTTATAATTGATGTATGTATTGTGATTAGAATTTACGATGATTTATCTGATCGTGCCGTAAAACCACGTCCTTTAGGGAATTGATATAAGGCATAGATTAGCTCTAATCTTTCTTGCTAACAGAGATAGACTTCGGCTTTCTCTATGACAGCAAATCAGGCTAGGGCATAGCCGTAGAGCTTGTGAAGTGAACCGTTTTGTCGGTCAGCAGCAAGAACCCGCCGAGAGTAGCCTGCAGCTTGCTGCGGGAACTGGTAGGAATCCCCTGCTTTAGGCAGAGGAGGATGTCAAAACATGCTAATATTTAGTTGTTACCTGTAGCATTTTATCCTTTACAGATATACTGAAAAAAAACATAAATCTTTTTTCATTGCTGATAGTGCTAAATTTTAGTTGGTATTTTTCTGACAATTTAATGAATATTTTATCACAGGATTATTTATGACATTACAAGTTATTATTCTTGCTGCCGGAAAAGGTACAAGAATGAAATCTAATAAACCTAAGGTTCTGCATGAAATAGCAGGAAAACCTATGATTGAATTCATTATTGATACTGCAAGAAAACTTGAACCATCCAAAATATCTGTTATTTACGGATATGGAGGAGAACAGATTAAAAAAAGAATTACGGGAGATGATTTATCTTTTGTATGTCAGAGTGAGCAACTTGGAACGGCCCATGCGGTTATGCAGGCTCTTCCAAATATAGACAGCAGTGATGATATTCTTGTGCTTTATGGTGACACTCCTTTTGTTTGTGAGGAAACACTTCGCAAAGTTATAGAAACTAATTCAGGTAAAGGACTGACAGTTTTAACGGCAGAGGTTCAGGATCCTTTCGGATTGGGAAGAATTGTTCGTTCTGGAGATGGAAAATTTGAAAAAATAGTTGAACAGAAGGATGCTTCTCCTGAGGAAACTAAGATAAGGGAGATTAACACCGGTATATGTTATGGATCGGCTGATATATTCAAACGTTACATAAATCAGATAGAGAACAAAAATAATCAGAAGGAATTCTATCTGGTTGATATTTTTGCTATTGCTCTTAAGGATGGTGTAGATGTTTCCACTTATACCACCAAGGAAGAGAGTGATATGTATGGTATAAATAATCATAAGCAGCAGGCCAATCTCGAAAGATTATACCAGCTGAGACAGGCGGAAAAACTGATGGAGCAGGGGGTTACCATAATTGATCCTAATCGATTCGATCTGCGAGGTAATTTAACCTGCGGGACGGATGTGGTTATTGATATTAATGTCATTTTCGAAGGTAACGTTAAGATTGGCAATAATGTTAAAATCGGAGCAGGCTGCGTTATAAGTAATTGTGAAATAGCAGATAACTCAGTTATCAGTCCTTACAGTGTTTTGGAATCATCCAAATTAGGCAGAACAAATACTATAGGACCTTTTGCTCATCTGCGACCGAACTGTGAATTAGAAGACGAAGTTCATGTAGGTAATTTTGTAGAAGTTAAAAAATCTACTATAGCTCATGGGACCAAGGCCGGACATTTAACATATATAGGCGACAGTCAGGTAGGTTCTAATGTTAATTTTGGAGCAGGTACAATAACCTGTAATTATGATGGAGCCAACAAGCATAAAACTGTAATAGGTAATGACGTTTTTATAGGATCTGATACTCAGTTGGTGGCTCCAGTCGAGATTGGCGACGGTGCAACCATAGGTGCAGGATCTACCATAACAAAGAAAGTCGGAGAAAAGGATTTGGTTATTACCAGAGTTCCTCAGCGTCATATTGCCGGCTGGATCAGACCACAGAAGAAGAACAAGTAACAGGATATATTTGATATGTGCGGAATAGTTGGAGCTGTAGCGCAACGTGATGTTGTTGAAATTTTACTCGAAGGCTTAAGAAGACTCGAGTACAGAGGTTATGATTCTGCAGGTGTGGCAGTAATTCAAAATGGTGAACTTAAGCGAATTAGAAGTGTAGGAAAGGTATCTGAGCTTGCGGATAAAATAAATAAAAATCCGTTGCCTGGATCTGTAGGTATAGCACATACCCGGTGGGCTACACATGGAAAACCTTCTGAAGTAAATGCTCATCCACATGTTTCAGGAACTATAGCAATAGTTCACAACGGAATAATAGAGAATTACCAGGAGTTGAAAGATAAACTTACAAGTTTGGGATATCATTTTGTTTCTGATACAGATACAGAGGCAATGGCTCATTTGATAAATTATAACCGACGTTCTTCAGTCAGCCTTCTGGAAGCAGTTCAAAAGACTGTTAAGGAACTTAGGGGAGCGTATGGTACCGCTGTTATCGATTCGAATGATCCGGATTTAATGGTTGTTGCCAGATGCGGTTCTCCTTTGGTTATAGGTATTGGTATCGGAGAAAATTTTGTTGCCTCTGACCAGTTAGCTCTGCTTCCTGTAACTAATAAATTTATATTTCTGGAAGAGGGTGATATTGCCTGCATTACACGCCGAAAGGTTGATATATACGATATTGACGGCAAGTCTGCTGAGAGAAAATCTGTTATATCAGATGTAGAAAATGATGCCGCAGATAAAAAAGGCTTTACTCATTTTATGCTCAAGGAAATATATGAGCAGCCTGAAGCTATTGTAAAAACTATAGAATCGAGGATAACTAAATCACATTTTATTCCTGAAGCCTTCGGAGTCAATGCAAGAGAACTTTTTGAAAAAGTTGAGCATATTCAGATTGTTGCCTGTGGAACTTCTTATCATGCAGGTCTTGTATCAAGATACTGGATGGAGGAATATGCTGGAATATCATGTAACGTTGAAATAGCTTCAGAGTACAGGTATAGAAAATCTGTTACACATCCTAATACACTTCTTGTTACTCTGTCCCAGTCCGGAGAGACAGCCGATACTTTAGAGGCTCTCAGATTGTCAAAAAAACAGGGTTATATGGCGTCTCTTGCTATCTGTAATGTTTCAGGTTCATCTCTGGTAAGAGAATCTGATCTATGTTTTATGACCAGAGCAGGTGCTGAAATTGGGGTAGCTTCAACTAAGGCTTTTGTTACACAACTTGTGGCATTGCTTCTGCTGGTCGGTTCCATAGGAATATGCAAAAAAACTATTGATGAGAAAACCGAAAAGATGTTTATAAGCAGTATTTTTTCTCTTCCAGAAAAAATTAAAGAACTTTTGAGTATGGATAGAAAGATATCTGAATTGGCTGTACGTTTTCAGAAAAAAAGCAGTTGTCTGTTTCTTGGACGCGGAATTCAATGGCCTATAGCAATGGAGGGGGCTCTTAAACTGAAGGAAATAAGTTATATTCATGCAGAAGCGTATGCAGCAGGGGAACTTAAGCATGGTCCAATAGCGCTTATTGATGAAAATATGCCTGTTATTATAGTAGCTCCTACGAATGACCTGTTGGAAAAACTGAAATCCAATATTGAATCTGTCCGTGCCCGTAATGGTGAAATCTACATTTTTGCAGATCGGTTAGCGGGTTTTGAAAATGATAAAAATTGTCATATAGTAACAATGCCGCAGATGGATGATGTTATTTCACCTGTAGTTTACACTGTGCCTCTGCAGTTGCTGGCATATCATGTGGCTGTTTTAAAAGGTACTGATGTAGATCAGCCTCGAAATTTGGCCAAGAGTGTGACTGTAGAGTAATGTTTGGGGGACTTCCATGTTTGAATTGGATAAAAATAAAATATTTAAAATCAGTGGAAGTCTTAACAATTGTCAGACATATGAAACGGTGTATGAGCAGCTCAGAAGATGTTGCCTTATCAACGAAATTGATATAAAGGATTATTCTGAAGTTTTTGATTGCCTTTATCTTGGAGACGGTATTGCAATTCTTTTGCTTAATCGTAAATATAGCAAATTTGCTGTAAAAAAAGACTTTAAAATATTCTATTTTTCTGATAATTTCGAACCTTTAAATTCACAGAATGTTCATATAGTTTTATTCTTTGTTTCTATTACTCCTTTTCATTTTCGTCATTTAAGAAGAATTTCTGAAATAATTTTTAATTGTGGCAGTGATTCTTTTCTGAATAAAGAAAGAAGTATAGAAGATATTTGTTGCTGGATACGAGGAGAATATTTAGTTAAGAATTATATTACCTTTGTTGATAATAAAATAAGAATATTCAAATCAGGTGATTTATCCGAAGGTATTAATAAAATTAAGAATTTTTACTCTGATTCATTTCATGAAACCCAAAGCATAGCTAATCAATTATTTATTTCAACTAATGTTTGTTGTAATGTATGTTTTCTGAACAACAGATACTCAAGTGTGCTAATTCCTGCTATTGTAGAAACATCAGATTCCAGAATAATTGTTTTTTCTGTCATTGCCGGAAAGGATATGCTTTACTCCACCTTAATAAATACCCTTTCCATAGTTGCAAGTTTTGATAATGATTTGCTTTGCAATGTTTCACGTGAAACGCTGCTAAAAAATCTTGAAATGCTCCCGTTGAAAATAACAGATGAAGATCGAGAAAGAATTACAAAATTAAATAATCTTGACAATAAGAACGATGAATGGCATGAGATCGTTATCGAGATTCTAAATGAGCATGGACTGCATGCTAGACCTGCGGTAGTTTTTACAAAAATTGCCAGAATGTTTAAATGTCCTGTCTGGATAAGAAAAGAAGATGATAAAAATCTGGTTAATGCAAAGGATTTTATGCAGATTCTCACGATGGGGGTAAAGTGCGGTGACAAGATAGTCATCTGTTCAACAGGTAAAACTTCTCTTAACGCACTTAATATAATAAAGGAAGCTTCTGAAAATCTGTTTTCTACGGATTTTTATCAAAAAATTATCGACAAACTGTCTTTAAAACTAGATGATTAGGTCTCAGTTTATTTACATTAGCTTTTATCTTTAATTTTTAATTTTTAATTTAGAGCTTCATAAATGGTTTTTAAGTTATAATCGATCATTTTGTAGTATGTATCGATGGATTTTTCCTTTGATAGTGAATCTGAAATAAGCTCTCCACCTATAGTTGCTGAAGTTTCTTCAACAAGCTGTTCAGCAAAATGCGTGTTTGATATATTTTCTATGAATATTACTTTTATTCCGCTTTCTTTGATCTGCTTGATTATATTCGCAAGAATTTGAGCTGAAATTTCTGTTTCCTCATTTACACCTTTTATAGGTATGAATTCAATCTGAAAATCCCTTGCAAGATAACCGAATGCATCGTGGGCAGTTATTGCTTTTTTCTTTTCCTTTGGCAGTTCATCAAATTTTTTTCTGTAAATTGTTATGATTTCTTCGAATTTTTTGTTGTATTGTTCTGCGTTATCTTTAAATTCGTTACAGTGGGCAGGAATTTTAGCACATGCCGCATAAGTAATGTTGTTAACGTATACTTGTGTGTTATACGGGCTGTTCCATCCGTGAGGATCTATTTCTCCGTTTTTAGTAATTACTTTAATTCCTTTTGAAGATTCGATCACTTTTGTCTGATCGTCAATCCTGTTTATCCAGCCTTCAAGATTTTTACCATTTGTGATGATAAGATCTGCTTCCTTTAATTTTTTTAGATCAGATGGCTTTGGATTGAAGGAATGAACTTCTTCGTCATATCCGGCGAGAGAATAGATCGATGCATGGTTACCTATTATTTGTGCTGTGATGTCGGCCAAAATTGTGTTTGTTGCTACTATATTGATTTCATGTGCTTGTATTTCTGCTGATGCAGTAAAAAATGCTACTGTTAGCAAAACTGATGTTATGAATCTAGGTGTTTTAAGCGAATGTATTTCCATAATATTCCTCCGTTTGTTCCTATAAAAACTGATATCAAGTATAAAAAACCCAATGCTAGTATTATGATAGGTGTTGTAGGGTAGTTGAAATAAAATGACGCTATTATACCGCTGTAGCAGGCTGTTATGACGATAAGTGGACTTAAAAGACAACTGTACAGAATATTATTAAGCCACAACCTAATTGTTGCTGCCGGAAGAATAAGCAAGCCAACTGCCATAAGTGTTCCTATGGTTTGAAAACCTGCAATGAGATTAAGAACAACCAGGATCATGAATATCGTGTGATAGAAGTGGCCGTTTATTTTGTTATGAATAAGAAATTCGGGATCAATACAATCTATAATAAAGGGTCTTCTTATTACAATCATTGTTACTAATGTGATTAAACTAATCGAAGATAGAAGAGCCAGACTTTCATCATTAGTAGTCAGCAGCGATCCAAAGAGAATATTTAAGAGATCAATATTGCTTCCATTTACGGATATTATAAGAATACCCAGTGCCAGAGACATTAGATAAAACACTGCAAGTGAACTATCTTCTCCCTTCTTTGTGTATCTTGATACAAAACCGCTTAAGACAATGACAAGACTTCCTGCTATGAAACCGCCTAAGGTCATTATGGTAGCAGACAACCCTGCTACTGCATATCCTATTGCAACGCCTGGCAGAATAGCATGTGATATAGCGTCACCTGTTAGACTCATTTTTTTGAGAATTAAGAATAGTCCTAGCATTGGAGAACATAGTGATATGAGAATACATCCTAGCAGGGATTTAAACATAAAACCGTAATCAATAAACGGTTGTATAAAAATATCATACATAAGCAATGTTAAAAAATTTTTCGAACCTATATTTTGTAAATAATTTTGCAGTACCTTTTTTCGCGGATCCAATTTTGGAATAATTTAAACTTACTTAACTTTTATCTGTTATCCGATCCTCGATTGATACTCATTGAAATTAACTTGATATCCTTTAATTATCTGTTAGTACAAAATCTTTTCATTTTTCGAACTGTCAACATCATATCTTTTTAGCGCCACTTAGAATATGCTAAATTTTCTTTCTTGCAGTTTGTATAATCTTTTCAGTGGTGATTTCTCTGACATACTGAATGTTGTCAACCTAAGCTTTCATTTTCAACTACTGAGGTAGTTCTTTATTTGAGTGAAGTAAACCACTGTTTCTATCAATTTACGCTTAAACATTCTGGTCGAGCATTTATCGTATTGATTTAAATGAGATTATAAATGCAGTAAGTTATTTTAACACCTAGAATTGTTTGCTATTCCTGTCATTTGTTAGTTTCGATGGCATATTTCGGCATTGGGATTTATAGCCATATTTAAAGAAAAAGTCTTCAATAGTACGTCTTCTGTTAAAACTTCTTCTGTATTTCCATAAGCTATGATTTCTTTAGCCAAAGCAATTGTGGAAGGAAAGTGTTCTCTTACCATATTTAGATCATGCATTACTGTTATAATCGTCTTTCCTTCCTTATTCCACTCTTTTAGTAGATCCATAAGTTCTAGAGCCGTTTTTTGATCTATTGCACTAAAAGGTTCATCTAGGAGCAATAAATCAGGTTTTTGAAGGTAGATTCTAGCGAACTGAGCTCTTTGAAACTGACCTCCTGAGAGAGTTGAAATATATTTATTTTTAAAACCGTCAAGTTTAACCGCTGACAGTGATTCTTCAATACGTTTTTTGCTGATTGTTCTGAACAGTCCTGTTTCTCTTATAAGAGCTGAACTAACAAAAAAACCTACAGAAACTGGGAAAGAGTGGTTTACATTAAACAGCTGAGGTATATAACCTGTTTTTTTGAAAGTATTCTCTATAACTCCTTCCATAGGGATCAGTTGATTTAGAATTGATTTCAGCAGGGTTGATTTACCGCCTCCGTTTGGTCCTATGATTGCTATCATTTCTCCTTGCTTCACTGATAAATTTATGTGATGGATAATAGGGTGTCTGTCATATCCGACGGTAACATTCCTAAGTGATAGCATAATAAACCTCTGGGGAGTATAGAACCGTGTTAGATTATACGTTATTTAGAAGCTCAGGTTTGAATCAAAGCGTACCTTTTATCAGGTGAATCAGTCTTTTTTATTGTTTGTTGGTATTTATCGTTTTTTTTGTGTATTTTTTAATCAGTTTACAAAATTTTTATTAGTACCATTGATTTCCGTATATTTATAAAAAATCGCTTTGCAATTATACATATTGAAAACTAAAACTGTATATTCATCTAAATTTACATATAAAAAGGTGGCAGAGCCACCTTTTTATATTGTTTCGCTTTTTTTAAAACTAGATTAGTTTCCGCCGCCCATAAGTCCAACAGATCCGCCAATAAGAGTGGATATAAGCTTCTTGTTTGTACTCTTAGGCTGAGGAGCTGCTGCTTGTTGAGGAGCAGCTGCCGGTTGAGGTGCTGCCTGTGGCATAGGCTGTGGTTGAGGTTGAGGCATTGCCTGCTGCATCTTTGGCTGAGGTTTCATTGATGCCATCGATACAGAGCCGTTTCCTTCCATTCTTTGGATCTTGAAACCAAGATTTTTACCATATTCAATAACACAGTCAATGGAAGGATCATTGGAGAGCAAAGCAACTTCATTTTCAGGATCCATAAGAAAAACACCTAACTGGAACGCTAATATGCGATGGTATTCTTCATCATTTCCAGCTTGTAACTGTAAAAAATCTATTTTAAGTGAACATTGCTGCTGCAACATAAGCAATTGAGATACAACCTGGATAGGCATACTGCTCTGATCACCGCTTATAATCAGCTTTACTTCCTGAAAATGATTCATTATATCTGGTGATAACTGCTGAGTAGCTCCTTTTCCTATAACTAAAATTCTTTCAGCCATAGCAAATTTCCTTCTTCTTATTATTACTGTTTTTATTTTGTTGATTCAGATAGTTTGGCACGAAATGCACACACACTGTTGTCCCATTATATCCGTGCCTTAGAAAAGCATAAAATTCTTTGATTAGACTTTATGACTTTTATCAAACTATTTGCAGGACCCTGGCATAAATATCCAATCTATTGTAAAAAATATTGTTTGTTTTTTAAACATCTTACCCTACATGGTTTCATAATTCTGGATCTCTTTTATCAGGTCCTTTTGTTTTGATTCCTTCAGCTATTAAACCGAGCATATAACGGGTAGAAAGTCTGACAGGTTGAACAGGTGTGAGAGCTTCGTTCCAGATCAGATTTAGGGAACTGATCTGGTATGCAATGTTCGGGTATCCTGGCGTCTATAAGAAAATATATTATCAGCTGTCTGTGAGGATAGTTTGTTGTTATTGGTATGGTGTTATAAAATTCTGATATTTTTAGAGTACGAGAGAACAATTCAATGTATATTGGATTGTACTGATATATCTCAGATTGATGATACAATGAGTAATAGTAAGTAGATTTCCTGTATCGTAATAAATGTTACGTTTTTTAAGTTCTTGGTTTGCAAAAAGAATCGTTTATGGATCTGTGATAGATTTATGATTCCGTGTAAGCCTTTACGATTTGGTAAAAAAATGAAGAAATATTTCAAATATCTCAATTTATTTATAGTTTTCAATGTTCTTTTTGCTGAGAATTCCAATGCTGTTACTTTGACACATGTTGTTAATGTCGGGTTTGTAGAAGCTGGTTTTTTTCTCTTTGGATGCGGAATTTTACTGCTGTTCGTACCAAAGTTGACTAAATTAGGCATAATAGTTACATTGATTGGTAATGCCATTGTTGTTTCAAGATTTCTTTTCCAGCCTGAAATCATGAAATTTTTAGAAGAAAAAGGTTTTGAGTCATACTTGAGTGATTTAAGCAATGATGATTTGAGACTTTATACTGGGTTGTTCTCTGTCATCTTCATAATGATTCTTGCCTCAATTAATTTCTTAAGAAAATACCTGTGGTTAAAGTTCTGGAGAATATTCGGCTTTTATAGAACTGATGAAGAAATTAAAGCATCAGAGGATAAACGAAAAAGAAAAGCGGAATCAAAAAAATTTGAGAAGGAAGATGAGTTTCTGAAAAAAACAATAGGCTACTCGTCTTCAGCAGCTAAAGTTAAAAGTATTGCAGCAAGCAATGTTGACGATGTCTTCTCTTATGACAGGGATATATCTCTTGATCTTGATAAAGCGAGCAGTATTGTTCATAGAGTAGACAGTAACAAAAAAAATTAAAAAAAGCACTTGCAAAAGGAAAGTGAAGTGTTTAACATATGCATCCGTTGAGTGACGTAACTCACAGTTCTTTAAAAAAACAAATAAGACAATCTGTGTGGGCACCGTAAGAGAGATTCAAGAGAAAAAGAAGATTCTCTGACGGTGACAGCAAAAAATAAAGCAAGTCAACGAAAGGGAGTCATGAGAACTAAGAATGAAGAGTTT
>JAEEGG010002832.1_pt1 | contig 44209 bp, 35 predicted proteins | sample 9134161 | NCBI WGS metagenome assembly JAEEGG01 (sample SAMN16246543, study PRJNA631951) | gut metagenome | biome: gut microbiome; feature: rumen; material: CR-attached | host: Bos | place: Iran: Karaj | collected 2018-10 | reverse complement strand
TCCCGCTTCTCCGAGAGGTTGTTTCGGTGAACGAAACTCAAGCGAGGGGTAACATTCAGTTTCGAAAGCTCATCCAGCAACGGATGCCCCACAAAAGTGGCATTGACGCCATAGTCTTTATAGAATTGCTCCTCAAACGGGAGGATCACCAGCATCCGATCGACGCACTGCTTGATTTTATGGACACGATGCCTCTTCCATGCCCAGACCTGTGGAGAGATGTAGTAACACACCTTCATTCGGTGTTCATGAGCGAATTTAGCGATTCGCAGGTTGAAACCCGGGTAGTCGACTAAAATCACGACATCTGGCTTATAGTCAAGCAAATCTTTCTTACATTCCTTGATATTGCCTAAGATCGTGCGTAGGTTGGCGGCCACTTCCACGAAGCCCATGAAGGCCATGTGGCGATAATGCTTAACCAAGGTAGCGCCTTGTTTCCGCATCAAATCACCTCCCCAGGCCCGAAACTCTGCCTGAGGATCTTTCTTCATGATCTCCGCCATCAGGTTTGAGGCGTGCAAATCACCCGACGCCTCACCTGCAATGATATAGTATTTCATACCTTATCCATTCTTCAAATCAGGAAAAACACCAGCAGCATCCCCACAAAAGTCACCAACAAGATACCCTTGCCGCATTTTTCCAAATTCCATTTCACCAGTGACATCCTAAACAGGATGATCCCTGGAATAAAAGCCAACAGATAGGGAGCTCGAGTATAAGCTGCGCCCCACGGAAACAGTGAAAGCAATAGGAAAAACAGCGCAAACACCGCTGCGCCTATCAACATTCCAAGCCAAAAGCTATCCTTGATTCTCATTTCTTATTCTTTATATGTACAAAACGGCTCATTTCATCAAAATATTGCCTTGCCGTCAAGTCAAATTGTGTTGGAACAATCGATACGTAATTGTTTTTCATCGCGCTGAAGTCGGTATCGTCACCCTCGTCTTCATAAACAAACTCAGCGCCCTGCCACAAACAAGTACCACCTTGTTCGCTCTGACCGCCGTTGAATACCTCTATCCACTTACCTTTAGCCTGTCGGCAGATCTTGATTCCCTTGATCGGTTCCTCGCTACGTTTCGGGAAGTTCACGTTCAAGCAAATCCCGTCAGGAAGTCCGTTCTCCAGCACGTCTTTGGTGATGGCGATGATATACTCGTCAAGATGATCGAAATCAGCATCGGATTCATAGCTGTCGAGACTAAACCCAATGGCATTGATACCGTCCATACTGGCCTCAATAGCTGCGGCCATGGTACCTGAATAGATCACGTTGGTCGACGCATTGGTGCCATGGTTGATCCCCGAAACCACGATGTCGGGTTTACGGTCCAATATCCATTGGTAGCCAATCTTCACACAATCCACCGGCGTGCCATTACACACATATTTTCTACAACCAGCGGAGACTTCCTCCAACCTAACCTTCATAGAAGGTACTGTGGTGACAGAATGGCCTTTTGCCGACATCACCTCTTCCGTTGAGACCACCACCACCTCACCCAGGGATTTCATCAGTTCAGCCAACTTTCTCAGTCCCTTGGCCTGGTATCCATCGTCGTTTGTAACAAGTATTAAAGGTTTTTGTTCCATTTTCATAGTATTTCAGAAATTCTTTAATGTCTGGTAAAGCATCCTTGTAGGCAGCCCCATCACATTGTAGAAAGAGCCATGCAATCCAGATATACCCACATAACCGATCCATTCTTGAATGCCATAAGCACCAGCCTTGTCGTATGGTTTGTATTGATCGACATAATAAGCCATCTCCTCCTCGTCGAGCGGGGCAAAAGTGACTTCGGAGTTAGCCGAAAAAGTCTCCATTTTATCCTTCGACCTCACCGTGACACCCGTCACCACGTGATGCGACTTACCTGAGAGTATGTGCATCATCCGTATGGCATCCGCACGATCCTTAGGCTTACCCAAAATCTCATTTTCAGCGATTACCACTGTGTCGGCGGTGATCAGCAGAAAGCCTTCCGGCAATTCATCATCGGTGAAAGCCAATGACTTTTGTCTGCTCAGGTATTCAGGCACCTTTTCGAAAGGCATCTCAGGGTAGTCTTCACGCGTCTCTTTGGTGAGGGTGACAAACTTAACGCCCATGCCTTTCAGTAGCTCCTGCCGACGTGGCGATTTCGACGCAAGCACCACTGTATATCGATTAAGATGTTCCAATATCATACCTATAATTATAAATCACCACGAATACGCCTCTGCGGTCATCCATTTACCTTGCACCTTAAGGGTGTGCTCAATGACATCGCGCACACAGCCACGGCCACCGGGACGATCGCTGATAAACACACTAATCTGCTTCACTTCGTCGGCGGCATCAGCAGGACATGCAGGGACTCCTACCAGATGCATCACCCGAAGGTCAGGGATGTCGTCGCCCATGTAAACAATCTGGTCTGGAGTCAGATGGTATTGTTCCATGTATTCATCGAGTTTTACCACCTTGTCGGGTACACCCGTAAACACATCCTCCACGCCAAGCATATTCAGTCTTTTGGTGATGTTGGTAACCACCGCACCCGAGATCACGGCAAGATGATAGCCCAGTTTGCTCGCCAGTTGAATGGCGTATCCGTCCTTTACGTTAGAGGTTCGGAGCGGGTCGCCGTTACTGTCCATGTACACCGTGCCATCAGTCATCACCCCATCATAATCGAAGATGAAAGTGGTGACTCCTGACAATAAGCTTTTTAGATCATTCATGCTTCATTTTGTTTCAATGCACGAAAATAGTAATTTTTATCCAAATCGAGACAAAAAAAGGTAACAATTCAATTATTTTACTTACTTTTGTATTTTATTAATAAGTTCTAACGTTTTAACTACAATGAGAATCAGACATCAGGCTGAAAATGCCGAAGAAATAGTGGCGACCGTTGTCGAAGCCATGGACTCCGTCAAAGGAAAAGAGATTGTAACCCTGGATCTTAGGGAGACGGGGACTGCCGTAACGGATTATTTTGTGATTTGCCACGCCAATTCAAAGACTCAGGTGGACGCCCTTGCCGACAAGATCATCGACGAGGTCCGTAACAAAAACGGAGTGAAACCTTACCACATTGAGGGAAGAGACAACACTGAATGGATTTTGATTGACTTTGTGGATGTCGTGGTACACGTTTTCCTGCAGTCGATGCGCCAGTTCTATCAACTTGAAGAGCTTTGGGCCGATGCCGAAAAGATTGTGAACAGGGAGGATTGATATGGAAGAAAACAAAATGCCCAAAAAGCCAATGGGCAAGAAGAAGTTCAACTTTTATTGGATTTATGTCATTTTAACAGCCGTCCTCTTCGGTTTGTACTTTACCGGCAAGGACGAGGCTTCGCAAGAGGAGATTGACATGGGTCAACTCATTGAGATGCTGAAAGATGGCGAGGTGGAAAAGATTGAGTTGATTAACAAGGAAAACGCCGAAATCTATCTGAAGGACAACCCAAAAACGGCCAAATATACTTACCGCATCGGTTCGCTGGAACGTTTCGAGGAGACCGTGGAACAAGTGCAGAAAGAAAACGGCATAACCAACCCCATCTATATCACCAATGTACAGCGCAAGAGTTGGGGCATGGACTTTTTGATCGGGTGGCTGCCTCTGATTGTGTTGGTTATTATTTGGGTTGTCATCATGCGCAATATGGCTGGCCGCGGCGGTGGAATGGGCGGAGGGCAGATCTTCAACATCGGCAAGTCGAAGGCACAGCTTTTCGACAAGGACAATGTGCCTGTGAACGTGACCTTCAAGGATGTGGCAGGATTGGAAGAAGCGAAGGTTGAAATCATGGAAATAGTGGATTTCTTGAAGAATCCTGAAAAATACACCAAGTTGGGCGGCAAGATTCCAAAGGGAGTGTTGCTGGTCGGCCCTCCAGGCACCGGTAAGACCCTGCTGGCCAAGTCTGTGGCAGGTGAAGCCAATGTACCGTTCTTCAGCATCTCCGGCTCTGACTTTGTGGAGATGTTTGTCGGCGTGGGAGCTTCACGTGTACGCGACCTATTCAACAACGCCAAGCAGAAGTCGCCTTGCATCATCTTTATCGATGAGATTGACGCTATCGGCCGCGCCCGTGGCAAAAACCCGATGAATGGTGGTAACGACGAGCGTGAAAGCACGCTGAACCAGCTGCTCACCGAGATGGACGGCTTTGGCACTAACTCGGGAGTTATCGTGCTGGCCGCCACCAACCGTGCCGACATCCTCGACAAGGCCTTGATGCGCGCCGGCCGTTTCGACCGTCAGATCTACGTCGAACTGCCCGACCTGATTGGCAGAAAGGAAATCTTCGAGGTTCACATGCGTAACCTGAAGCTCGGCAATGATGTCGACAAGGATTTCTTGGCTAAGCAAACCCCAGGATTCTCAGGTGCCGACATCGCCAACGTGTGCAACGAAGCCGCCCTGATGGCCGCCCGTAAAGGCAAGGAGGTAATTGAAAAGCAAGACTTCATGGATGCCATCGACCGCATCATCGGCGGCTTGGAGAAGAAAAACAAGATCATCACCGCTGACGAGAAAAAGGTTATCGCTTTCCATGAAGCCGGACACGCCACCACCAGCTGGCTGTTGCAGTATGCACATCCTCTAGTAAAGGTAACCATCGTGCCACGCGGCAAGTCTTTAGGCGCCGCTTGGTACCTCCCAGAAGAACGTCAAATCACCACCAAAGAGCAGCTATACCACGAGATGATCGCCACCATGGGCGGACGTGCCGCTGAGCAGGTCATCTTCGGAAAGATCTCTACTGGCGCACTTTCAGACTTGGAAAAAGTTACCAAGCAAGCCTACGCCATGGTTACCTACTACGGCCTGGACGAAGTCATCGGCAACTTGAGTTATTACGACTCAACGGGTCAACAGGACTTCAGCCTCACCAAGCCATATAGCGAGAAAACCGCCGAGATCATCGACAAGCAAGTCAGCAAGCTGGCTGAACAAGCTTATCAGGAAGCTGTGAGCATTTTGAGCGAGCACAAGGACGGCCTGACCCAGTTGGCCAACAAGCTCATTGAAAAGGAAGTCATCTTCGGCGATGACTTAGAACAGATATTTGGAAAACGCCCATGGGACGCAGCAAAGGAGGAAAACCATGAGGAATCGTAACGGATCAGACCAAGGAACCACCAACAAGGAGCAGATTCTTGCCAAGTTAAGAAACGCTCTCATCGAGAAACCCGAGGCGCAGTTCGAAGACATCGACCTGCGTACTGACACGTGGAAACCCATCAGTGAGGAAGACGGAACCGCCATAACTTTTGTTCAACACTTCAAAGAACTAGGAGGCATCTTCATTTATTTGGAGAGCGAAGCCGAATTTGGAGAGTGCATCAAACAACTGGCTCCGCAAAACAATTGGGAGCCCCTCTGGTGCACAAGTCACAAGATGCAAGAGCTTCTAGAGAAATACGGTGTGAATTACAGCGATACGCCTACCAAGGACAGCAAGCAACGGATTGTAAGCATCACCGATTGCGACTATCTGATTGCCCACACGGGAAGCATTATCCTTACCGATCAGAACACCCACAACCGCAAATGCTATACTGAGCCTGACATTTTACTGGTTATGGCTCGCACCGACCAAATTGTAGGAGGACTGAAAGAGGCTCTTAAAGAGCAGAAGGGGCGCTTGAACACCCATGCAATAACACAATCTGTCATCATCACAGGAACCACCTTATCATACGACATTGAGCAGGAGGTGGTACAAGGTGTTTTCGGGCCACGCCAAATCGCTGTATTTCTGATTGACAACTAATTTAGAACCGTTCTAAATTACATTTTTATTTTTTATTTTGTGGACAATGTGAATTACAAATTACTATATTTGCATTGTAAAAAGAGTTAGAAAACATTTAATAACAAAAAAAGGAAAAAGGAATAAGAGAGAACACAATTTTAATTTAACATAACCAACGGCATTAGTGATTATTTTACGCTCAAAAAGAAAAGCCTAGAAAACATTTCTTTCCCGTCCATGTTTATGAAACTCAACATGGGCAAAACAAACTCAGTATCACTAGTGATCTTCCATTCGTATGGATGTGGGATGCACTATGAGTTGAGCAGGTTTTTTTCTAGGTTTGCTGCGAGTGTAAATAGTGATCCCACATTTTTTGGGAGATGCCGATAAACAAACAAAAAAAATGGAAAACAACGAGATCAAAGAAACCAAGAGAGGCACAAGAAAGCCTAGAGCAAAAAGAGCAACTGCTGCTGAGGGTGACGAAAACGCCATCTTCATTGGAACGCTCATTCAACAAGAACTGAAGAACCAAGAACGTACCGTTTCATGGCTGGCTCGCAAACTGGATTGCGACCGTACCAACGTGTACAACATTTTCCGCCGTCAAGACATTGACACCGAGTTGTTGATGCGCATTTCTGTGATTCTGCACCGCGACTTCTTCTCCATCTTCTCAAAGGAAGCTAAGAGAAAGATTTCCGCCAACCCTGGTATCTAATCTAAAATAAGAAGTATATTAATACAAAAACAGCCTGGATTGCTCCAGGCTGTTTTTTATTTAATAAGTTCGTGGATGATATTCTCGACGCTGACGCCCTCCGCCTCGGCTGTGTAATTGCGGATGATTCGGTGACGCAGAATCGGTACTGCCACCTTCATGACGTCCTCAACATCGGGAGAGTACTTACCCGAAAGAAGCGCATTAGCCTTGGCTCCAATGATGAGGTATTGCGAAGCACGTGGACCTGCACCCCAGCTAAGGAAACGGTTTGCCCATTCATGGGCCGATGCTGTGTGGGGACGCGTCTTTGCCGACAGTGAAACCGCATACTCATAAACGTGATCCGACACCGGCACACGGCGTACCAGCTGTTGGAAATAAACGATCTCTTCAGGCGATAACACGGGTTCTACCTTCACATCACGGCCGACAGTGGTATTCTTCACAATGGCAACCTCGTCCTCATAAGTAGGATAGTCAAGAAGCAAGTTGAACATAAAACGGTCCAACTGGGCCTCTGGCAGAGGATAAGTGCCCTCCTGCTCTATCGGGTTCTGAGTAGCCAACACAAAGAAAGGCTCCTGCAAACGATACGTCTTTCCGGATACCGTCACGCTGCGTTCCTGCATGGCTTCAAGCAAAGCGGCCTGAGTCTTGGGAGGTGTACGGTTGATCTCGTCTGCCAAAATGATATTGGCAAACACCGGTCCCTTGATAAAACGGAATTGTCTCGACTCGTCCAATATCTCCGTACCGACAATATCTGACGGCATCAAGTCAGGAGTAAACTGGATACGGCTAAAGCTCAATCCCAACGCCTGCCCGATCGTATTGACCAGCAAGGTCTTTGCAAGGCCGGGAACACCGACCAACAACACATGACCCTGACAGAATATGGAAAGTATGGTGTTGTGGATGATCTCCTCCTGCCCCACAATCACTTTGCCTATCTCCGCACGCAGCCTGGCATATTTCTCTACCAAAGCCATGGCGCCATCAACATCTGAACTATACATTTTTACAGTGTTTTATTTATCTCCATTCAAACTGGAAGTCGCAATCGGCAAAATCCTCATCAATCCGAATAAATGCTTTCTTAGCCTTGGCACGAATCCAACTCTTGATCACTTCCTGATTCTTTTTACTCATAGCCCAGTTTTGGATAAGTGCATAGTCATCTTCCAAAGTGGCCCTATGGGCATCTATCTTCCTCTTCACCATGACCAGACGGAAAGCATCGTTGCCTTCGTTGGTAGTCATCGGTAGTGGCGAGCTCACCTCACCAACCTTCAGCTTACCAATCACGAATGCCAAGTTTTTGAATTCACCAAAGCCAGGGTATTCTCCCAGTTCTTGAATATCTTGAAGTCCGAACCTATAGCCGCCAGCCATCGGGTTGACGATATAGCCTCCATTGGTTTTTGATTCATCGTCGCTGAATTTCTTGCATGCCTCTTCAAAGGTCATGTCACCATTACGAATCAGCATAGCGGCTGAATCCAGTTCGTTTTGAGCCTTCTCCAGAGCCTCAATAGGCACCTTTGGCGTCATCAGGATATGACGGCAATTGACGTAATTGTCACGGCGCTCAATCAACTGAATGATATGGAATCCGAACTTTGTTTCAACGACCTCCGAGATTTCGCCATCCCTCAGGTTGAATGCCGCGGTCTCGAACTCAGGAGCGAACTCGCCACGACCGGTGAATCCAAGTTCTCCACCTTTTCTTGCCGATCCCGGATCCTCGGAATACAGCACTGCCATGGTCGAGAAACTACTCTCTCCTTCAAGGATACGCTTGCGAATCTGATATAGTTGATCCTTCACGGCAAGCTTCTCGTCAACACTCACAGGTGGGCGTTTCACGATCTGCATGACTTCGTATTGTGTATCGACCATCGGGATGCTGTCAATCGGTATGCTTTGGTAATAAGCCTTCACTTCAGCAGGAGCCACCGTCACTCCCTTAAGGATATCGGCCCTGACCTTGTCCTGCAAGCTCTTTTCCATAACCAAGCGACGCAATTCATCCTTGATCTCCGACATATTTCTGTTGAATATCTCCTCCAGCTTTTCCTGTGATCCAGCACGGCCAACCAACTCGCTGATACGGCGGTTCAATTCCATGTCGACCTCAGCGTCAGTCACCGTCAAGCTATCCAGTTCCGCCTGATTGAGCATCAGTTTCTGGAACAGCATCTCTTCAAGGATGGCGCAGCGGATTGCAGAAGAGCTACCTTCAATGGATCCCTGCATTCGGTATTGCATATATTGATTCTCAATATCCGACTGAAGAATGATGTTCTTGCCAACCACAGCAACCACTTTATCAACCACCTGCGTCTTGCCCTCTTGGGCGACGGCTGCGGCAGCCATCAACATCATAACCACAAACAAAGGAATTCTTTTTGACATGACTCCAAGTTTAATAGATTTCAAATACTTTTTCCTTCACTGCCTTCTCATAGAGATCGACATTCAATTGGGAAAGCAGATCCTTCTTTCTTTTCAGTAAAACGATATTCTTAATATTCTCACTTTCGATTTCAATGGGCGAGAGACTCTCTTTCAACAGGTAATCCTCAAAGCGAACCATATAGATGAAATTGTCTTTCCCGAAGCTAACGAAACGGTTTTTCTTCAGGAAACTCTCCGTGTTGTAGATTTCCAACGGGATGGTTCTCAACAGGTCGTCGAGTCTGATCCAGCTGTCCACATCGAGATAACTTGAAACCGCATGCTGGCTTGCAAGGGCATCCAATTGCGGCAGCATCAGCGTGTCGCTGTCACTCATAATCTGTTTGAATTCCTTTTGATGTTTGCAATCCTCTTTCAGGATCACGTATGCCACTTTCACCATGGTGGAACGCAGCTGGAAGTTCTCCTTGTGTTCCTCATAATACGCCGCAATCTCATCGTCACTTACCACAGTATCGAGATACTGCTCAATCATTTGCGTCTCGTAGGCATAGATTAGCAGGGAATTGTTATAGTCCTGCAATTGTTTTGAGAAATCGCGCTGCTCAGCAGTAAGGTTGATCTCAGCCTGATGAATGAGCAGTTGGCGGCGAATCCATGAATCGATAAAGTCGTTCACCCTCGACAAGCTATCCATTTTGTTGGCATCGGCTGGAACTACGCCTTCCAGATCTTCCGGATACAGCTTGTTGCCATAGCATTCTGCAACCACGATGCGATCCGACTGCATGAAATAATCACGACAGCCGATAGCTGCAAATGCCAACACGATGCACAAAAAGAAAGCTATCTTTCTCATTGATAGAGATTTCTTACTTTTTCAAGAACTTTCTCGTCAATCTTTACAGGATACTTCTCGCGAAGCGTTGCCATCCATTTTTCCTCCAGTTCAACCTGATAATCGGAAGTGACGAGGCCTTTGGCTTCACGTAAAGTCTTCGGTTCTGGATCGCGTCTTTCGATAATGTTGACAATTACCGTTGACTGATCAACCGTTGAGGGGAACTCTTTCATTGTGCCGGCCACCCATTCTGTTTCATCAACAAAATGGTTGTCGCCATGCTGGTAGAAAGCATTGCGCACTGTCACATAACCGATGCTATCGCGAGCCATCACTTTCCTCAAGCTGTCGAATGACACGCCCTCGGCAAGATATTCCTTGACTTTAGGCAACGATTCAGGCTTGCTGACGGTGATAACACAGGCTTTCACACGCTCGTTCCACATGTATTTGGTAGTGTTTCTGGAATAAAAGTCCTGGAGTCCAAGGGTGTCCTCCACAGCTTTGTTCCAAACCTCCTTGTCCATCAAATCGAACAGCAGAATGCCGTCGTTATATTCCTGAACCAAGGCCTTGAACTCAGGGTATCTCTCTTCCAAATGTTCATCGGCATAAGCGAGGATTTCCTTGCTCTGGAAAGCGTCGTAAAGCTGATAGGCATACGTAAGGATGGGAAAACCTGCTCTCACTGGGGTTTGTTTAGCTTTGATGTATTCGACAAAATCGCCAACATTAAAGGACTTTTTGCCAATAGTGAAGAGCGTGGCGTTAAGTTTGGCATCCAAAGCAGGAACGAACTTTCCTGTCAGGATAGTGCTGTCGACAGTAGCCATGAAATTGGCAAGATTCTTGTCGTTGGCCTTGAAGCCATACTCTTCCTTGATTTGCTGCAGCACCACTTCTTCCGACTTCTTTGAGCGCTTGTCTCTTTGCACGCTTTCAGCGATAGCAGGACGTTCTTTCTCGAAAGAGCCGACGCCTGAGGTGGCGATCAACTTGATGATATGGAAGCCATAATTGGTACGAATCGGCTTGGAGATATCACCAGGTTCCAGCTGTTTGATGGTCTCAATGAACTCTGGCACGATACGGTTGACAGGGAATGGCATCAGGGCACCATTGCGCGTCACCGAAGCTCTATCATCGGAGTATCTGCTCACAGCCTCATTCCAGTTTTTCCCGTTTTGAGCTTCCAGTTCGGCGTAAATGTTGTCAGCCTTTAGCTTAGCGGCTTGAACGTCGGCTTCTGAAGCCTCAGGGGTAAGCTCCAGAAAGATATGCGCTGCTTGTACGGAACCCAGTGCATCGGTAATGCTATTAACCTTGATGAGATGGTAGCCGAAATCGCTTCTGACTGGCATGGAAATCTCACCAGGTTTGGTATTGTAAGCACCAGTTTCAAATGGATAGACCATGTCAAACACAGTGAAATAGCCCAGATCGCCGCGGTTTCCCTTGCGGAAAGGAGTATTCGGTGTAGCTTTAGTATCGCGTGCCGAACGGTCCTGGGAATAGGTCACGGCCAACTCATTGAAGTCTTCGCCGTTCATGGCCTTTTTCCTGATGTCCATGATCTTGTTATATGCCTTCAAAGTGTCAGCGGGAAGAGCGTGACGGTCACATTCAATCAAAATATGGGAAGCCCTGACGTCCTTCAGTTTGCGCTGATAGGCCTCTTCGATGAGCTCCTCGCTTACTTCATCGTTTGTGAAATATGGCTTGGCTAATTGCTTGCGATAGCCATCCAACTCTTTCTTGAAATTCGCATTGGTGTCAAGGCCCATAGCATAGGCTTCCATGACTTTCATGCGGAAGTTGATGAACAAATCAAGATATTCATCCACCGATTTCTTTTCGATGACGTCGCTTTTCAGGTTGTTCTTGGCATAAACATCGGTAAACTCCTTCACTGTAACTTTTTGGTCACCGATGGTCATAAGCACCTGCTTATCGAGTTTTGACTGCGCCAACATGCTGAATGATGAAACGACCAACACCGATAAGACGATGGCTTTCAAGAATTTGATTCTTTTCATGATATAGATTATCTAAAATTCTTACGATCTCTTGCTATAGTTGGGGGCTTCCTGCGTGATGGTGACATCATGCGGATGGCTTTCGAGGATACCAGAACTGGTGATTCTGATGAACTTGGCTTTTTTAAGCTCGTCGATGGTATGTGAGCCAGTGTAGCCCATACCAGCGCGAAGTCCGCCGACCATCTGGTAAACCACTTCAGAGAGGGAGCCTTTGTAAGGCACACGGCCTGCGATGCCTTCTGGCACGAGTTTCTTGATGTCGTCTTCCATATCCTGGAAGTAACGGTCCTTTGAGCCAGCCTGCATAGCCTCAAGTGAGCCCATGCCACGGTAAGTCTTGTATTTACGGCCTTCGAAGATGATGGTGTCACCTGGTGACTCATCCACGCCAGCAAAGAGCGAGCCTGCCATGATGGAAGAAGCGCCAGCAGCCAAGGCCTTCACGATGTCGCCTGTATAGCGGATGCCACCGTCGGCAATGATCGGGACGCCGGTGTCCTTGAGTGCTTTTGCCACATCGAGGACGGCAGTGAGTTGAGGCACTCCGATACCAGCTACCACACGGGTCGTGCAGATAGAGCCGGGACCAATGCCAACCTTCACGGCATCAGCACCAGCTTCCACCAGTGCCAAAGCAGCCTCACCAGTGGCGATGTTACCAGCCACAATGTCGATATCCTTATATCTTGCGCGGATGGATTTCACCATGTTGATCACACCTTGGGAGTGACCATGGGCGGTATCGATCACCAGAGCGTCGACGCCTGCTTCTACGAGAGCGTCGGCACGTTCGATGGTGTTGGCGGTGATGCCCACAGCGGCAGCCACGCGGAGACGGCCTTTGTCATCCTTGCAGGCGTTCGGGCGAGCCTTCACCTTGATGATGTCCTTGTAGGTAATCAAACCGAGCAGATGGTTGTTTTTATCAACGACCGGAAGCTTCTCGATCTTGTATTGCTGCAGGATGTCGGCAGCTTTTTCAAAAGAGACCTCAGTGGTGGTGATCAGGTTCTCGCTCGTCATCACCTCGCTGATGGGACGGTCCAAACCGCGCTCGAAACGGAGGTCACGGTTGGTGACGATACCCTTCAGGCAATTGTGGCTGTCAACCACCGGGATACCACCAATATGGTACTCGCTCATCAAGTTGAGTGCGTCCCTAACGGTAGCATCAACATGGATGGTGATCGGGTCGGTAATCATGCCGTTTTCGGCACGTTTCACCTTACGAACTTCGGCAGCCTGCTTGCCAATGGTCATGTTCTTATGAAGCACGCCAATGCCACCCTCTTGGGCAATGGCAATAGCCATGCGTGACTCCGTCACTGTGTCCATGCCTGCCGAAACGATAGGCACATTCAACTGGATGTGACGGGTAAAACGAGTCTTCAAGCTGGTCTCACGAGGGAGAACATCGCTAAAGGAAGGGACCAAGAGTACATCGTCGTAGGTCAAACCTTCGCCAACAAATTTATCGTTATCAAGTGTCATAATCAGATAGAGTTTGTATTAATCCGCAAAAATACGAAAAAAAATCAATTCACAACTATCTTTCTGTTTAGTTCCACCCCATCTTCATCCACGCAACGCAATTTGTAGGTTCCTTTCTCTACATCGATAGGCATCTGGTGGTTTAGGCGGGTTTGCCCGATAAACACGTCGTTCAATGTCCAATAGATGGTTTTCTTGGGGTTACGATGGGCTATCTCGAAGACAATTTGTTGACGGTCACCAGTGATGTCGATGGGGATGGTGACGCGAGCGTCCGACTTGGGATACACGAAAGCCATCACGTCGTCAGGATGGGCTGTAGCACAGCTGGGATAGAGCATCGGCATAGGACGATAGAAGGCGGAGTGCTTCTTATAAAACCATTCCATCACGGGTGGCAACACAAAATAGGTCTCGTAGCAACGCTGATCAACGGGATAGCAGTCGGGCAGCACCTGGTATTGACGTGTGGAATCGAGGTAAACTTTCTTGTGATAGGGGCAAACGCCCATTTTGATCTCTACATCGGGCATCAGCACTTTCGTGGTCTTTTTGCAAATTTCTGTATTGGGGTACCCTGACTCAGCGCAGACCTCCACTTCGATGGCCGATGCTGTCGCTGGTGGGTATGTGTAACTATCCTTGAGCAACGCCGCCACGTCGAACATCAACGGTGCGGCCACCCCTACTCCCGTCAGACCAGGTCGGCCTTCGCCATCGGCGTTACCCACCCAAACTCCGATCACATAATGGTCAGTCAAGCCAATGGTCCAGGCATCCTTAAAACCAAAGCTGGTGCCTGTTTTCCAGGCCACTTGCTTGGACGAGGAGAAGCCGCTCCACCCCGTTTGGTTGGTCGGTCTTGTCAGCCCTTTCATCACGTTGAAAGTGATGGCGATGGCATCAGCCGAGAAAGGCGAGCTGTCGTCAGGTACTTCTTCCTGGAAGTTTTCGTTCACTGCGGCAGCCAGTTTCCTACCCATGGCAGCATAGGCATTCACCAAGTCGAGCAGCGAGGCTTCGGCACCACCTACGATCAGCGAGAGCCCGTAATGGTCGCTGTCGAACACAATACCCGAAAGGTTAAGCCGCTTCAGCAAGGAATGGAAACGCTGATGGCCATATTGCTTCAACAGATACACAAACGGCGCATTCAAAGAGTGTTGCAAGGCCTCGTTGGCGGGGACCACGCCCCAGTATTGCCCTGAATAGTTCTTCGGTGTGAAGCCTGAGAGGCTCATCGGTATGTCAGGTAGCAACATGGTCGGCAGCAAGGTGCCTTCATCGAGCATGGCTGCGAAGAGGAAAGGTTTCATGATACTTCCCGTGGAGCGTTGCGCCTTCACCATGTCAACCATAGCTGCTTCTTTCGCCTTGGCGTTATTGCCTACATAAGCCACCTCCTCGCCAGTTAGATAATCCACCACATACACCGCCGCATTCTCGATCTGGTTCTGCACATTGTCTTGATAATGCCGCTCCATGACTTCCGTCACTGCTTTTTGAAGCGCATAGTCCAAATCAGAATGGATCTGCTCGCCTTTATGTCGTTTTTCCTGCTCCATCAAGTAATGGTAGGCCAGTTGTGGTATATCGTAAGGTTTGTTGGGCAGCCTTTCCATCATTGCCAGTTCGCAGTCGTCATGGCTTAACGCCGAGACTCCATATTTTCTGGGGATATGAGCCTTAGGCGCTGTCAAACGTTGCAGCAAGGCGTCGCGTTTGTCGAGCAATCTCTCTCTGGAGCGTCCAGGGTGTATCATGGCGGGTGAGTTGGGTAGCACTGCCAAGGTAGCCGCCTCGCTCCATGTCAGCTGATCAGGGGTGGTGTGGAAATAGCGCCATGCAGCCGCGTCGATACCTACCACATTGCCTCCAAAAGGCGCATGGGCGGCATAGAGGTCGAAAATATGTTTTTTCGAATAACGTAACTCCAAACGGAGCGCCAAGATCACTTCAAGGAACTTTTCCTTATAAGTCCTGGGCTTGTTTTTTCGGGCTAAGCGGACCACCTGCATCGAGATAGTGCTCCCTCCCCTAACCACCTTGCCAGCTTTCGTATTCTCGATCAGTGCCTGAACGAAAGCAATCGGGTTGAAACCCCAATGCCGAAAATACTGCTGGTCTTCATATTCAACAACACAGGCGAGATATTTCTCGGAATAGGTGTTGGTGGCGGGGAAGCGCCACTGTCCGTCGTCAGCGATATGCGCACCTAACAGTTCCCCGTTTTTGGCGTTCAATACCGTGGAATAAGGGTCATTGAACTCAGGGACGGGAATGCACAAAAAAAGAAGAAACAGGCCTGCAAGAAACAGGCCTGTTCTGTAAATCGCACGACGGCGTTTCGTCATTTGACGACGACCGGACGAGCCGGCACCAGATAGTAAATCTCGTTGTTGTACATGTCCTCGCAACGGACGGCAGGCAGCATGTACGAGCCTTCGTAAGTGGCGTTCAGCTTAAGGGTGAAGGTCTTCTTCTGCTTGGCCGAGAGGTCGAAGAAGAAGTAGGCGCGGTCATCACGGACATCCATGTGCTTAGCGCCCTTGTTACCCTCATCTGCATCCAGCAAACGGTCGTTGATGATCTCCCAACCGGAGGCGAGATAGTACGACAAGGCCAACTCGGTAACCCTGTACTGGCTCGGGTTCTCCACCGTGATCTCCACCTTGAAGTCGGTGCCCATCGGCAGTGAAGCCGGATTGATGGCAGCGCCGTTCTTGTCGAGGTAGTTCACTTTCATGGTGATGAAATTGCCGTTCTCCTCAGTCTCGTATTCAGCTACAGACGTCTTGGCATACACCTTAGCCGTCAGCTTCTGGTCGGAGTTGTTCTTGATCTCCACCTTGTTGGCACCAACCTTCGGGACGATGGCAAAACCAGTTGAACCCATGTTGGTATTCAGGGTGCGCTCCTCGCCGTTGACCTTCACTGTAGCGGAGATCGGGGCATTGGAGGTTCCCATCTTCTCAGCGTATTTACCCAAGGTAAATAGTGCAAATGCGGTGGACTGGGTGTCGAGCCAATAGTCGCTATTCAAGATCTCGCAGATGTCGTTGACATGGCTTTGGATAGCTTCCTGATCCCTATCGCACAACATCTCGGCATAAGTCATAAATGCCAGGTCACGGACGGGCGAGCCAAACGAGGTGTAATAATCCGACATATACTCGTCCATATTCACAGCAGGCCAGAACTGAGCCACCATGTTCTTCTTACCCACTTGGGCGTATGTGGCGGCAGTCAATATAGCGCTCAAGCTATAGTTGAACTGAAGTTCCTTGAAGCGGTTGAGTGCGCCCATCTCAGGAGCGCCACCGAGTGCCAACACAAAGAGACGATAGGCTTGGATGGTCTCACCCTGCTTGAAGTCGGGGTTCATCTTCCATGCCTTGGCAATATCGGCTTGGTAGTTCATCATGCCGTCATACAGGTAAGCTGGCACGTCAAAGCCTTGATTCTTAGCCTCAACGAGGAAATGCAGAGCATAAAGCTCAGTCCAAGGATCCACATAACGACCACCAACCCAGTTGGTCAGCGAGAAGTTGGATTGTTGATATGACTTCAGGCTGGCGATACCTTCCTGGATGGCGTCGCGGGTCTTACCTTGATCTTCCTCACTCTGTTGGATGAAGTAGTTCAGGTAGAGCTGTGGGAAGGCGGCGGACACCACCTGCTCGAGGCAACCGTAAGGATAAGTGGTGAGATAGTTCAAACGGCTATAGAGATCCACCGGGATGAGCGATGCCACCATGACATTGCCCTCTTGGGTACCGGCGAGACCCTGTACGTCGAAGTTCATGGTCTCGGTAGCTCCTGCCTCAACTTCCTTGGTGTAGGTCTGGCGCTTTTCAGCGTAAGGCATACGGATCGGAATCTCTGTCTTGGTCTGGGCTTCATAGCCACCGCCTGACACCTTCACATCCATCGTGGCGATGCCGAGGGTCTCAGGAACTCTCACCTTCATCACAATCATGGCTTCGCCGTTGGCATCCACCTTCACTGATGATGGGGTTTCACCGACAGCGGTCAGGTTCTTGTTGTTCACCACGACGTTGAGGTTCTGGCCTTTCATGGTAGGAGCCAGCACCTGAACCTTGAGGGTCATCTCGTCGTTAGGAGCAGTGACACGAGGTGCAGCTGGATAAAGGATGATGGGATCCACCACATTCATACGCTTTTCAGCAGCGCCGAACGACTTGCCTTCGCCTTTGGCCACCACCATGAAACGGAGGGCGCCAGAGCATTGCGGCACTTCGATCTCGTGTGTATTCTCACCTTTAGCCTTCAACTCAAACGGTCCGTAAGTCACGGCATAAGCCTTGAAACGCTTGTCAAGGGTGACTTCCTGGTTGATGAAGCCGTCACCGCCGATGGCGTAAAGCGTTCCAAGTTCGCCCGAGAAGGCGTCGATGATATAGTCGTAGTTGTCCCAAGTACGAACCTTGAGTGACTGTTTGGCATTGAAGTACTTGTATGGATCCGGTGTAGCGAAGTTGGTCAAACCGAGAATGCCTTCATCCACGATGGCCAAGGTATAGGTCATCGCTTTAGCGTTCTCTTCCTTCACCTTAACTTGGACCTTCTTGTTTGTATTGGAGGTTTCCGGAACACCAAGCACAGGCTTCAGTTGCAAGCTGCCGTCCTCTACCCTCACAGGTACCACGCCGTACATACGCAGCGGCATATCGTTGCCTGCGTCACGAGGCTGAATCAGGGAGACGTAGACGTAAACGTTCGGAATCATCTCCTCGGTGGCTTTGAATTCCACAGCGCCTTCGGTACCCAACTTGTCAATCACCATGGTCTTGATGACCCTGTCGTTGGATTCAATGGTCACCAGTGCCTTGGCCTTTTCGTTGGCTGGGAAGTTGACCACGATGTTTTCTCCAACCTTATAGGTGCCTTTGCCATTGCTCAACGCCAACTGTGCAGGACCTTCAGAATCGCCAGTGGAATGGATAGTAGCATAATCCCAATCGAAGCGAATCACCTTGGCGAAAGTGTTACCACCTTGCTTGTCATCGATAACGAGCAGATACAGTCCCCACTTTTCGTTAGGTACATTGATCTGCAACTCGGTCTTGCCGTTATTGCAGGTCATGGTTCCGCTCATCTCAGGACGTTTGTAGGTGCCTCTCACATATTTCTTCAGCGAATAGGCATCCTCGCTTGACCACCACCAGTAGCCATCCAGCTTATAGAGCTGATAATCGAGGGCGATGGTAGACTTATCGAGTTCGCCGTTTTCCTTAACCACAGCGATGGGGAACTTCCAGTTGCGGTTGGTGAAGTAGTACTCGCCGTATTTCGACTCGGTGGTAGGCATCTCAACGCCCACATATCTTTCGCGGGGTGAGAGTTTGCCTGTTGACGAAGCGATGCTGAAATCGCCGCCAGCCTCAAACACCGTGGTGATAAAGGTGGCGTTGATCATCTGTTCTGATGAAAGATCCTTCAGTGGCTCAAAGCTCACGGAGGCGTCACCTTTGCCGTCGAGCGGACCGCTGAAGAGGTAGATTTCATCGGGATAGAACTCTTCTGAGTCATTGCCGAAAGTATAGGTCGGGAAGGTCTCGAAGGAGGTCTTTCCTTGACGTACCTTAACCTCAATTTCAGCCTTCAAACCTGAAGCGGTAAGGCCGTTGAGCCATTTGGCGTTGAGTTTCACATTACGTGGGTTGGTAAGGCTGATGACATCAGGTGTCTCAAACTTGATCTCCAAGCGGTTGGGCTTCACAGTCTCAACTCTTAAATACTTATTGATTACGCTGTTGCCAATCTTGAATGCAGCTCTCCAGAGACCGGTCTCGTCGTTCGGGTTGGTCTGCACGGTGAAGGTATAGATGCCACCCACAGGGCTGTTGTTGGATTGACGGGCATACAAACGGCTCGATGCATCGTAGACCTCCATCACCACAGGATAGTCGGCAGGAAGCTTGGCATCCATGTCAGAAAGCATGAGGTTGAGCTGGAGCTCATCACCTGGACGCCACACGCCACGATTTGAATAGGCAAATCCTGCCACACCTTTCACGATGGTCTCGCCACCAACATCAAACTTGCTATATGACAAAGCGTCGCCGTTGCTGGTCTTGATCAATGACTGGCCACCTTTTTTGTCTCTTGCTACTACGAAAGCCGGACGGTTGGCGCAAGTCAGGTGAGCATGGCCTTGACCATCGGTCTTAGCAGAGGCGATTTCCTGACGTTGGAAGTTATAAGCGCTGACTTCAGCACCCGACACCGGATTGGCGTCAGAGATCTGGAACACATACACGTCAACGGCATCGTCAGCTCCCATCTTGGCAGTAACGGCAAGGTCGGTGACCATGACATTCTTCCTGATCTGCACATAATTATAATAGGTAGCAGTCAGCGGATCATCCCAATCGCCTTCATAATCACTGTTCTTGAAATCATAAGCCTGTCCATCCCAATATTTGGCTTCAAGAGCTTCGTTTTCGAGGGTGAGTTGCTTCGACTCCTCAGTGGCAAAGGCATAGTCGGCGGGACCGAAGTCAAGGATGAGCTGATACATATCACCAGCCTTCACGTCGACGTAATCAGAGAGCACAATCGGGAAGGTCTTCCACTGTTTGGGATCTGGATTATCCAATGCGATGGTGACCTTTTTCACCAAACGGCCAGACTTACGAATGTCGTATGAATCTTCGAGGTCGTTATCCTGATAATATGAAAGGATATTATTGTCGAAAACACGCGCGATACGGAGCACCACTGAGTTCAGGCAGATAGCGTCGAAATACACGGTAGCATCGCTCACTTCGGGAACAATCATGCCTTTCTCAGTCCATCTCACTTTCGGAGCCAAGTCGGTAAGGTCGAAGTTAAAGGTCTGCTCTTTTCCCAACGAGTTGCCTTCGGCATCCTTGATACCAGCTCCGATGGTGAGGGTGATTTCCTCCATCTGATAGCTGTAGAGATTCGACTTGTCGAAATAGATCACAATCTTGTTGCCGACAATCTCAGTACGGTAACCCATCTGAGGATCGACTCCGATGAAGCCGTCGAGATTGATGTGTTTCAGCGGCTGTGAGAAGATCAAAGTGGCGGAGCTGTTCTCCTTGTCAACCTTGATGTCAACAGCGCTGAAGGTGTCTTTTGCACTGACCAAGAGTTCTCTTTCGACTTTCGATTTCGAATTCAGCGGTTTGCCATCAAGCACCAAATCGATATAGCTGTCAGACTTCTGACGTTGGACGCCATTGATCTGGAAACTATACCTTCTGTCGCCGAGATAGCTGGAGGTCACTCCATATTTCTCAACGAAAGCTGAATTGAAGATTTTCAGTGCATCCTCTTCCTCAACGGGCTGGGTGAAGAAGACTGTCACGTCAAACTGAACTTCCTCTGCCGAATAGTTAGGATCTACATCGACGAGGCAGAAGTTCTGGGATTGCTGTTGCACGGTCTTCTGTCCCCCTTTGTCACAGGAGGAGAAGGTTCCTACCAAAAGCACGCCTAAAAGAAGTGCCAGAACGCGAGTGATTTTCATTGTTTTCATATTGTTTTTGTTTTAGGTTAAGCGTCAATATTGGCGTAAGTGGCGTTTTGTTCGATGAACTCACGGCGTGGAGCCACATCATCACCCATCAGCATGGAGAAGATATGGTCGGCTTCCATGGCGTTCTCGATGGTCACCTGACGGAGGGTACGGTTGGCTGGGTCCATGGTGGTCTCCCAGAGCTGTTCTGGGTTCATTTCACCAAGACCTTTGTAGCGCTGCACGTCATAGCCACCCACGGTGCCATTCTTAGTCAACTCACTCCAAGCCTTGATTCGCTCTTCGTCGGTCCAGCAGTAACGGATTGGCTTCACGCCTCTCTTGATGAGGTACAAGGGCGGAGTAGCGCAATACACGTAGCCGTTTTCGATGAGCTCACGCATGTAACGGAAGAAGAAGGTCAGGATCAGGGTGGTGATGTGGCTACCGTCGACATCAGCATCGGTCATGATGATGACTTTATGGTAACGCAACTTATCGAGGTTCAATGCTTTGGAGTCTTCTTCGGTACCGATAGTAACGCCGAGGGCGGTATAGATGTTGCGAATCTCTTCGCTCTCGAAAGCGCGGTGCTGCATGGCTTTCTCCACATTCAAGATCTTACCACGAAGTGGCAGGATAGCCTGGAAAGCACGGTCGCGGCCTTGCTTGGCGGAACCGCCTGCGGAATCACCCTCAACGAGGTAAAGCTCTGTCTTGGCGGGATCGCGTTCAGAGCAGTCGGCAAGCTTACCCGGCATGCTGAAGCTTGAGAGCACGCCCTTGCGCTGCACTTTCTCACGAGCGCTGCGGGCTGCCTGACGAGCCTGAGCGGCCAGCACAACCTTGTCGAAGATCAGCTTGGCTTCCTTGGGATGCTCTTCAAGGTAATCCGAAAGCTGCTGACCCACGATGGAGTTGACGATACCCATGACCTCGTCGTTACCGAGCTTGGTCTTGGTCTGGCCTTCGAACTGCGGCTCTGGCACCTTCACGGAGATCACCGCCGTCAAGCCCTCACGGAAGTCATCAGGAGTGATTTTCACCTTTTGCTTCTCAAACTTCTCCAACAGGCCGTTTTTCTCGGCATAGGTGTTGAATGAACGGGTCAAGCCCGAGCGGAAGCCCTGGAGGTGAGTACCACCTTCAATGGTATTGATATTGTTGACGTATGAATGAAGGTTCTCAGAGTATTCAGCGTTGTATTCGAGAGCGATCTCCACCGGAACGCTATTGCGCTCACCGGAGATATAGATCGGCTCAGGAAGCAGCTTCACACGGTTAGCATCGAGGTAACCGATGAAGTCGGTCAAGCCGTTTTCCGAATAGAACGTTTCTGAACGGAACGAGCCGTCTTCCAAAGGCGTGCGTCTATCAGTCAACACGATGGTGATGCCGTGGTTGAGGTAAGCCAGCTCACGCATGCGGTTAGCCAGGGTGTCATAGTCATATTCCGTATGCAGGAAGATGCTGCTGTCGGGCTGGAACGTGATGCGAGTTCCGTTCTGGTTCGACTCACCCACCACAGTCACTGGGTACAGCGGCTTGCCGCACTCGTATTCTTGACGGAATATCTTACCCTCACGGTAGACCTCAGCTGTCAGATGTGTCGACAATGCGTTGACGCAGCTCACGCCGACGCCGTGCAAACCGCCGGAGACCTTGTAGGAGCCCTTGTCGAACTTACCGCCTGCATGGAGCACCGTCAAAACGACTTCCAAGGCCGAACGCTTCTCCTTCTCGTGCATGCCCGTGGGGATACCACGACCATTGTCGAGCACGCTGATGGCGTTACCTTCCAAAATATCTACTGTAACCCTATCGCAATAGCCAGCCATGGCCTCGTCGATAGAGTTGTCAACTACTTCGTAAACCAGGTGATGCAAGCCCCTGAAATGAACGTCGCCGATGTACATGGCCGGGCGTTTGCGCACTGCCTCAAGGCCTTCCAAAACTTGAATCTTATTGGCACCGTATTCTTCGCTTGCTAATTCTCTTTTTTCTTCTTCAGTCATTGTTTTACCTTAATAAATAATTTTTTAAAAAGGCAAAGATACGGTATTTTTACCTATAGGAGACCAAAAAAGTCAAAAAAAATGTTTTTGGATAAAAGTGGCTCTAAAAGCCTAAAAATGGGCTTAAATCGAATTTCGGTATAAAAAATCGCCCTCGGAAAAACAAAAACAAAATCCTTTAAAAGACCATTTTTAAGCCCGCGAAAGCCTCTATTCCACTAACAGGGTAATTTACAAAGAGTTGATATTTCCGATTAAGCAGATTATCAGCTTTAACAAACACTGAGAACTGGTCCTTGATCTTGTATTCGGCACCTAAGCCAAGGTCATAAACATCGGCCAACTTGAGGCTTTGATACGTCTTCCCCACCGCTTGCTGAGCCCAAAGGCCGCCTTGGTAAAGGAACGAGGCATCAAACGAAAGACTTTCATTCAACCGATAATTAACCTTCAACTCTCCTTCAGTAGTCGGACGGTACCAAGCATGGGCCTCATTTGCCGGATCACACTTGTTGTACGAGAAACCGGCATCCACTGTCAGCTTGTCCATGATGAGCCAACGGATGTTACCCAACACACTGACCTGTTTGGTATCATCATAGATGACATCGAAGCAGTTGTAGGGAGCGTCTCCCGAAGTATTGATGCACTGACGGAAAAACAGGTCGCGGGCCGTATTACGATACCTGACACCGACATGCAGGTCAACGGCATTCAGGATATTGGTACGAATGCCGCCTTCAAATCCTAGTTTCACCATGGTGATTTGCATGTCAGAGATAGTGTAAACAAACGGATTCTCCCCTATCAACTCGCTGTACGACTTCCACTTGCGACCACCATTCAAGCCAGCATAAAACTCCAAAGCGTTGTTCAGCACAAAAAGGCTGCCCTTCACATCAGGATAAATCCCGAAACCTCCAGTAGCGGAACGGAAGTCGGATGGAACGTCGAAGCCCACGCCGAGATGCAAGCGATAGAAATCGTCGCTCATCTCAAAATAGGGATTCAACCTCACCAATCCCCTACTGACCGAAGCCTGTTCGACAAAACCATTGAGGCCATATTGGGCATCCACAGTCACACCAACTTTCTGGGGATAGCTCTTCTTGCCCCACCAACTATTGGCATAGGCGAGATCGTAATTTGCCTTGACAAAATGCTCAGTGCCGGCGCCAACTTTGCTGAAAAGATAGTGGTAGTCAAGCGCAGCATTATGTCTAAACTCACCAAGGCGTGTAGTTGTCGATGACAGATCGAAACGGGCACCGATGGTATTGTATTGCTGTTGTGGAGCTACTTTTTCGACCAACGCGCCAACAGGTATTTCATCAAGCTTGACTCCATAGTAGTGATAGGCATCGTTCTTGTAATATACCTTGCCTCGAAGCTGCATGTCATAGAAATCGCGCTTGGCGAGACCCACCTCAACAGCGTTATTCATGAATCCCGAGGGTGCATACTGCTTGATATCGAGCCATGAGGAGAAGTGTTTGAGGCCAACACTCAGGTCCAAACTCTTGGAAAGGCTTGAGTTGTGATTGAAGAGGAACAGGGGCGAGATGCGTGTGCCGAAACCTGCCATCAGGAAGTTCTTGGCGAGGTTGTCGCCAGCCCCTTTCTTGGTGTTGTAAGCTAAAGGGCTGATCTTTTCGATGTTAAGACCAAAACGGCGCTCCACGTCAAGAACATTTACCTCACTGCCAGGCATGGTGTATGACTGTTCTGGCGTTTCGGGCCTCAGCACAATCTTATTCACCTTGTTGACCTTAGGACGATATGCGCCTTCAATGGTAACTTCCTCATTGTGTTGGGCAATGGCGCCAACACTCATGAAAAGCGATGCGACTAAAGCTATATACTTGATCTTCATTTTTCTTGAATTTGTTGTAAACGGTTTTGGGCTTCATTACGTAGTGCCACGATGGAGCAGTTGTCAACGATGCTCCTAAGGGTTTCACGGGCTTGGAAGAGATTATCCTTGGCGACATAGACGTCGGCGAGCAGGATGAACGACTTGGCCACCCAATATTCATGCGATCCAAAGTGATCAGAGATGTCAAACACTCGGTTCTCGGCTTCGTCAAGGTTATTCAGCTTAAAGGAGGCGAAAGCCGCATAATAGGCACTCTCGGCGCCATATACCGAGGGATCAGCCTGTGCGCTACGGTCGAGCCATGGGATGGCAGCGCTGTAGTTGCCTTTCATAACGTACGATTTACCCACGATATGGTTGACTTGGTTGGTCTGATCGGCGGTCAGGTCCTTGGAACGGCTCAGGTTCTCACCCATCTCGATGGCTTGGTTGTAGTTCTCCATAAAGTAACAGCTCTTCATGCTGCCTTCGAGAGCCTCAAGCCTGAGCAAAGGCTCTTCGGTAATGTTAGCCAATCGAGTGTAGTACTGTCCTGCCTTTTCGTAATTGGCCTGTTCGTATTCCATACGAGCTAATTTCATCAAGGCGTTATCGGTGTAATCGTTGTCTGGTTGGCTCACGATATAAGTCAAATGGGACTTCACTTCTTCGTCTGTGCCCACTTTCTCAGCGCATTCCACTGCGTAACAGTGTGCTTTCAGCGCGTAGGCTCCCTTCGGGAAATGCTCGAAATAGTAGTTCAGGGCAGTCTCCGCCTCTTGATAGCGACGGTCAAGGATGAAGTTCTCGGCATTGGCGAATGCCAGCGAATCCTGCTGCGTCACTTGCACCTGTCCCAACCCGTTGGATTCCACATAGCTGAAGTATTCGTTCAGGTTGTTCTGCTCCATGTAGATGTTGCGGATGATAGTCTGCGCCTCGCGTGACTCGTCAGTATTGGGATAGGTCTGCACCAAGGTCTTGAGGTTGGTCAAGGCTTGGTCGTATTGGTTGTTGTTATAATAGATCATACCCACCTTCATCAGTGCCTGACGGGTGTAAGACGAACGTGGTCTTTCCTTGATCAATCGGTTGAAAGCGGTAATGGCAGCGCGTTTGTCGCCATACACCAGATGCGTGTTGCCGATCTCAAACAGCGCCTTGTCGTAGTAATTGGTGCTGGGATATGTTCTCAGCATCTCGTCCAGCATGTTGATCTTTTGGTTGGCGTTGCCCTTGGCGCCATAGCAAAGGCCCTGCTGGTAAATGGCGTAGTCTGCGTTGCGCTTACCGATGCGGGTAGCCAAGTCGTAATAGTTGATAGCTTGGTCGTAGCTGCGATCCACAAAGAAGCAGTCACCCAGACGGATGTAGGCGTCGCTCTTCAGGTCCTTGTCACGATCGTCACAGCGTTGCACAAAACTTCTAAAACATCTGATGGCTTCATCGTAGTTGGGCTTTTGGTAATAAATATAACCCAATCCATAATCGGCCTTGGCGGCCAAGGTGCGATCGGAAGCATTTTTAGCCATTTTGAAATAGCGCTCTGCAGTGGCGAAATCACCAGCGGCGTATGCCGATTCAGCCAACCAGAAAGCGGCTTCGGACTTCCTTTTGCCGTTAGGATTGCTATTGATAATCTTCGAGAAGCATGACTGGGCCTTGTCGTAACGATGGTTTTGAAAATGATCTACGCCTGTAGCGTAAAGCAACTCATCGTAAGTGGCTGTCAGTTCAGGACTCTTCTTACGCATTTTCTCCAATCGAGCCAAGGCCTCATCGTTGTTCTTTGTATTGAGAAGCAGGTAAATAGCCAGCTCCTCCGCTTCGGCACGACGCTCCGATTGAGGATTCTCCGCTACGAAAGCATCCAGGTGCGACACGGCTTCGCCAAACGGGTCGGTGCCGGGAATCAAGCTCAGATGGGCGTAATTGAACAGGGCATCCTCGCTGATAGCTCGGTCGAATCCCGCTGAATAAGCGGTAAAGAAAGCGTTGCGGGCAAACTTGGGCTGATCGGTATCGGCATAGCACGAAGCCAAATAATAAGAAGCGTATTGACCTATAGTGTCGCGATCGCTGGCGGCCTTCTGCAGGTCAGCGATGGCGTCTTTGAGGTTGCCTGTTTTCATTTGGCAGACACCCATCTGGTAATAGGCCACACGGCTCATTGCCTTGTTAAACCTATTACGGCTGTAATATGAGTAATAGGCAAGCGCCTTTTCATAGTTTTTCTGCTGGAAATAAGCGTCGGCGACCATGAGAGCCATATCACCTTGACGGTTTTTGTCGGCATTGCGAACCGCCTCGGAACAATTTTGCAGCACTGCCTCATAGTTACCATGTCGGTAGTTGATTTGCATAACACAGGCTGTAGCGGTCTTGCCGTACTCGGGGTGTGAACGCAAGGGGCCAAAATAGCGTAGCGCCTCTTGATCATTATCTTTAAGATATTGGATATGAGCGTAGTAATACTGCGCATCTTGTTGATACTTACCTTCATTCACTGCCAATCCTTGGAAGAAAGGCAACGCCTTGTCAGTGGAACCCAACTGATAATAGGCGTAAGCCATGTTGAACTGCTTCTGTTGTGCTTCATCCTGAGAGAGCGATTCCGATGGCACTTTCTCATATACAGCCAAGGCCTCGGCATACTTCTTTTTCCCAAACAGCACGTTGGCATATAAGAAGTTGGCGTGACTCGACCAGGTGCTACCTGGATTGTCGTTCACAAAAGCCGTAATCTTCGATTCGGCGTCGCTTTGTCCAGTATAAAGGGCGCTGACGGCAATGTAATACTGGGCATCGACGGCTTTCTGGGCTTTCCTATCCTCAACGGCGTTCAGATATTTTGAGAACGTCTCCAAGGCGGCACCGTACTCCCCATGTTGGAAGAGCGTAAGGCCTTGTTCGTAGAGCAACTGAGGTTCGTAATGCGTGATGTTTTTCTGGGCTTTGACCGCCGAGGTGGTCAGACAAAGCAACAGCGTTAAGGCGATTATGGTGAAATGGTTTCTCATGGCTCAAAATTACTGAAAAATAACGCACAAACACATTATTTATTATAAAAGGCGATGAGAGATATAAGCGGGATTCTGTTCCCCTTGCGGGGCGACTGTCATTTCTCTAGACCTGCGGTCGCCCGCAGGCTCAAGCGCCCTACCCTGAGGCGACGGACGAGCAGCCCGTTCGGCTTCCGAAGAAGCCCTTGCCTCTATACTTGGACTTGCAGCCCGTAAGGTTTACCCCGGCGGTATGTCGCCACCCGCCGCGTGAGCTCTTGCCTCACGTTTTCACCCTTACCTCTTGCGAGGCGGTAATTTTCTGTGGCACTTGCTGTTACCCTTTCGGATACCTTCCTGTTGGGAAGTACGGTGCTCTGCGCTGTCCCGACTTTCCTCGCGTCGGCTTTCCCGACCCGCGACAGTCATCTCTCATCGCCGCGGCAAAGATAGGATTTTTTAAGAAATTTGTTGTATTTTTGCGAACCGAATAATAATAATGTACTATGAGAAAAACAGTCACTCTTTTGCTTTTGGCACTATGCTTTAGCGCATCCTTCGCACAGAACAAAGAACTCCGTCAAGTCATTGTGGTGATGGAAAAGCAGTACGACAATGTCGAGCTGAACCGCAAGACGCAATTTATGAACAAGGCCCAGCGCCGCGAGTTCGTCATCAACGACCATAAAGCATTTTGCCAGGCCTCTCAGGCCGAAGTGCTTGATTTCGTCGGCAACCTCGGCGACGAGGTGCAGGCCGTTAAGCCCTTCTGGGCTTTCAACGGCTTTGCCTGCATGGCAACCGACGAAGCCATCAAGCAGCTTGATGCTCGCCGCGACGTGGCATACGTCTACCATGACGAGCGTCACCGTATGCTTCCCGAGTTGAGCGAGGTCAAACCCGTCGATTCGAAAGACATCGCATGGCATGTGGACAAAGTTAACGCACCCGCCGTGTGGAACTATAACGGCTCAACAGGCTATAATGGCAACGGCGTCATCGTAGCTGTCGTCGACTCTGGTGTCGATTACACCCACGTCGACATTGCAGGCAGCATGTGGGACGGAGGCAGCGAGTTCCCCTATCACGGATACGACTGCGTCAATAACGACAACAACCCGATGGATGAACACTGCCACGGCACCCACGTGGCCGGCATCATTGCAGGACAAGGCAACGCCGGAACCCAAACTGGCATTGCTCCCGGAGCAAAGATCATGGCTGTCAGAGTATTGGACGAATCTGGCTATGGCAGCGACGAACAAGTCGTTTCAGGCATTGAGTTTGCCATGGATCATGGCGCCAATATCATCAATCTGTCACTCGGTGATGCCGAAGTGGGAAGCGTTGCTTTCTACCGCGACTTGTTTTCCACGGTGAAAGAGGCTGGCGTTGTGGCTTCAGTGGCGGCAGGCAACGACGGCGAGTCACAATATGCCTATCCTATACCTAACAATGTGGAATGCCCCGGCAACTGCCCTCCACCATGGCTGCACCCCGACCAAGTCAACTTGATTTCAGGCGGCACCACCGCCGTGATCTGCGTGGGCGCGACAGACTCGAACGACGCCCATTGCAGCTTCTCTTCAGTAGGCCCTGTGACCTGGGCTTATGGAGCCAATATCGGCGATTACAACGACTATCCCTATCAGAACGGCGATGCCACACAGCCAGGCTTGATCCGTCCCGACATCTCAGCACCTGGCAAAAACGTCACCTCGTTGAACTACCAGACTGGAACAGGTTATGTGGCATACGATGGCACCTCCATGGCAACACCCTGCGTTTCAGCTGTCTTGGCTCTACTGCTCCAAGCCGATCCTGAACTAACACCCGCCAACCTCGATTCCATCATCGAACTGACCGCCACCAACGTAGGAAATACCGTGAAAAACAACATTACCGGCTCAGGCCGTATCGACGCCCTTGCTGCCATCAACGCCTTATTCCACCACGGTCCCACCAACCTCACCGCCAACTTCGACGGCAGCTATGTGAACCTGAATTGGAATGCAGCTGCCGATGCCGCCTACTACGAAGTCTATCGCGACGGTTTGCGCATCGCAAACAACTTAACCACAACGACCTATACCGACCACTTGAGCTACGCCGGCAACTATACCTACTATGTAAAGGCCCATCTGAATAACGACATGACCACTCTGCCATCGAATTATGTCTTCATTGAACGACTGGTCGACATTCAAGCAGAAGTGATCAACAACATAAGGGTAGCATTGAGTTGGGACATGCCCGACTGCATCTTCGACGGCTTCGAGTCAGGTGACTTGTATCAGAACATGTGGATCAACGACGGCACCTATCCATGGGAGGTGACCACACAAGAGCCTCATAGTGGCACCTATTGTGTAAGGTCTACCAACAAGACCATGTTCTCCACTAGCAAGCTCACCTTGGGCGTAAACGTTCCAGTCACTTGCGTGGTCAACTACTGGGCTAAGGTCGACTGCTTCCCGCTCAACGGCGGTGGCTTCTTCATCGACAATGTACAGCACGGCGAGACCTTGAAAGATAAGGTGCCGTGGACCAAGTTCTCGGTGGCACTAAGCCCTGGCAACCACCTCTTGGAATGGAAATATGGCAACCAACTCACCGAAGGCGATTACGAGAATGCCTTCTACGTGGACGATGTCACAGTGGGCAACGCCTACGACATCTACCGTGCCAATTGCGACGGCAGCAATGAGACCTTGATTGCTTCAGCAGTGGTGAACGCCGAATACGTTGATAACGGTTGGGTTTCATTGCCCATCGGCCAATACAAATACGGCGTAAGCATCGACGGAGGCAACACCATCTATTGGTCGGATTGCATTGACAAAGCCACTGTCGGAGTAGAAGAAACCACCGAAGCCAACAGCATCAAACACATCACCATCGTCAATACCCTTGGACAGGTAGTTTACGACGCTGAAACTACAACTGACAACTCCGCTTCGATTCTCGAGCAATGCTCAAATGGGGTCTATATCGTCAACATCCTGACGGATAAAGGCCTTGTCACCAAGAAGGTTTGCCGCTAAACCGTCATTTTACCAATGACGCGAAGCGAGGCCTTCCGTTATAATCCTCGTAAATCATCGCCTTAAAGCCCAGGCTTTGAGCGAGAAGAACCATCTCCTGCCCCATGGCCTCGTTGATTTCAAACCACACGGCGCCATGGGGATTTAGTTGGGACTTGGCTAACGTGAGAATCTGCCGATAAAACAGCAATGGATCTTCATCGGGAACGAACAAGGCCGTCGCCGGCTCGTGGTCCAACACATTGGGTTCCATGCTAACTTTCTCGTTTTCACAAATATAAGGTGGATTGCTAATCACCAGATCGACTGGCTGGTGCCAAGCTAAAGACTGTGGCTGCAACACGTCGTCGCAAACGAAATCGACACGTACCTTATTATTAATAGCATTAAGGCGTGCCGTAGCAAGCGCCTTTTCCGACACGTCAAATGCCTTGACCTCCGCTTGGGGGAAGCGTTTGGCCATGGCTATGGCAATACACCCTGAGCCTGTGCCCACATCCCAGATGCGAAACGGGCGATCATTAGGTATCGAAGCCGAGACCTTCTGCACCAATTCCTCCGTCTCAGGACGGGGAATCAGCACGGACTCATCTACATGGAAAAGAAGTCCGTCAAACCATGCCTTGCCCGTGACATACTGCACGGGAACACCCTCCAGCAGCCGCTTTACGGCATCTCCCAACAGGGCATGCTGAAGCTCATCGATGCGCAACTCAGGCTCCATCAACTGACGTTTTTGGTCGATGTCAAAAAGATCCTCCAACAGGATACGCATCAACTGTTCCGACTCACGTGGAGTGAAACCGGCACACAGTTCCTCTGTAAAATGACGTTTTACCTTTTTTAAATCAAAACCTATCATTCTACAAAAATACTTCTTTCTTCTGACTTCTGACTCCTGTCTACTTAAAATTCTTATCTTTGCAGATTATGATCTACTTGATTTTAGCCATCGTTCTATCAACCGCCGTTTTCGTAGTAATGCGAATCTTTGGTCGGTTCAACCTCGATAACCATCAGGCCTTAGCCTGGAATTATGCCACATCGGCATGTATAGGATTTGCCATGAGCGCTTCCAACGGCACATGGGTATCGCCAACAACCCAGCCATGGTTTGGCCTCTCGTTGCTATTGGGATTCTGGTTCATCCTTACTTACGTTTTGATTGTTGAATCAAGCCAGCGATCCGGAGTCACCATCACCTCCCTTTCAAGCAAACTCTCGGTAGTCATTCCTACCCTGTTTGGCATTATTTTCCTTAAAGAAACGCTGGGGCTGACGGCCGGCCTGGGTATCGTTCTGGCCTTGATAGCACTGTTTCTTGTTGTTGGCGGGAAAGACAAAGAAAAAGCAAAAGACGAGAAAAAGAGCCTCCTCCTGCTTCTTCCCATATTTATCTTTTTCAGCACTGGTATCGGTGACATCATGATGAAAATGACCGAGCAAAGAAACACCTCCGGAGACATAATTCCCATGATCGCCTTCATCTATTTCATCTCCTTCCTATTCGGCGTTGTTTTGGTGGTCTATGACCTTATCAAAAAGAAATCAAAATGGCAATGGAAAAACGCACTCGGCGGGTTGGCATTGGGCGCGGTCAACTTTTTCTCCACTTGCTGCATCTACCAAGCGATGCGGACATTTGACAACGTGGTCATGTTCCCCGTCTATAACATTGGCGTCGTATGCCTCTCCGCCCTTTCAGGCTGGCTCCTGTTCAAGGAAAAGCTCACTTGGAAGAACTATCTCGGTCTGGCCATTGCCATCATCGCAGTAGTATTAATAACGGTGAAGCCATGATGTTCGACGATACATATAAGATGCTCTCTGCACCCGGGGAGGGACTTTACAAGGAGAAAGGTAGCAAATTCATTGCTACGGCTTTCACCGTGATGAATGAAGACGATGTCAAAAAAGCGCTGGCCGAGGTGAAAAAGAAATATTATGACGCACGACACCACTGCTATGCCTACATGATCGGGCCTGACAAGGCTTGCTACCGCTCGTCCGACGACGGTGAACCGTCAGGCACCGCCGGTAAACCCATCCTCAACCAGATTCTCTCGAAAGATGTCACTAACGTCTGCGTCATCGTAGTTCGTTATTTCGGAGGTATCAAACTGGGAGTCAGTGGATTAATCAACGCATACAAGACTGCTGCCCGCGATGCCCTCGACAACGCCACCATCATAGAAAAAACCGTTGACGAAGTCTACAGCCTCGAGTTCCCTTACGCTTTGATGAACGACGTGATGCGAGTGATGAAAGAGGAAGGTATTGAGCAACTTAATCCACGTTTTGAAATAGACTGTTATTTGGAGTTTTCAACAAGAAAAAACGAAGCAGACCGAATTGTAAGCAAATTCAAAAACATTTTCGGGGTAAATGTAAAATATCTTAAAACAGTGTAAATCAACAATTTATTGTTTGAATAATTTTTTACAACACTCTTTCCTCGTATAATACACCGAAAAAAGTATAAAGTCAATAGAAAAAAAAATATTTTATTAACTTTTTTCATCAGATATTTGCAGTCTCAAATTTTCCGAAGAAACACGTCATCTGAAAAATGGTCAGCAACCACAAAGAAATATGGAGAAAATGCCTTGAAATCATCAAGGATAACACCTCTGAGCAGAGCTATGCTACGTGGTTTTTGCCCATCATTCCTATTGGATTCTCAAATAACGTGCTCACCATCCAGGTTCCCAGTCAGTTCTTCTACGAATGGCTCGAGGAGCACTACCTCGATCTGCTAAAGAAGACCATCAAAAAGGTATTGGGCACCGAGGGCAAGCTGGAGTACAGCATCATCATGGACAGTAACGACCAAACCTACCGCATGGTGGTTCCTGGCACCAACCGCGACGATGTGAAAAACAGCACCCTGGGCCGTCCAGCTCCGGAGAGACTCTCGGAAAATCCTGTCAACCCCTTCATCTTCCCTGGACTGAAGAAGATGGAGATTGACTCGCAACTCAACGAGAATTACTCGTTTGACAACTTCATCGAGGGCGACTGCAACCGATTGGCACGTTCCGCCGGCTTGGCTATCGCCGAGAACCCAGGTAAGACTGCCTTCAACCCACTGCTCATCTATAGCCAAACGGGACTCGGAAAGACTCACCTCTGCCACGCCATCGGCTTGCATGTGAAGCACAAGTTCCCCGATAAGACCGTGTTGTATGTGCAGACCGAGCAGTTCATCAACCAGTTTGTGAACGCATCGAAGAACAACAACCTGAACGACTTCGTCCACTTCTACCAGATGATTGACGTGTTGCTCATCGACGACATCCAGTTTTTAGCCAAGAAGACCAAGACCCAGGAAACGTTCTTCCACATCTTCAACTATTTGCACCAAAACGGCAAGCAGTTGGTGTTGACCAGCGACAAGCTCCCTATCGATCTGCAGGACATGGAGCCGCGCTTGCTCTCACGTTTCAAGTGGGGTCTTACCGCCGACCTTCAGATGCCTGACGCCAGCACACGCACCGCCATTCTGAAGAATAAGCTCTACACCAACGGCATCGTGCTGCCCGACGACATCATCGAGTATATCGCCACAAGCGTACGCACCAACATCCGTGAGCTTGAGGGCGTCCTCATCTCGTTAGTGGCACAGTCGTCATTAAACAAGAAAGCCATCACCATCGACCTGGCACAGCAAATCATCGAGCGTTTCATCCGCAACTCGGTGAAAGAAGTGTCGGTCGAATACATCATGAACGTGGTTTGCGACTTCTTCTCCATCCCCATCGAGACCCTCTCGCAGAACACCCGAAAGCACCAGGTGGTGCAGGCCCGACAGATCGTCATGTACTTCGCCAAGAAGTACTCCAACGCCAGCTTAGCCGCCATCGGACAGCAATGCGGAGGTAAGGACCACGCCACCGTGCACCACGCCTGCAAGACCGTCTCTGACCGTTTGGACACCGATAAACAGTTCAAGGCGATGATGGCTGAAATCGAAAAGAAAATCCTTATCTAAATGGCTTTCGGAAAGCTATATCTGGTTCCCAATCTCTTAGGAGCGACCAAACCCGAGCAAGTGTTGCCTGCGGGCACCCTCAGCATTGTAAAGAGGCTGAAGCATTTCGTGGTGGAGAACACCCGTACCACACGCCGTGTGCTAAGCCGTATCGGCATGGACTGCCCTATCGACGACATTGAGTTCATCGAACTCGACAAACACAACGCCCGCAACCTCGACCTGATGGAGCACCTCGGCGCTTGCCTCAACGGCGAGGACATGGGCCTGATGTCGGAAGCCGGCACCCCATGCGTGGCCGACCCAGGCGCCCTGGTGGTGGATCTGGCCCACTCCGCTGGCATCCATGTGGTTCCTCTTACGGGTCCCAACGCCATGATTTTGGCTTTGATGGCTTCAGGCTTCAACGGACAGGCCTTCGCCTTCCACGGCTACCTGCCTATCAAGAGCCCCGAGCGACAGAATGCCATCAAGAACTTGGAGCGCCGCTCCATGAGCAACAACGAGACCGAGCTTTTCATCGAGACACCTTTCCGAAACAACGCCATGCTCGCCGACTTATGCAAGAACCTGCACCCCCGCACCAGACTATGTGTGGCTTGCAACCTCACTTGCGACGACGAGCTGATCATCAGTCAGGACATCTCCGAATGGAAAAAGTTCAAAGGCGACCTTAATAAAAAGCCGGCAGTGTTTCTCATTTATGCTTTCTAAGCACAAAGAACTTCCTTTTTTTCACCATTTTATTCTTTTTAGGTCATTTTAGTTTCATCGAAACAATAATTGACTATCTTTGCTGTTTGCAAACTGAAAAACAACTGTCCAGAACAGCAAGATCATTATGTCAAAAGAAATAAAAGGACACATCACTCAGATCATCGGCCCTGTGGTCGACGTCTTTTTCGACGGCGGTGAGAACGACATGCCCAAGATCCATGATGCCCTTGAGGTGATTCGCCCCAACGGCAAACGCGTGGTGCTCGAGTGCCAGCAACACATTGGCGAGGACTCTGTGCGCACCATTGCCATGGACTCGACTGACGGACTCATGCGCGGCATGGAGGTGACCCTCACCGGGAAACCCATCTCCATCCCCGTCGGCAACCAGATCAAGGGCCGCCTGCTCAACGTGACGGGCGACGCCATCGACGGCATCGGGACTCTCGACCGCAGCAAGGAATATCCCATCCATCGCGAGCCTCCGAAATACGAGGACCTCGCCACCTCCAAAGAAGTGCTTTTCACCGGCATCAAGGTCATCGACCTGCTGGAGCCTTACCTGAAAGGTGGTAAGATCGGCCTCTTCGGCGGCGCCGGCGTGGGCAAGACCGTGCTCATCATGGAACTCATCAACAATATCGCCAAGGGCCATAACGGCTTCTCGGTGTTCACCGGCGTGGGTGAGCGTACCCGTGAGGGTAACGACCTGCTGCGTGAGATGCTGGAGTCAGGCATCATCAAATATGGCGACGAGTTCATGAAATCAATGGAGCAAGGCGACTGGGACCTGTCGAAGATCGACAAGGAAACCCTTGCCACCTCGCAAGCCACCTTGGTCTTCGGCCAGATGAACGAACCACCTGGAGCCCGTGTGAGCGTAGCCCTCTCAGGCCTCACTGTGGCCGAGTCGTTCCGCGACGACACCAACAGCGGTCAGAGCGACATCCTGCTCTTTATCGACAATATTTTCCGTTTCACTCAAGCCGGTTCTGAAGTTTCCGCGCTGTTGGGTCGTATGCCATCAGCCGTGGGTTACCAACCCACCTTGGCCACCGAAATGGGTCAGATGCAAGAACGCATCACCTCCACCAAGGACGGATCCATCACCTCCGTTCAGGCCATTTACGTGCCCGCCGACGACCTCACCGACCCGGCACCAGCCACCACTTTCTCACACTTGGATGCCACCACGGTGCTTTCAAGAAAGATCGCTGAGTTAGGAATCTACCCTGCCGTCGACCCGTTGGATTCCACCTCACGCATCATGGATCCCAACATCATCGGCGAGGAGCACTACAACACCGCTCAACGCGTCATCCAGCTACTGCAACGCAACAAGGAACTGCAGGACATCATCGCCATCCTCGGCATGGAAGAACTTTCCGAAGAGGATAAGATCGTGGTGCACCGCGCCCGCCGTGTGCAGCGCTTCCTGTCGCAACCTTTCCACGTAGCCGAACAGTTCACCGGCATGAAGGGCGTCATGGTTCCCATCGAGGACACCATCAAGGGATTCAACATGATCATGGACGGCGAAGTCGACCAGTATCCCGAAGCAGCCTTCAACCTTGTTGGCACCATTGAAGAAGCCATCGACAAGGGCGAAGCAATGCTGGAAGGCATTTATAAATAAGGATAAAGAAAGTGAAAGTTTCGATCATCACACCGGAAAAGAGCCTTTATCAAGGCGAAGCTCAGTCGGTAACCGTGCCCAGTCTACAAGGGCCTTTTACCATGCTGGAGCATCATGCCGCCATCGTGGCCATCCTCGAAAAAGGCAAGGTAGTTTTAATCGACAACGACCATGAGCAGCATGAATTCGCCATCGAAGGCGGCTTCTGCGAGCAACATCATAATGAAATCATCATTTGCGCAGAACTATGAAAAAAGATGTGACCACCAAATACTTAGCCCTGTTCCTCCTCATCGACCTGGTGATGGTTGGAGTGCTGCTATGCTTCTTTAGCCATAAGGAGTGGTGGAACAACTGGATGGTGACCGCACCGAACCTCTATATGATATTAGGTGCCCTCTACTGCCCCATGATGAAGAAAAACCTTGATAAGCAAGTCACCCGCCAAACGTGGTTCTACGTTTACAAAGGCATCAAGATGGCTCTCACCATCGTAATGCTGGTGCTTTATGTCCTCTTCGTTGGGCAAGGTGCCAGGGCTTTTGTGCTGATCACCGCCATAGCTTACCTGCTCGGTTTGATCGTGGAGACTTATAGTTTCATGGATTATCTGAAACGTCACGCCCAATGAGAACAGCTCTCAAACATATTATCCTTTTGATCATGCTGATGCTTTCGGTCGGTTTGAAAGCCGAGGAGAAAGAGTCGCTTGACGTGAAGTCGTTCATCTTCGGCCACACCAGCGACGGCTACTGCTTCCACATCACCGAGATCAAAGGCGAGCCTGTGTGCGTGTGGCTGCCCGTCATCGTCCACAGCAAAGAAACGGGATGGCATGTGTTCTCCTCAAAACACGTGTGCGAGCTCAAAGATGGTGAGACCTACCAAGGCTTCTACATCGCACCGATGACCGACCCGAAATACCCTGGAAAACTGGTGGAACTTAACGACCAAGGCGAGATCAAGCGGCCATTTGACCTGTCGTTCACCAAGAATGCCTTTGGCATCTTCTTAGTATGCGGCTTCATGCTGGCTTTCTTCTTGCCTGCGGCTAAAAAATACAAGAAAGACCCCATGGGCACCCCTACCAAATACCAAGGATTGGTGGAGTTGCTCACCTATATGGTGTTGGACGGCATCATCAGCCCCTCCATCCCGAAGAGCAAGGTGCCGAAGTTTGCACCATACCTATTGACGGTGTTCTTCTTCATCTTCTTCTGCAACCTCTTCGGACTGATTCCCTTCTTCCCGTTCGGTGCCAACGTCACAGGCAACCTCTCCATCACATTGGTTTTAGCCTTCTGCACCTACATTGCAGTCAACGTGTTCGGTAACCGACACTATTGGAAGGACATCCTTTGGCCCGACGTGCCTATGTTCCTGAAGTTCCCCATCCCCTTGATGCCCATCATAGAGCTTATTTCCACCCTCACCAAGCCTTTCGCCTTGATGATCCGTTTGTTCGCCAACATTTTGGCAGGCCACATCATCATCATGGTGCTCATGGCCCTGATTTTCATCATTGGAGGAATGTACGGCGCTGGCATGGGTGCCGCCACTTCGGTCATCTCCATCTTCATGATGGTGTTTATGACCGGTCTGGAATGTTTGGTTGCATACATCCAAGCATACGTATTCACGATGCTGAGTTCCATCTTCATCGGGATGGCGCAGGAGGAGCCGGAAGAGATAAAAGATTAAAGATAAGAGATAAAAGATAAAAGTTATTATAAATAGTAAAACCTTAAATTCATAAGCTATGTTAAACGTCATCTTAACAACCTTACTTGAAATTGGCGCATACGTGCCAGGTATCGCCGCCATCGCTGCTGCTATTGCCGTTATCGGAGCCGCTTGGGGTATTGGAGGCATTGGTAAATCAGCCATGGAAGCCATCGCCCGTCAGCCTGAAGCTGCTGGCAACGTACGTTCCAGCATGATCATCGCTGGCGCTCTCGTCGAAGGCGCTACCCTGTTCGCCGTCGTCGTGTGTATCCTTGCCGTTGTTAAATAATCCGACCGATGGAACTATTTCTTCCTGAAAGCGGTTTGATGTTTTGGATGCTGATTGGCTTCCTCATCGTCCTGTTGATACTGGCAAAGGTGGGCTGGCCCATGATCATGGGTTCAGTCGAAAAGCGTAACCAGCACATCAGTGACTCGCTGAAGGAGGCTCAGGAGGCTCACGACGCCTTGGCTGGCATTGAAGCCGCCAAGGAAAAGGCCATCGCCGAGTCGCACGCCGAGCAGATCCGCATCATGAACGAGAGTCAGGAACTGAAGAAGCAGCTCATCGAGGAAGCCCGCAACGAAGCCCGTGCCGAAGCCGAGAAAATCGTGGCCGAAGCCCGCATGAAGATCGAGAAGGAACAGACCGAGGCTATGAACCAAATCAAAGCCGAGGCCATCACCCTCTCCGTCGACATCGCTGAGAAACTGCTGCAACGCGAACTCAGCGACAAGGACGCCCAGAGCCGCTACATCGAGGAACTCCTGAAAGAAAACAAACCAAGCATCGAAGCATAAGACATGGACAACGGAAAGATATCGGTGAGATATGCGAGAGCCCTGTTGAGCTTTGCCAACGAACAGCATTGCGAGGCGGAGGTATATGGCAACCTGGCCAAGCTGACCGCCAGCTACAGTCAGGCCATCAACCCGTTCAACGAGGTGCTCTCTAACCCCATGGTGGAAAGCGCCAAGAAGATCGAGTTGCTCCAGACCGCCATCGGCGAGCCCGTCCACCCCTGTCTGATCCGTTTCTTCGAGTTCCTGACGGAGAAAAAACGCGAGAACAAGATCTTCATCATCGCACTCAAGTATCAGGAGATGTACCGCCAAGAGAAAAACCTGCTCCGAGCCGACGTCACCACAGCCACTGAACTCAACGACAATGCCCTTGACAGGATTCGTGAGTTTGTGGAACAGACGTTCAAACGGCAGGTGGAGATGCATGTGCGCATCAACCCTGAGCTCATCGGCGGCTTCACCCTTGACATCGAGCACAACCGGATGGATGCCAGCATCGCCGGACAACTGAACAAACTGAAAAAAGAATTGCAATTATGAGCGATATCAAAGCAAGCGAAATATCGAGCATCCTTCAGATGCAGCTTCAAAACCTGAACAACCGAGCCCAGTTCGAGGAGATCGGGAAGGTGCTTCAGGTGAGTGACGGTGTGGCACACGTCTACGGCTTAGACCACGTGCAGTCGAACGAGCTGGTGCAGTTCGAGAACGGCACCATGGGCGTGGTGCTCAACCTCGAGGAAGACAACGTCGGCGTGGTGCTGCTCGGTCCCACCGAGGGCATCAAGGAAGGTGAGACGGTGAGGCGCACTCAGCGCATCGCCTCAGTGTTGGCAGGCGAAGGCATGTTGGGTCGTGTGGTCAACAGCTTAGGCATGCCCATCGACGGCAAGGGGCCCATCCAAGGCCAGACCTACGAGATGCCGTTGGAGCGCAAGGCCCCAGGTGTCATCTTCCGTCAACCCGTCAACGAGCCGTTACAGACAGGCATCAAGGCCATCGACGCTATGATCCCCATCGGCCGCGGCCAACGTGAGCTCATCATCGGCGACCGCCAGACTGGCAAGACCGCCATCGCCATCGACACCATCATCAACCAGAAGGATAGCTTCAAGAGTGGCAATCCCGTGTACTGCATCTATGTGGCCATCGGCCAAAAAGGCTCCACTGTGGCCAACTTGGTGAAGATTTTGCAGGACCAAGGTGCCATGGACTACACCATCGTAGTGTCGGCACCCGCTTCTGATCCCGCTGCCATGCAGTTCTACGCCCCTTACGCTGGCGCCGCTATCGCCGAGTATTTCCGCGATTCAGGCCGTCATGCCCTGGTCATCTACGATGACCTGTCGAAGCAGGCCGTGGCCTACCGTGAAGTGTCGCTCATCCTCCGCCGTCCACCAGGACGTGAGGCCTACCCAGGTGATATCTTCTACCTCCATAGCCGCCTGCTTGAACGCGCCGCCAAAATCATCAAGAACGACGATGTAGCACGCCAGATGAACGACCTCCCCGATTCGATGAAAGACATCGTGAAAGGCGGCGGTTCCATGACGGCACTGCCCATCATCGAAACCCAAGCCGGCGACGTGTCAGCCTATATCCCCACCAACGTAATCTCCATCACCGACGGACAAATTTTCTTGGAGTCAAGCCTCTTCAACGCCGGCATCCGCCCTGCTATCAACGTGGGTATCTCCGTGTCGCGTGTAGGCGGCAACGCCCAGATCAAGTCCATGAAGAAGATTGCAGGTACCTTGAAACTCGACCAAGCCCAGTTCCGCGAGATGGAAGCCTTCTCACGCTTCGGCGCCGAACTCGACGCCGCCACCTTGGCCATCCTCGACAAAGGCCGCAAGAACGTGGAGCTTCTCAAACAGCCACAATACAGCCCAATGCCCGTGGAGAAACAGATTGCCATCATCTTCTGCGGCACCAACGGACTGCTCAGCAAAGTGCCGATCGAAAAGGTTCACGAATTTGAAAAACAATTCCTTAACCTCCTCGAAGTCAAGCATAAAGACATCTTGGAACAGTTGAGACAAGGCGTTGTTAACGATGAGATAAAAAACACATTGAAAGAAGAAGCCCAACTTCTGACTTCTAACTTCTGACTTCTGTCTTCCAACCAATGCCCAACCTAAAAGAAATACGTGCCCGCATCAACTCCGTCGCCTCGACGGGGAAGATCACCAGTGCCATGAAGATGGTGTCAGCAGCCAAGCTGAAGAAGTCCGAAGGCATGACGCTGAACTTTTTGCCCTACCGCAACAAACTCAGCGAGGCACTGAGTAACTACCTCGGCTCACTCGAAGAGGAAGTAAGCATCCCATTGGCTTCCAAACGCGAGGTGAAACGTGTGACCTTGATCGCCTTCTCCTCAAGCAGCGGCCTTTGCGGCGTCTACAACTCCAACGTCATCAAGCTGTTCAAAAGGACATACGACAGCTACGTCAAGCAACTCGGCGCAGAACAGGTGGAGGTCATCCTGTTTGGCAAAAAGATCAATGATTACGCCGTGAAAAACGGCATCAAAGTCGCCCAGTCCTACGATGGCCTGAACGACAGCCTCTCCTTCCAACTGGCCATGGAACTCAGCGACAAGATGGTAAAACAATTCCTTGACGGCAATACTGATCAGGTTGTGCTGATCTACAACCATTACAAAAACGCTGGTGTGCAGGTGGCACTCTGCGACACGGCCCTGCCGCTTGAAACCGCTGAGGCCTCTTCGGATATGACGTTTGACTACCTTGTGGAGCCTTCCAAAGAGGAGTTCATCAACGCCTTGGTGCCAAAGGTGATCCGCACCAAGTTCTATTCTGTCATGCTCGACACATTCACCGCCGAGCACGGGGCGCGCATGACTGCCATGCATATTGCCAGCGACAACGCCAACACCCTCCTACAGGAGTTGAGGACACAATACAACAAAGCCCGTCAAAACGTGATCACCACCGAGCTGATCGACATCGTCGGCGGCTCCGAAGCGCTCAACAAGTGATCAAGATCTTCGATGATATGGAACAATGTACGCCGGAGGAAATCCAGCGTTTGCTCCCATTGGTCTCTGATGAGCGTCGTGAGGAAGCCTTAAAATACAAGCATCTCTTCGGCCAATTTGCCTGTCTCAAGTCCTACGTGATGCTGCGTGAAATACTTGAATCCATGGGACTCTCCCACCCTTTCATTTTCACGAAAAACGAACATGGCAAGCCTTTTCTGAGAGACTATCCTGAAGTCCATTTCAACCTCAGCCATTGCAAGAACGGCATCATTGTGGCCGTAAGCGATGAGCCTATAGGCGTTGATATCGAGAGTTACCGTGAGGTGGACGATTCCTTGATGCGTTACACCATGAACGAGAAGGAATGTCAGATCATCAAAGCCAGCGACAACCCCATCCAGACCTTCATCGAATATTGGACCAAGAAGGAGGCGGTATTCAAATTACGGGGCACGGGGATCACACACGATCTCCACGGGTTGCTCCAGGGTGACGAGCATGTGGAAACGCACGTGAATCCTGAAAAACAATATGCTTATTCCATAGCAACAAAAAAAGGCTGACCTTTCGGTCAGCCTTTTTATCATCAATTCTCGTCAATGAGTTATTCACCCAGCTTCACGCGATAGAAAGCCTTAACGGTAGCTTCCTTATCGGCGTCTTGGATGTATTGAGCGACGGTCTTAGGATCGGCAACCAGAGAGACCTGGTTGAGCAGGCAGTTCTCTTTGAAGAACTTGCCCAGACGACCCTTGGCGATGTTCTGGACCATACCTTCGTTGAGGTTCACGGTGCCAGGAACGGTAGCCTTGATCTCACGGGCCTGAGCGCCTTGCTCAGCGGTGATGTAACCCTTAGTGATGTTGGAGTCGATGTGGTCATCGCTGTCAACATGGTTGGGGTTGATACCAGCCTTACGGAGAGCCTTTTCAACTTCCTTGCCGATGAGTTCGTCCTTGGTCTTGTCGATGGCGACTGCCAGCTCGCGGTCCTTCACCTCTTGTGAGATGGAGTCTTCGCTGACGGCCATTGGGTTCATAGCGGCGACGTGCATGCACACTTCATGGCTCACTTCGTCGATGCCGTTGAATTCCTTATTCATCTCAACGATGGTGGCGAGGCGGTTGCCAGGGTGGTTGTAGTTAGCCACGTAAGCACCTTCGAGGACTTTGAAAGCACCAAGTTCGGTCTTTTCACCGGTAACAGCGCTCTGGTTGGCGACGAGGGCCTCAACAGTCTGGCCGTTGATGCTCATAGCCTTCAGGGCTTCGATGTCCTTCACGCGGTTGGCAACAGCCATGTCGAGGACGTCCTTGGTGAACTTCACGAAGTCGGCGTTGTTAGCGACGAAGTCAGTCTCGCAGTTCACCATGATGATGGCAGCGTACTTGTGGTCTTCGGTAGCCTTTGACAGGACGCAGCCTTCGCTGGCGTTACGGTCAGCGCGCTTGGCAGCCTTGGCCATACCCTTCTTACGAAGGATGTCGATAGCAGCCTGGATGTCACCGTCGGTCTCGACGAGGGCCTTCTTGCAGTCCATCATGCCGGCGCCGGTCATTTGTCTCAGTTCATTGACTTGAGAAGCGGTAATATTCATTTTATTCTGGTTTTAAAGGTTATTTTT
>JAEEGG010002826.1_pt1 | contig 44250 bp, 26 predicted proteins | sample 9134161 | NCBI WGS metagenome assembly JAEEGG01 (sample SAMN16246543, study PRJNA631951) | gut metagenome | biome: gut microbiome; feature: rumen; material: CR-attached | host: Bos | place: Iran: Karaj | collected 2018-10 | reverse complement strand
GAGAAGTCGCTGAAGCCGATGGAATTCAGACGGTGGTTGGGCGACACGAACACGGCGTTGGTGTAGTGGGCGAAGTTCTCGCCGTGATACTCGTGGTGCTCGATGTTGTTGCCGCTGGAGAAGCCGCCGCCGTGAAGCCACACGATGACGGGACGCTTCGCATTGTCGAGGCCCGGCGTCCAGACGTTGAGGTTCAGGCAGTCCTCGCTCATGTCAAAGTAGTTCCAGCAATCCAGGAAGGTCGCGATGTTGTTGGGGTACCTCATCACGTTCTGCGGAGCGCAGGCGCCATAGAACACGGCGTCCTTCACGCCGTCCCAGGGCTGCGGCGGTTTCGCCGGCATGAAGCGGTTCTCGCCGGCCGTGCTGGCGCCGTAGGGGATGCCCAGGAAGGTGTAGGTGTCGCGCATGATGTAGCCGCGCACCTTGCCGTACTGGGTGTTGGCGATGGCGATGTTGTCGCCGATGAACAGCTGCTGGTCGGTGCGGCTGAAGAAGTTCTCATCCGCGTCGTTCGTGCTGTTGCAGGACACAGCGGCAAAAACGGCGGAGAGCGTCAGGATGGACAGTAGTACTTTTTTCATAATGCGTGTATTGTGAAATTGTTGAATAGTCGTTTCAGCGTGGTCAGAATCCTTCCACCTGCATCCAGTGGAACAGGCTGTCCTTCCAGTCGTCGCTGGTCGTGTTGTTGACGGCGGAGCCGAAACCGCCCTTGCCGTTGCCATAGATGTGGATCTCGGACGGAACTCCGTGCTTCTGCCACTCGAGATAGAGGGACAGGCAGCCGGGCGCCACGTTCTGGTGGTCGGCCCTCGTCGCCACGAAGAGCTTCGGGGCGTTCTCCGGCACGGTCATCACGGTGACGGGCGGACCGTACATCGTAGCCAGATAAGCCGGCATCACGGACGGGTCGGTATTGCGCATCACGGCGTAGATGGCGATGCAACCGCCGGCCGAGAAGCCCAGATAGCCGATCTTGGCGGGATCGATGTTCCACTCCTTCGCGTGGGATTTCACGTAGCGGATCGCCTGCTCGGCGTCCAGCTGCTCAAGCGCCATGATGGGGGAGTGCTCCGGCCGCAGGGACTGGATGTACTCTTCCACCTGGTACACCTCCAGGCCGGAAGGGATGGGGCCGGTGGCGGCACGCGGTGCCTGCTGGCCCTGCCCCGCCTGCGGCTGCGGCCGCTGCTGGGGGCGCTGTTGCTGCTCCGGAGCCGGAGAACCGTCGTGGAGCCTGTATTTCAGGACGAAGGCGGCCACGCCGTGGTCGCGGAACCATTCCGCCACGACGCCGCCCTCGGAAGCCCAGCTGAGGAGCTGGAGACCGCCGCCCGGGAGGATGATGACGGCTGCGCCGGTGGCTTTTTCCTTCGGAGGGATATAGGCGGTGATGGTGGGGATGGAGACGCCCCTGAGGATGAGGGTGTCACCCTGGGGAGAGGTCATGGCCGTTTCGAGGTTGACGGTGCCTTTGTTCCCCGGAATCGGGCCTTCAAATAACGGGACTTGGTTCTGGGCGGAGAGCCGCCCGGAACCAAATCCCGATAAGAGTATAATCAGTAAGAGCCCTTTGCGCATAAAGCTAAGCTTTAATTAGCGCTGGGGGGGACCCTGGGGTGCACCGCCCTGCGGACGTCCGCCGGGGGCTCCGCCGGGAGCGCCACCGGGAGCGCCGCCCTGGCCGCGCATACGGTTCACGGCCTGATACTGGCCGGGACGCACCGTGTCAAGCCAGTTCGCGTCGGTACGCGGCTTGTCGGAACGCTCGACGGAGTGGACCTTGAGGTTCAGGCCCTCGATGACGATTCTGTCAAGGAAGGAGTCAAGCTCGTTCCAGAACCACTTGATCGGGAGGAGAGCCATGGCGTGGTCGCCGCCGAAGTACTCATAGAGCATATAAGGAACGTCCATACCGTAGAGCTGCTGGGCCACGTAGTAGGGGCCGAAGCCGTGGCGGTTCGGATTGCGCTCCATATCGAAGGTGACGGTCGGGTCGGCGGAGCCGTGGAAGAAGCACATCGGGCAGGGTTTCTTGTCCCACTTGAGCTCCGTGTCGTTGTCGCCGGTCAGATAGACCGCACCGGCCATGGGGACGACACCGGCGTAGTTGAAGTTGGCGGGAAGTCCGCTCTCCTTGGCGGTCCTGTGGTTCGTGCAGAGATAGTACTCGGCGTTCATGCTGTTGATGGCGCCGGCGCTGCTTCCGCTGATGACGATCTTCTCAGGATCGATGTTGTACTCGGCGGCGTGCTTGATCAGCCAGAGCGTAGCGGCATAGATGTCCTCGACGCCGATGTCGATCGAATACTGGAAGGCATTGTACCCCTCGGGAGGCGTGATGGCCGGCTTGCCGTCGCGGCCGCGGGCGGAGCCGAGGCGGTAGTCGATGGCGACGCAGACCCAGCCTTTCTCGCAAAGGTGGTCATACAGAGGGTTGAGGAGGGCGTCCACCCTGGAGCCCATGGCCCAGGCGCCGCCGAAGGAATAGATGAAGACCGGGCGTTTGCCATCCGTCTTCTGGCCCTTGAACTGATAGATGTCCATCAGGATGGGCTTGCCGTCGCGGACGACGAACTCTACGGTGTTCATGTCCGCTTTGGACACGATCTGCTGCGCCTGCTGCTGGGGCTGTGCGTTGGCGTGAATCGCCAGGCCCAGGATCAGCGCCGCACCGAGAATCATAAATTTCTTCATGGTTTGATGGTTGTTTAAAAGGTTTACAGTAGTAGTGTTTTTAAGCAATTGGTTGTCAGTTGGTTGTCTTTAAGGACGAGGGCCGCCGGGTGCACCGCCGGGCATCCCGCCGGGCATCCCGCCCCGCATGCCGCCGCGCTGCGCGGCAGCCTTCTTGGCCGCCTCCATCTCTTCGAGGCCGCCGAGCCAGCGGGACAGGGAATTGAGGAGCTCCGCACGGCAATACTCCATGTTGTCGTTCATGTTGTATTCCTTGAGGTTGAAGCCCCATCCGTGGACACCTTTCGGGAAGATGTGCATCTCGGCCGTGACCTTGTTCTGGAGGCAGGCCTCATAGAAGCGGAGGCTGTTCTGGGGCGGGACCACCATATCGTCGTAGCAGAGCGTGATGAACACCGGAGGGGTGTCGGGCGTGACCTGCTTCTCGCAGGAGAATTTCTCCACGAGGGCGTCGCGCTGCGCCTGCCGGGCGAGATACTCGTCCATAGGGTAGGCGGCGCGGTCGTTCCAGGCGGCGTCGTTGCCGAGAAGGGCGCTGCGCGTGCCGCCGTGGGTGATGGCCGCATCCATGGAGATCACGGGATAGACCAGGATGCCGAAGTCGGGACGCGTCACCGGGTCGTCGTAGAGGACCACGCCGCTGGCCGCCAGATGGCCGCCCGCGGAGAAGCCCATTATGCCGACCTTCTTGACGCCGAGTTCGTCGCCGTGGCTGCGGGCGTAGCGGAAGGCGTTGTGGACGTCCTCGAGGGGAGCGTCCCAGGTGCCGTTCGGCATACGGTACTTCAGCACGCCGACGGTCACGCCCTGCTTGACCAGCCAATCGGCGGGGTAGATGCCTTCGTTATAGGTCGCGATCAGAGCATAGGCGCCGCCGGGGCAGACGATGACCATCTGGCCGTTGGGATTCTTCGGCTGGTAGATGTCCATCCGGGCGTATTCGGCCACGTTGGTCATGGAGCCGGACTGGTCAATGGATTCCGCTCCGCGCGGGGTGGTGGGATGCTGCATGGAAGCGGCCATGGTCTCGACCTTCTTCGCGATGACGGGGTCGTCCGCCACCGCCTTGGCGGCGGCCTTGGCGTCCTTCGCGTAGAAGAATACGGTCCTGTCGGGGCGCAGGCCGATATTGGGCTGCGCCAGGAGGGAGAGGGTCATCGTCGCGAACGCGACGGCCAGGAACAATCTCTTCATAAGCGATTATTTACCGAGGAGATACTGGACGGGAACGTCGAGGCGGGAAGCCCAGGAGCCCTCCACGTGGGACAGACCCGGGAACACCTTGCTGACATAATGGGCATCGTCCCAGCCGGCGTCCTTGAACATCTTGTCCAGACGGTCCTGATACTTCGGATACTGGGCGTCGAGGGTCTGGTCGCCACGGTCCATATACATCTTGCAGCTGTTGGGCTTGAGATTCGCCTTCAGGTAATCGACATAGCACTGGTTGGCCTGGTCGATGGACTCCTGCTCGGCGCCGTAGTTGGTGATGTAGAGGACGGAGTGCGTCGAGAGGCAGCCTGCGCCGCCGAACACCTCGGGATACTTGGTCACGGCATAAGAGGAGATCAGGCCGCCCATGCTGGAACCCATATGGAAGGTGTGGTCCCTGTCCTTGCGGGTCGAATAGGTCGCGTCGATGAAGGGCTTCAGCTCCTCGACGAGGAACTTCAGGTAGTTGTTGGCCAGGAGGTCGCCCTCGCCCATCCGCTTGCTCTTGGAGTACTCCTTGAGCTCGGGGGAGTAGAGGTCGAACACGTCCTCGGGGAAGTATTCCTGGCTGCGGGTGCGCATCGCGTTGGCCACGCCGACCACGATGCAGTTCTGGATCTTGCCTTCGGCGATCAGGCCGCCGACCACTTCGTCCACGCACCACTCCTGGTGGTTGAACATCTTCTCGGCGTCCCAAAGGTTCTGTCCGTCGCTCATATAGATGACGGCGTATTTCTTGCTCTTCGTGTAATTGTCCGGTACCCAGACATATACATTTCTCGGCGTGACCAGCCCGGACGGGGACTCGAAGTTCGGGTAGAAGTCAAGCTTGCCCACGGACACGTTGGGCTTGTCGGGGTTGCCGTCGCCTACGGTGCCGGCCGTCTTGTCAACGCCGCAGGCGCTGAGAAGAAAGAGCGCGGCAGCGGTAACTGTCAGAATCTTAGAGAGTTTCATGGTCTGATTATGGATTGGTTATCATTAAATGCAAAAGCACTTTCCAAATTTAGTCACGCTATTGGAAAGTGCTTTTGCACAATTGTGCCGAAATAATGCAGTATTTATTCGATGGCGAAATTGATGCCGCCCATCTGCCAGGCCTCGACGCTCTTGACGGCCGTGGCGTTGCCGAAGGCTTTGACATAGACGCCGGTGCTCTCCTTGAGGATGGGATAGGCGCGCAGCATGGCCCAGGCCTTGTCGTTGACGAACACTTCGACGATGGTCTTGTCGATGAAGATCTTCACTTTCAGGGACTCGTCGTTGCCGTAGGCGAAATCGGCGATCTCCGGGGTCCTCGGGACAAACATCTCGGAGAGGGAGCTGTGCGAGTGGTCCATAACCAGGCGCCAGCTGTTGCCGCCGCGCTGCGAAACCATTCCGGCGTCGCGGATGAAGGAGATCGTGGTGTACTCCCGCTGCTTGGGATCCGCGAGGACCTTGATCTCGAAGTTCGGGGTGGAGCCGTCGAATTCCAGGTCGATCTCCATCGCGTCGCCGTTGATGCCCTTCAGCTGGACTTCCTTGTTGGCCGGAACGGCTACGTTGGCGAGGGTCTTCTTCTCCTTGCGGAAGGTCTGGTAGCCGTCGAACGGACGGATGTAGAGGTTGTCCTGGGCGTCGATCGAGAGCACCTGAGGCAGGGTGAAGCATTCCACGTTGGTGCCGGGGATGATCTCGAGGGGCTTGACGTTGTAGAGCGCGACGACTTCGCCGCTGCCGTCAGGGATGGGGAACGCAGAAGGGGCGTGGGTGCCGCCGGGACGCGCCGGGCCCTCGTTGATCTGGGCGCCCGCGGTCACGTGGAAGATCTGCTCCCGGGTGTCATAATTGCCGATGAGGTACTTGGCGCCCCGCCTGTGGGAGAAATGCAGCAGCATATATTTGCCGTTGTTGCCGATAGGCAGGAAATACGGGCAGCCGCCGTCGTCGCCCACCGCGGAGAACCAGTCGTCCTGGATGAACGGGTGCACGTATTCCCATTTCACGAGGTCCTTGCTGCGGAAGAGATAGCCGTTGCACAGCCTCGTATTGGCGGGACCGGCGGGGATGGCGCCGCCCGAGAGGGCGTAATAGAAGTCTCCGTTTTTCCACACGCAGGGGTCGAACAGGGAATAGCTCAGGCCGTCGTTCGCGATCGAAGGAGCGATATACCCGACCTTGTCCCAGTTGAGCAGGTACGGGTCGTCGGCGGTGGCGAACATATTGCCGACGCCCATACCGTTGTACACGGCCACGACCCGGCCGTCGGCCACGGTCGTCCCTCCCGAGAAGCAGGACCGCTCCTCGTTCGGATACAGGGCCAGGGGCAGGTCCTTCCAGTTGTACATGTCATCGCTGACCGCATGGCCCCAGTGCACGCGCGGATCGGCGGTGGGGTAGGCCTGGTAGAACAGATGCCATTTGCCGTTCCAGTAGCAGAGACCGTTGGGGTCGTTCAGCTGCTTTTCCGGGCTGGTGAAGTGGTAGATGGGACGGTGGTCCAACGCGTCCAGTGCGGCCATGGTCTTGCGGTTCTCCTTGAACCACTGCAGCATGGAATTGGTCTTGAGCTGCTCCAGCTGCGTCGCCTCGTCGTTGGAGAAAGTGAACTTCTCCGCCTTGGACGGGCCCGTCGCGGTGGGCATCACAAAGCCCTGTGCGCCTGCACTCAGGGTAATCGCCATGAACATGGCTAAAAGAATGCTTTTTTTCATGATTTATGCGGTGTGATTGGTGATTAGTCCGGCTGAAATTCTTCGAATCAAATATAATAAATATATAAATGTATACCTATCACAATCGCGCCAATAATTGGTAGGATATCGCGCGGACCCGGAGCAGAAAAAATGGGCGTAAATGGTCGTAAAACCGCGATTTGTCGGGAGGAAGTATAAATTTTCTGCCAAAAAATGAAACAATAGTTAAAGTGCAAAGGGATAATTGTGCATAAATTTGGGAACAATTTTGTACACACAGGTATTAACACTAAAAACTAATGCAATGCAAGTGAACAACTATTGGCACAAAATGTTGCTGCTCACGGCGTTCTCCCTCCTGTCCGTGAGCGTTTTTGCACAGGCAGAGAAAGTCCGTCTCTACGAAGGCAAGGCTCCCGGTTCCGAAAACTGGACCCAGCAGGAGTATCTCTTCGAATATACTACCGCCATGAACCCCGGTGAGGTAGGCGAATGCATTTTGAACGTCGTGGATCCCGAGCTTTGGGTCTATCTCCCGGCTCAGGGCACGGAGACCGGTGCGGCCGTCGTCGTCTGCCCCGGTGGCGGCTTCACCGCCCTGTCCTGGCACCAGGAAGGCCCCAACGTGGCCCGCTGGTTCGCCGCGCACGGCATCGCCGCCTTCGTCCTCAAATACCGCATCGCCTACTCCGGCGGCGATTACGAGGAGGCGAAATATGTCGCCGACCACTCCTATGGCAATCAGGGCCGCGACGCCCGTATGCGCGAGCTTACCGAGAAGCACGCCAAGATCGCCGAGGAGCAGGGCTATGACCGCAAGATGGCCTGGGACGACGGTCGCGTCGCCATTACCTACATCCGCAAGAACGCGGAGAAATACCGTGTCAACCCGGATGCCATCGGCATCATCGGCTTCTCCGCCGGCGGCAACGTAGTCTATCACGTCGCGCTCGACCACGACGAGATGAGCCGTCCGAACTTCCTGGGCATGTTCTATCCGGCCTGGTTCGAGGACAAGGTGCCTGCCGACCCGATGCCGCTGTTCATCGCCGCCAGCACCAACGAGGCCTCCTCGTCCAACGGCTTCGGCGACACGCCGGCCCTCTACAACGCCTGGAGCAAGACCCGCCAGCCGCTGGAGATCCACTCCTTCACGAGGGGATTCCACGGTTTCGGCTACCGCGAGAACGGCCAGTCGGTATACATCTGGACGACGCTGTTCTACAACTTCCTCGACAACTGCGGACTGCTGAAGAAGAAATAGATTCTATAACCTATTATACCCACAATTACTAACTACAAAAACAAACCACAATGAACAAAAAACTTATTTCAAAGTTGTTTATGTCTTTGTGCCTGACGCTCGCCAGCGTGACCCTGTTCGCTCAGGGCAACGTCTCGGGTGTGATCAGTGATCCTGACGGACTCCCGATCCCGGGCGCCGCAGTCTTGATCCAGGGCACGAGGACGGGTGTTGCAACCGACATCAATGGTAAGTATTCCCTCAATGTGACGGGCAACAATCCTTCCCTTGAGATCTCCTGCATCGGCTATGTGACGCAGGTCGTTCCCGTGAACGGACGCTCTACGATCAATGTCGTCCTCGAAGAGGAGTCGACGATCCTGGACGAGACCCTCGTCATCGGTTACGCCGTCGGTAACAAGCGTTCCGTATCCGGTGCCGTCGAGAAGGTTACGGCCGAACACCTGAACAAGGGTTATGTGGCCAACGCCATCGAGGCTATCGCCGGTAACGTCCCGGGCCTGCTCATCACCAGCCAGGGTAGCAACATCAACGGCAGCCCGACCGTCCGACTGAGAGGTACTACCTCCCTGTCCGGCGGCAACGACCCTCTCGTCATCATCGACGGTGTGTTCTCGAACCTTTCGGCTCTCCAGAACCTGAATGTCGAGGACCTCGCCGACCTGACGGTCCTGAAGGACGCTTCCGAGACGGCCCAGTACGGTAGCCGCGGTGCGGCCGGCGTCATCGTCGCCACCACCAAGCGCGGCGAGCGCGGCACCTCCAGCGTGGAGTACAGCGGCCGCTTCGGTATCAGCACCATCGCCCGCGAGATCCTCCCGCTGAACGCCACGCAGTGGAGGCAGCTCGTCGCAGACATCTGCCCGGGCTCCGGCTACGATATGGGTTATGACACCGAGTGGATGAAGTGGGTGCGCAACGATCATCCGATGCAGAACAGCCACTCCATCTCCCTCACCCAAGGCTCGGAGAACTTCAATATGCGTGCTTCCCTCGGCGCCAACCTCCAGAACAGCTTGATCAGGGAGACGAGCAACAACAACTACAACGTGAACTTCTCGGCCCAGCAGAAAGCTCTGGCCGGCAAGCTCGTCTTCGACCTCAACGTCCGCGCTTCCCAGCGTGACCAGAAGAACATCAACAACCCCATGTCCGGTGCCCTTACCTACAACCCGACCTTCCCCGGTTTCCGTAACCCGGAGACGGACAAGTGGGACCGCGACCCGAACTCCATGATGGCAGGTCACCCGGGCGAGTCTTTCGATGCCCCGACCTACACCACCACCAACAACATCACGACTTCCGGCAAGATCACCTGGAACATCATCCAGGGTCTTCAGCTGAGCGCCTTCGGCAGCTTCACCCGCATGCTTACTTCGTACAAGACCTACTCTCCGACGACCATCTCCACGAGCGTGGGTACCGCGACGATCCGCAACACGGACCGTACCGACATGATGGGCAACGTCCAGCTGTCCTATGTCAAGACCTTCGGCAAGCACGAGATCAACGCCCTCGGTCTGGTGGAGGCCCAGAAGGTTGAGAGTTTCACCAATTCCAGTTCCACTTCCAACTTCGACACCAACAAGTTCGGTTTCAACCGAATGGATGCCGGTTCCGAAGTCAAGTACGGCAACGTCACTTCCAGCGCCACGGCCAACCAGCTGCTCTCCTACATGGCCCGTCTGAACTACATGTACGACAGCCGCTACGTGCTGACCGCCAACTTCCGTGCTGACGGTTCCTCCAAGCTCGGCGCCAACAACAAGTGGGGCTTCTTCCCGTCCGCTTCCGCGGCCTGGATCATCACGAACGAGCCCTGGATGAAGGGCCTGAAGTACCTCAACAACCTCAAGCTCCGCGTCGGTTACGGTCTGACCGGTAACCAGGATGCCATCTCCGCTTACAATTCCCTGCAGGTCATGACCCCGACGGGTGTCACGACCTACGACGGCATCCCGACCGTTACGTACGCCATCACCTCGAACGCCAACCCCGACCTCAAGTGGGAGACCAAGGCGACCTTCGACGTCGGTCTTGACTTCGCGTTCCTCCGCTCCAGGATCTCCGGTACCATCGACTACTACCGTTCCCGGACCACGGACATGCTCTACACCTATGACGTCCCTGTCCCTCCGTTCACGTACACGAGACTGCTCGCCAACATGGGTGAGATGACCAACAACGGTATCGAGTTCGCGATCCGCGGCGACATCATCCGCAGCAAGGACTGGACCCTGAACGTGTCCGCCAATGCGGCCTACCAGGTCAACAAGCTCATCTCCCTGCACGGTACCTACAACGGTGAGGAACTGACCACGCCGAAGTACGTCGTCGTGGCTGCCCAGGGCGGCGGCGGTCTGACCTCCAACACGGGTGTTACCTACATGACCGAAGGCAAGCCGGTCGGCATCTTCCGTCTCCCCGTCCACGACGGCTTCGAGGTAGACACTCAGGGCCACAACCACTACAAGGTAAAAGACCTTGACGGCAACGGCATCGACCTCTCCGACGAGGGCGACCGCGAAGAGATGGGTCAGGCCATGCCTAAGGTCACGGCCAACATGACCATCAACCTGCGCTGGAAGGACTTCGATCTCGCCACCCAGCTCCAGGGCGCTTTCGGCCACAAGATCTACAACTACACCTCCATGGCTCTGCATGACCTCAGCGGTTTCCCGATGTACAACGTCCTCTATGAGGCCATCGAGGACAACATCTACGGTCTGGCCCACACCTCCTACTATCTGGAGAACGGCGACTACGTGAACATCGCCTACATCACGCTCGGTTACAACCTCCCGTCCAGCATCACCAGGAATTCCCTGATCAAGGGCCTCCGGGTCGCTCTCTCCTGCAACAACGTAGCTACGATCACCGGATACTCGGGTCTGACCCCTATGATCAACTCCGCTGCTGTCAACGGTGGTATCGATGCCCGCAACGTCTTCCCGATCATGCGGACGTTCACGCTCCAGCTCAATCTTAAGTTCTAATGTAAACCCCCAATTATTATAGCATTATTATGAAAAAATTATACTTTGCATTATTTGCAATCATTGTAATGATGGCTTCGGGGTGTGAAGGTTTCCTTGATGAGAACCCGAAGAGCGCATTCATCGGCGTTGAGGCTTATTCCAACCCGAAACTTGTCTATATCAACTGCGTCGCATCCCTGTACGTTCCGAACACGATTCCCAATCTTTCGGAATTCGACCAGGTCCTGTACTACTTCGACAACTGTGCGGCCGACATGGTGATCACGCCGGGTCGTCGTAACGGTTGGGTGGACGGCGGTCCTCACCAGCAGATCTTCCAGCACGATATCGACGAAACTTTTGGAAAGTTGGCGAATGCCTGGAACGCCTGCTATACCTATATCGCCCTCTGCAACCGCTCCCTGGACCAGGTGAAGCAGATTCTCGAGGATGGCGGTGACCCGGATGTCCTGAATCCCTACATCAGTGAGATCTCCATCCTGCGCGACATCTATTATATGGTGGCGCTTGACTACTGGGGACGTATTCCTATCGTCGAGTCCGGCAGCATGAGCATTGCTGATGTGAAGCAGTCCTCTCGCAGCGAGGCCCTCGCCTGGCTCATCAACGATGTTTCTACCCTCATCCCCAAACTTCCGAGCGCCCAGGCGCAGAAAACCGGTGAGTTCTACGGCCGTATGACCAAGGCCATCGGCTACACCCTGCTGATGAAACTCGCGCTCAACTCCCCGATCTGGTCGCTTGACAACTGGGAGAACAGCCCGTACATCGCGGAGGTCGTCAAGGACAACTATCCTGACGCCCATCAGTTTGCCGACTCCGCTCCCGTGGTGGACGGCAAGGACCGCGACGACGACTCGATCATCTTCCCGAAGGACCTCATCAAGACCGGTCGCTATGAGTACAACATGGACGGTGTCTTCGACAAGGTGACCGCCGCCGGCAAGCAGTACAGCATCAAGTGCCCGGACGGGACGAGCCGCAACGCCTGGGAGACCGTCATCTGGTGCCAGGAGCAGGTTGAGAAGGAAGGCTACAAGCTCGCGACGAACTTCGGCGACAACTTCACCACCAACAACAACGCGACTTCTCCTGAGAACATCTTCGTGATGCCTATGGATGAGATCACCCGTTTCCAGTCCACCGTCTTCTTCAGCATGAACTTCGACCATGCCAAGCAGATCGGCATCTCCATCGCCTGCAACGGCCCGATCTCCACGATCCAGTACGCCCGCCTGAACGGCTATGATCCCGACACCATGACGGCGGCCGATCCCCGTATGGCCCAGACGGTGTACTTCGGTGTCCAGAAGGGCAAGGACGGCGCGCCACTGAAGTCCACCAACGGTACGGGCTTCAATGAGCAGCTGGTGTACTTCCCCGAGTATTCCCGACTTGACTACCAGGAGTCCTATGCCGGTGCGAAGTGGGATTACCTCTTCACCTACGGCGGCCCTCGCGGCGGCAAGAAGCGTGACTGGGACTTCTCCGTGTCCAACCCTGCCATGCTCAACAACAGCGACCGCGTCGTCTGGCGTTATGCCGACTGCGTGCTCGCCGCTGCCGAGGCCTACAAGCGCCTGGGCGATGAGGGCAAGTGCGTTGAGATGTTCAACAAGATCCGCACCCGTGCCGGTGTCGAGACCTACGCTGCTGTCAAGCCGTCCGACCTCCTCGACGAGCGCGCCCGCGAATTCGCGTGGGAGTACGGCCGCCGTACCGACCTCATCCGCTTCGGCATGTTCACCCTGCCTACGGATGACAAGTTCCTCGGTGTGCCTGCCCACACGCTTGGTGGCAAGTACAAAGATGATCCTACCGGTATCACCACCGTGTATCCTATTCCTATTTCCGTGCTTCAGTTGAACTCGAACATGACCCAGAACCCTTGGAAGAAAGGTCCTTGGCTGGGTTGGAAGTAGTGAAATCAGTCAAATAGGTACTATTTTTTCAAACTTTGGCAGAATCCTGCCGCGTGTACGCGCGTTGGCAGGATTCTGTCTTTTTTTGGCAAAATAGGTCGGGTAGGGAGATTGTGCGCATTTTATATTTGTGATGCCGACTACATATGCGCAAACACATGAAAGAACTATTTACCACCCTTTTCCTGCTGGCCCTGCTGGCTGTTTCCTGCTCGGAACGGCAGTCGGTCATCGAGGACTTCGAGGCCGGCAACCTCGACCGCTGGGTGGTGGAAGGCAGCGCGTTCGTGTTCTGCCCCAAGAGTGCCGCCGACAATCCCGGCGTCTCCGGTTCCAAGGGCAATTTCTTCGCAGCCAGCGATTTCGGCGACGCCGACGCGTCGTCCACCTTCTTCGGCAAGATGACCTCCGGGTCTTTTGTCATTTCCCAGGACTATATCAGTTTCCTGATCGGCGGCACCGGCGAGGGTTTCGCCAGCCGTTTCGTGGCTATGGAGCTGCTCGTGGACGGCAAGCCGGTCCGCAGCGCCCGGCCGTTGGGGGCGGACCCCAAGGCGATGAGCTGGAATTCCTGGGACGTCCGCGATTTGAAGGGCGAGAGCGCCAACATCCGCATCCGGGTGGACTCCCTGCCGCCCCGTATGCGCAATCCGCTGGCCCGCTACATCCTCGTGGACCAGATCGTGCAGTCCCGCAAGAAGATGGGCACGTTCAACGACGTGCTCACCATTCCGGTCATGGCCCGGCAGGACTACCTGCTGATCCCGTCTTCCGACAGCGGCACGAACTCGACCCTGTCCATCCTCGTGGACGGCGAGAACATCCTGGGCGTGGCCCAGAACATCGTCCTGGCCAAGGACGTCAAGGATTACGACATCCCCGTGGACATTTCCGCCTATAAGGGCAAGATCCTGGATGTGGTGTTCACGAACATCGACGACAACGACATCACCGCGAAGGGCATCACCCAGAGCAGCGAACGCATCGCGCAGTACGAAGAGCCGTACCGCCCGGTGTACCATTTCTCGCCGGACTTCGGCTGGACCAACGACCCCAACGGCATGGTCTTCGCCGACGGCGAATACCACCTGGCCTACCAGGCCAATCCCTACGGCACCAGGCACTCCAACATGCATTGGGGCAACGCCGTCTCCACCGACCTGATCCATTGGCAGGACCTGCCGTTCATCGTGGCCCCGGATGCGCTGGGCGCTATCTTCTCGGGCAGTGCGGTGGTGGATGCCGACAATACTGCCGGATTCGGGGCGAATGCCATCGTGGGTATGTACACCTCGGCCGGCCAGACCCAGAGGCAGAGCATCGCCTACAGCACCGACCGCGGCCGGACCTATACGAAATATGAGGGTAACCCGGTCCTGGACGATGCCGAGAAGCAGCCGAACTTCCGGGATCCGAAGCTGCTGCGCTACGGCGACAAGTGGGTCGTCTGCGTGGCCGCCGGCGACGTGATCGCCTTCTACGAATCAGTTGACTTGAAGAACTGGAGGAAATTGAGTGAGTTTGGTCGGGGCATCGGCTCCCACGCAGCCGTCTGGGAATGCCCCGACCTCCTCCGGTTCGAGGTCGGCGGCAAGGAGAAGTGGGTGCTCATCGTCAACATCAACCCGGGCGGCCCCAACGGCGGCAGCGTGGGCCAGTATTTCATCGGCAGTTTCGACGGTACGGCCTTCAAGGCCGACCCGCTCCCGTATCCGCTGTGGATCGACGAGGGTATGGACGACTACGCCGGCGTGACTTTCAGCGGCACCGGCGACCGCCACATCTTTATGGGCTGGATGAGCAACTGGCTGTATTCCGGTTCCGTGCCGACGGAGCGCTTCCGCAATGCGATGACGATCCCGCGCGACCTTTCGCTCAAGCACGACGGCAGCCACCTCTTCCTCGCGAGCAGCCCTTCCCCGGAGATTTACGCCGCCCGCACCGCTTCGCGCATCCTTCCGTCCGAATTCAAGGACGGGCGCCTGACCGTCCCGGAGATCCTCCCGGACAACGACGGCGCCTACGAGATCGACTTTACCGTCACCCCCGGCAAATCCCCCTTGTTCCTGCGCCTGTACAACGGCAAGGGCGAGGAGATGCAATACACCTTCGACTTCAACGCGCTGACCCTGACCCTCGACCGCTCCCGCAGCGGCATCGTGGATTTCCACGGGGCCTTCGCCAAGAAGGACATCCTGACCCATCTGGTCCGGCGTCCGTCGTACAAGGTGCAGCTTTTCGTGGACCGTCATTCCACGGAGCTGTTCATCAACGACGGCGACCTGGCCTTTACAAACTGCATGTTCCCGACCGAGGTGCTGAACTCCCTGGAGTTCGCCGGCCCGGACGCGGGGATCTCCGACCTGATCGTTTACACCCTAAAATAGCACTAAAACTTAAATACAAAATCCAAAACAAATGGAAGCAAAAAAAACCAACCTCTCCAAGTTGCTGCCCATCATGTTCACGTTCTTCACCATGGGATTCGTGGATATGGTCGGCACCGCGACCAACTATGTGAAGGCCGACTTTGCGCTGTCTGACACGGTGGCCAACTTCCTGCCGTCGATGGTCTTCCTCTGGTTCTTCTTCCTGTCCGTCCCCACCGGACTGATGATGAACAAGATCGGAAAGCGCAAGACGGTGCTTCTGAGCCTCATCGTGACGGCGCTGGCCCTGGCCCTGCCGATGTGTGCATTCTTCATCAAGTCGATGTACACATTCCCCGTCATGCTGGTTTCCTTCTGCCTGCTGGGCATCGGAAACACGCTGATGCAGGTGTCGCTCAACCCGCTGATCACGTGCATCGTGAACGGGGAGAAGCTGGCGAGTACGCTGACCTTCGGGCAGTTCATCAAAGCCATCGCTTCGTTCGTCGCTCCGCTGATCGCGAGCTGGGCGTCCGTGAAGTATCAGAGCTGGCTGCCGCTGTGCCTGATCTTCCTGGTGTTCGCCATCATCGCCGTGTTCTACCTGGGCGGGACGAAGATCGAGGAGGAGATGCCGAAGGATAAGTCCTCCAGCTTCATCGACTGCCTCAAGCTCCTCGGCGACGGCTCCGTGCTGCTGCTCTTCCTGGGCATCGTGGCCCACGTCGGCATCGACGTCGGCGTGAACACCTGCGCCCCGAAGATCATTATGGAGCGCCTCGCCCTCCCGCTGGAGAAAGCCGGCATCGCGACGAGCATCTACTTCCTGTTCCGTACGCTGGGCTGCTTCTCCGGATCCTTCATCCTGGCGAAGTTCCCGCTGAAGAATTTCTTCGCGATCAGCGTCGCCTGCATGGTACTGTCGATGATCGGGCTGTTCGTCTGCCACACGCTGGTCGGACTGTACATCGCGATCGCCCTGGTGGGCTTCGGCAACTCCAACATCTTCTCGATGGTCTTCTCCAAGGCGCTCCTTTACCTGCCTGAGAAGAACAACGAGCTCTCCGGCCTGATGATCATGGGCCTGATCGGCGGCACGATCTTCCCGCTGCTGATGGGTGTCCTCTCCGACGCGATGGGTTCCCAGGTCGGTTCCGTGATCGTGATCAGCGTGGGCGTCGCCTACCTGATCTACCTGGCCAGTACGTTCCTTAAAAAAGCCAAGGCATGAAGAAAAAGGTAATTGTCGGGATCGGTGAGATCCTGTGGGACATGCTCCCGACCGGCAAGGCCCTGGGTGGCGCGCCGGCCAACTTCGCCTATCACGCCAAGCGCCTCGGCGAGGAAGGCTGGGCGGTCAGCGCCATCGGCGACGACCCGCTCGGAGCCGAGATTATGGACATCGTCACGGACAAGGAGCTGAAGAACCTCATCGCCGTGACGGACAAGCCCACGGGCACGGTCCAGGTCACCCTGGACGACAAGGGCGTGCCGAGCTACAACATCATGGAAGACGTGGCCTGGGACAACATCCCATTCACGCCGGAAATGGAAGCGCTCGCCAGGCGCGCCGACGCCGTCTGCTTCGGCTCGCTGGTGCAGCGTATGGGATCGCGCGATTCCGTGCTCAAATTCCTGCGCGCCACGCGCCCGAAGGCCCTGCGCGTGTTCGACATCAACCTCCGCCAGCACTACTACTCGCCGGAGGTGATCGACGAATCTCTCAAGCTCTCCAACATCCTCAAGATCAACGATGACGAGATCCGTATCGTGGCCGACATGTTCGGTCTCGGCGACGACGACACCGCCGCCTGCCGGGCCCTTGTGGACCGCTACGCGCTCAAGCTCGTCATCCTGACCAAGGGAGCGGACGGGAGCGAAGTGATCACCGCGACCGAAGCCATCCCCCAGAAGGTGGGCAAGGTGAAGGTCGTGGATACCGTAGGCGCCGGCGATTCGTTCACCGCCGCCTTTGTCGTCGCCTACCTGCGCGGAGATTCCCTCTCCGATGCGCAGCGGCTGGCGAACGAGACTGCTGCTTACGTCTGCTCCTGCAAGGGAGCGATGCCTCTCTGATAATGAAGACAACCTCATTTATTCCAACTACAAATTCTAACAAATGAAAAAGTTTTTATCTTTTTTCCTTGCGACAGCGTGCTTGCTGCTCTCCACGATGCAGCTGAACGCTCAGACAAAGTCGGTAAGGGTTAACGTCGCGGACTCCTACGGCCCGGTGATCGGTGCTGCGGTCCAGGTCAAAGGAACGACCAACGGCGCTGCCACCGACATGGACGGTAATGCGACGATTACCAATGTCACCGCACAGTCCGTCCTCGTGATCTCCTGCATCGGTTACACGAACCAGGAGGTGACCGTCGGCAACCTCAACAGCATCAGCGTCGTCCTCCAGGAGGACGCCGAGATGTTGGAGGAGACGGTCCTCGTCGGTTACGGTACCCAGAAGAAGGAATCCCTGACCAGTGCCATCTCCTCCGTCCGTGCTGAAGAGGTCACGCAGACCAAACAGAACGACGTGGTGACGGCCCTGCAGGGCAAGGTCCCCGGCCTGCTCATCCGTCAGGCCGGCGGTACGCCCGGTTCCTTCGGTGCCGACATCAGCCTGCGTGGCTATGGCGCCCCGCTCATCGTTATCGACGGTGTGGTCCGTTCCAGCGGCTATTCCAACAGAAACAAGGGTATCAGCACCGACCTCGAATTTTCCCAGTTGAACCCTGAGGACATCGAGAGCATCTCCGTACTGAAGGACGCCTCCGCGTCCATCTACGGTCTGGGCGCCGCCAACGGCGTTATCATGGTCACGACCAAGAAGGGCCAGACCGCCCGGAAACCGACCATCAACTATTCCAACGTGTTCTCCTTCGGTAAGCCGAAGATGCCTCAAGAGGTTAGCATCGCCGACTACCTGAAGATGACGAACGAAATGTATGACGTGGCCCGCAGGCCCCGTCCGTACACCGACGCAGACATCAAGGCTGCCGAGAACGGCACCCTCCAGAACTTCTCCTGGTGGGATGCGGCCATGAAGCACCACTCCACCACGCAGACGCACAACCTGTCCATCCGCGGTGGCTCCGAGGCGATGACCTACTTCATCTCCGGCAGCTTCAACGACGACCGTTCCATCTACGATTCTCCCGGCAACTACTGGTACAAGAGGTACACCCTCCGCGGCAACTTCACCTTCCAGCTCGCCCCGGACCTGACCATGGACTACCAGACTTCCTTCCGCGCCACTTCGTCCGCCAACCCGGCCAACGACGACGTGTACAACGAGAAGTCCAACATGATCTTCAACTACATCGCCTACTCCGACCGTCTGACCCCGGCCACGACCAAGGACAATCCGAACCACTACACCTATCAGGGTCTGTCCCCGACCGAGAACGTGATGGCGATGATGAACCACAACCTCAACTACACCGACAAGCGGGGCCGTGCGTTCACCAACACGATCAACCTCAACTACAACCCTCACCAGATCAAGGGCCTCCGCCTCATGCTCCAGGGTGCGTACGACTTCAACTACGACGGTACGTACACCAAGAAGACGAGATATCCTCTGTATGACTACGAGACCGACAAGCTCATGGGCTATGGCGGCGATGAGAACTCCTACCGTGAGTCTGTCTCCGAGCGCGAGCGTTTGTATGTCCGCTTCCAGGCCAACTACAGCAAGACCTGGGGCAAGCACAACCTCCAGGCCATGGTGGCCGCCGAGGCGACCAAGATGAACTCCCGCAACCAGACCTCCAAGCGTCTGTTCGGCGACTTCTTCACCAAGCCGACGGTCTCCAGCGGTCTTGAGGATTCCCAGCAGGCTTCCGGCTCCCGCAGCCAGACCGCGACGGCCGGCTACCTGGCCCGCGTGAACTACGAGTATGCGAGCCGCTACCTGGTCGAGCTCATGGGCCGTTACGACGGTACCTATATCTACCAGAAGGGACATCGCTGGGGCTTCTTCCCGTCCTACTCCCTCGGTTGGCGCATTTCCGAGGAGCCGTTCATCAAGAACAACGCTCCCTGGATCGGCAACCTCAAACTCCGCTGGTCCGACGGCAAGACCGGTCTGACGCAGGGCTCCGCTTATGCATATCTGTCCGGTTACACGCGCGGCAGCTCCTATGTGTTCGACGACGGCTCCCTGATGCCGGGCTTCGTGAACAACGAAATCGCCAACACCATCCTCTCCTGGGCCGACGTCCGTATGATGAACGCCGGTATCGACTGGAACTTCTGGCGCGACAAGTTCAGCGGTTCCTTCGATATCTTCCAGCGTATGACCAAGGGTATCGCGGGCCGCAGCTCCGGTTCCACCCCGACCATCCTCGGTGTGACCGAGCCGCAGATCAACGTCGACTCCCGCGTGAACGCCGGTATGGAACTGAGCCTCTCGCACCGCAACCGCATCGGTGAGTTCAACTACTATGTAACCGCCACCGGTACGATCTCCCGTACGATGAACCTCCACATCGAGAGCCAGGCTACTTCGAAGTACTATTCCTCCATGAACTACTACGGCGCCGGCTTCATCATGAACGGCTCCGCCAGCACGCAGAACCGCTGGTCCGACTACCACGGCCTGTGGAAGTACGGCCTCGAAGGCGGCCGCTACACCAGCTGGGAGGATATCTACAACTCTCCCGTGAAGCTCGAGGCCGAGGCCGGTATGCAGAACACCGTGCTTGGCCAGTACAAGCTTTGGGACTGGAACGGCGACGGTTTCATCACCGCCCACGACGTCCAGTACGCCTGGCCTGAGGCCAACCCGTCCTTCCAGTTCGGTCTGAATATGGGCTTCACCTGGAAGAACTTCGACTTCAATATGGTCTGGCAGGGCGCGACGATGACTTCCAAGATCATCTGGCTGCTCCACACCTTCGGATACGGTGGTTACAACAACATCTACACGATGTACCTCGACCGTTACCACGTGGCCGTCCAGGGTGCCGACCCGTACGATCCTACCACCGAGTGGGTCGCCGGTTACTGGCCTGCCCTTATGAAGTCCACCGATGCCAACAACTGGCGTCCGGGTATGTACGACGCCCCGTCCGACTTCACGCAGCTCGATGCGACGTACTTCCGCCTCAAGAGCTTCGAGATCGGCTACAACCTCCCGAAGAACATCGTCTCCAAGATCGGCATGCGTTCCGCCCGCGTTTACGTCGGCGGTACCAACTGGCTGACCCTGACCAACAAGAAGATCGGTGCCTACGATCCTGAGTCCGCGGCCGCCATGCAGTCCAACACCATGCCTGTCATGCGTACCGTGACGATGGGTATCAATGTCAACTTCTAATCCAGTACAGCAATGAAAAAATTATTATACATTCTGTCCGCGCTTGTATGTCTCTCCCTGACGTTCACGTCTTGCGACGCGCTCTTCGACAACCTCGAAGGTGACCTGAGCAAGATGTCCGGTGAGGACATGGCCGCTTCTGATGCCGGCCTCCAGCGGTTGCTCGCCCAGGTGTACTCCTACATCCCGATGAACGCCTATGGCGTGGAGGATCAGTACACGATGAACGCGTGCGACAGCCACGGCGGTGACTACGGTTTCAACTCGAACCCCTACTACGGTATGTACGGCATCCAGACCTTCTGGAACTGGGGTGCCATCCGTACGATCAACCAGTTTATGGAGATCGCCGCGAATGCAGGCGCTGCCGGCACGCTGACCGACACCCAGGCGAAGACTTATGTCGCCGAGGCCCGTTTCGCGCGTGCTTACTGCTACTTCGTGATGGTCCGCAACCTCGGTGGCGTGCCCATCATCGAAGAGGCGCTTGATAAATACTACAATCCCGCCGACGGCAACAAGGATCTCTTCGAAAAGGCTACGCGTTCCACGGAAGAAGAGACTTGGGACTGGGTCATCAAGGAGTTCCAACTGGCTGCCGACGACCTTCCTGAGGTCCCGTCCGGCTTCCACGCCGGCAAGTACGCGGCCCTCGGCATGAAGGCCCGCGCCGCTCTGTACGCCGCCTCCGTGAGTAAGTACTGGAAGGCCCAGGGTGGCATCGAGTCCAGCTTCAAGGCCGTTGCTTCCAAGAAGACCTATATGGACAGCGGTATGGCGAACAAGTACTACAAGGCTTGTATCGACGCTTGCGAGGCCATCATCAACAGCGGCAAGTTCTCCCTCTATGGAGCTGAGCCCAAGGATGTGGCGGAAGCTGTCAAGAACCTTGGCGAGCTGTTCACGACCAAGCAGGACTGCGAGTTCATCTTCGGCAAGACCCTCAACGACGGTAACAACACGTCCGGTAGCGCCTTCGATATGGAGAACAGCCCGGCTCAGACGGTTACCACCAACGAGATCGTCGGCAAGTATTCGGTCACGGTCGACTTCGCAGACAAGTTCGACTACTACGACGTGAACCGCGGCGCCGTGGACGGCACCATCGCGACCCGTAACGACGGCAAGGAGGATGAGTACTTCAATTCTACGACCACCCGCTTCCCGGATGAGTACAAGGATATCGATTACATCGAGTATGACGCCATCAACGAGCCTTTCCTCAAGAAGGATGCCCGTTTCCAGGCCTGGATCCTCTATCCTGACTGCAACTTCCGCAACACGACCATCAAGATCCAGGGCGGTATGATCAAGACCGACGGCAGCGTGGTGATCTGGAGTGAAGGCGAACAAGAGGTGGGAGGCAAGACCTACTATTCCTTCGGCGACCAGACCGGTAACGTGTCCGGCTTCTTCAACTACGAGAACAAGATGTCCGGCAGTACCTATACCACCGGCTTCGGCCTTCGCAAGTTCTTGGATCCGCAGTCTTTCCAGAAATACAACAAGAATTTCTGGTATGACATCCGCTACGCCGAGATCCTGCTTGACTACTGCGAAGCGGTGGTCGAGAGCAATCAGGGCAGCGCTGCCAACGCCAAGAAGTATCTCAACGACATCCGCAAGCGTGCCGCTTTCACGGACGAAGTTGACCTGACGCTTGAGAACGTGCTGCATCAGCGCGAGCTCGAGCTCGCCTTCGAGGGCGACCAGCTCTACACCCTGCACCGTCGTCGTGCGTTCTACAACAAGTTCTCCGATCCTGTGATCGCCGGCCAGAAGCACTGCCTTACCCCGGTGCTCGACCTGCGCAGTGGTTCTCCGAAGTACATCTTCGTCCGCTCGATCCACTTCGCCGAGGATCCGTTCGTGGGTGGCAAAGTCTCCGACTACCACACCATCGCGAAGAACTATTACGGCCGTATCAGCGACTACAGCGTAAACGGCTACGAACCTAACCCTGCTGACGAATAAAATTGACTGAGGTTATGAAAAAATTACTTTTTATACTCCCGCTTGCATTGATGGTCAACTCCTGCATCTTCTTCAAGATGGACAACTACGAGGGACCGAATGCATCCATCTCCGGCCGTATCATCGACTCCAAGACCCAGGAGAACGTCCCTACCGAGTGCAAGTACGGCAACTTCTTCGGCGGTGCCTACTTTGGCTCTCCGACCACGGGCTACTTCTCCGTGTATGAGAAGGACTATTCCGAGGTGTACGACATTCCGCTGGAAGGTTCCGGCACCCAGTACTGGCACATCAAATACGATGGTACCTATTCCAACACGAAGGTGTTCTCCGGCAACTACCGCATCGCCGCGCTGTCCGACAACTTCTATCCTGTCACCAAGGATGATGTGCGGATCAACCCGGGCGAGAATACCCTTGACTGGACCGTCACCCCGTATTGCCGCATCGTCGATCCGAAGATCGAACTGCAGGGCGGCAAGTTCGTTGCGACCTTCAAGGTCGATCTGGGCGATGCCACCAAGGCCAACACGATCTACGACGCCAGGCTGCTGTGCTATCCTGACTGCTATGTAGGTATGTATTGCAACTACTGCGCGCAGGACCAGGGCGCCAATATGCTGGATGTCAAGGGCTCCGGCAAAGTCGTGAACGAAGTCAAGGCTGACGGCAACACCTACACCCTGACCATCGATCCTACGCTGACGGCCAACATCAACGAGTTCAAGTACGCAGGCAAGGGCAAGGAGCACTTCTTCCGCATCGCGGTTTGCGCTACGGGCAACGGCTCCAACGGCTCCCGCTTCTACAACTACAGCCCGACCGTCAAGATCGTTTACTAAGGCTTTATGAAAAGAATCCTGCTTATTGCACTGGCGATTTGCCTCTGTATGCCGGCTTTCTCACAGGCCCGGATGGGGTCCTTGCGGCCCACTCCGGACAAGTGGGAGAATCCGACGGGTCCCCACAAAGTGGTGATGGAAGTCTTCGCGGACTTCCCGGACTACACGATCTATCGTCCGGCAGATCTGGATTCTTACAAGGAGAAGTCGCTCCACCCCGTGATCATGATGGGTCCCGGGTGCAACCCGGACGGTGATTCATTCCGCCCCTTCTGGACCGAAGTGGCGTCCTACGGTTATCTGGTGATAGCCGCGGGACGCCCCGTTCCGGAGGGCGTCATGGTCCCGGTCTTCTACCTGGGCACCGAAGACATTCTGAAGGCGATGGACTGGGTCTCCGCGCAGGCGGTGGACCCGTCCAGCCCCTTCTACAAGATCCTCGACGCCGATCATCAGTCCCTCTGGGGACAGTCCTGCGGCGGCATCCAGTGCCTCCGCCAGGTGGAGGACAAGCGTGTGGACAACCTCGTCTTCTGGAACAGCGGCTCCCTGTTGATGGGCAACATCGACCGGGAAGGCCCGCACGTGTTCGCCGAAGGCGGCCGTGACATCTTCGGCACGAAGGACCTCAAGCAACTGGTCCTGAACGCCAAGGTCGCGATCGCCTATTTCGCGGGCGACACCGGTATGGAGCGCCAGGCGGCCCAGGCCGATTTCAACGACCTGAGCTCCGTCCCTGTCGTGCACGCCGTCCGGGCGATCCCGGGCGACGCGCATGCCGGCACCTTCCGCGAGATGAACGGCGGCGCCTTCGCCCCGGCCGCGGTGGCCTGGCTTGAGTATCGTTTCGGCGATGCCAAGAAAGGCAAAGCTGCATTCCAGGGCAAGAACAGCCTTGCCAATGATCCGGATTGGATTTTAGTACAAGCCAAGAACCTTTAATAGCACGAAACAAATGAAAGTAAGACACATCCTTGCAGTCTGCGCCATCCTGCTCGTCAGCTCGACGGCGTTTGCGCAGAATCATGCCCGCGGCCAGCTGAAGGTCGGTGCGGCCAAGGTGGACGTCACTCCTGCGCCGGACCAGCTGGGCCGTAATTCCTACGGTATTCTGGACCGCACGCACGTGCGCGTCATCCTCTTTACCAATGGCACGACCATCGCCGGTCTCGCCAACGTGGACGGCAACGCCAACCAGCGTGTGGTGGACGCCGTGAACGAGCGTATCGCCAAGGATTTCAAGATCCCTGCAGGCAACATTCTGTGGAACGGCACGCACTGCCACTCCACCGGCACCGTCCCGCAGGACGAAATGATAGAGCGTACCTACCAGGCCATCAAGCAGGCTTATGAGAACATGGTTCCGGCGAAAGTCGGTGTCGGCGAGGGCGTATGCTACCTCAACGTCAAGCGCGACCTGTTCGATCCTGAGCGCGGTACGTGGTGGGAAGGCCCCGACTACGACGGCAAGTCCGACAAGACCGTCAGCGTGGTCTATTTCGAGAGCCTCGAAGGCAAGCCCATCGCCGTGTATTACAACTACGCGATGCACGCCGTCATCACCGGCCAGCTCGATATGATCACCGGTGACTTCCCGGGCAAGTCCGAGGAGTACATCGAGTCCGCTTACAAGGACGGTGACTTCGTGGCGATGTTCGCCTCCGGCGCCGCCGGCGACCAGAACCCGCTCTACTTCCAGCAGACCTTCGACCTGCGCGACATCCGCATCGCGGACTATGCCAAGCGCGGCGAAGACATCTCCAACGCGATGCCTCCGGGAGGCACCGGCCTGGATCGCAACGATCCTGAGACGGCCCGCCTGATGGGTGAGCAGAAGCGTATGGCCGAGAGCTACGGCCAGCTGCTGGGCGAAGAGGTCCGCTATGTCGTGATGATGATGCGCCGCTTCGAGTCCAACGTGACCCTGGAGGCCGCCCGCACGCACATCAGCTGCCCGGGCCGCCGCCAGACCAACGGTGGCGGTCGCGCCGGCTATGCCGGTGAGTACATCGACACCGATCCGATCGAGCTCGAGCTCGGTCTGGTGATGCTGGACGACATTCCCATCTGCGGTGTCTGCGGCGAGGTGTACAACCAGATCGCCGTCGAGCTGAAGCAGAAGTCTCCGTACAACTTCACGATGATGACCACCGTGACCGACGGCCACAACAAGGGCTGGGGCGGTTACATCCCGGATGACGAGTCCTATGGCGCCCAGGTGTTCGAGGTGCTCGGCTCCGGCTACAAGCAGGGCTATGCCCAGAGTGGCATCGTGAACGGTCTGCTCGACCTGATCCACGCTGCGACGCACTGATGCTCACAGCGTTACTTGTCTTGAATCTATTGTCCTCCTGTGCCGTCCCGGCGCAGGGGGACGTAGATTTCCGCATCGTCGAAGAGGGCGGGGCGGGCTCCTGGAAGTCGGTGGTCGTCGAAGACGCCGCACTGCCGGGCGTACGCCTGTACACGCCGAAGGACCTTCCGGCCGCGGTCGCGAAGACCACCCTTCCGGTCGTCCTCTTCGAGGGGCGGGACAAGGACCCTTATGACAAATATCTCAATGAAATCGCTTCCTACGGCTACGTCGTCGTGAACACGGCCGGGAAGGACCCCGATGCGGTCCTGAAGGCCCTGCAGACCACGCAGGGCGTGTTCCCCGGCAGTCGCGCCGACCTGGTGGACTGGGAGCGCGTCGGGGTGATCTCGATGGTGGGCGGGCGTACGCTGCTGCCCGCCAGCTCGGAGACCCTGATCTATCTTCATTCGTCCGGACCCCGGTATGCGGGGCCGTACCTTTTCCTGACGGGTGGCGAGGACGGAGGCGTCCTGCAGTCCGTTTACGACACCTTTTTCGCGGAGGACAAGTTTTTTGTCGCCGCCGCGACTTATCCCGCCGGGGCGGAGGGCACTTTCGCCGACCCCTTCGGCGGATCCTACGCGATGCTCACCCTTCAGTGGCTCGAATGGACCCTGAAGGACAAAGCCTGGACGCGCACGGTTTTCACCGGCGAAGAATGCATCTGCTATTTCAAAGGCTGGGGCGTCCAACAAAGAAATGAAAATACTGTAATAGATTGATATACGCTATGAAAAGAGTTATCCTTTGCGTTTTGTCCCTGATGCTGGCGGGCGTCTGCTTCGCCCAGCGGGGGCAGTTGTATGCCGGTGCTTCCCGGGTGGACATCACGCCCGACGAGGCTTCTCTGCCGAAGACTTCCCAGGGCATCCTGGACCATTGCTACGTGCGCGCCATCGTCTTCACGAACGGCATCACCAAAGCCGCATTCGTATCGGTGGACGGTGCTATGGGCAATATGCGCACGGTCAACGCGGTGAATCAGCGCGCCGCAGCGGAGCTCGGCATTCCCGAGGGGAACATCCTCTACAACTGGAGCCACACGCACTCCGGCAGCGCCGTGTTCGGCGACGAGCTGAACAACCGTTTCTTCCAGGCCCTGAAGGAGGCGAACGATCGCCTGGTGCCCGCCAAGGTGGGCTATGGCGACGGCGTCTGCTACCTCAACGTCAAGCGTGACCTCTTCGACCCTGAGCGCGGTACCTGGTGGGAAGGCCCGGACTATGACGGCAAATCCGACAAGACCGTGGCTGTCATCTACTTCGAGGGCCTCGACGGCAAGCCGATCGCGACTTACTTCAACTACGCGATGCACGCGGTGATCACCGGCAACACCGACAAGGTGAGCGGAGACTTCCCGGGCGAGGCGGAGCGTTATATCGAGAGCCGCTACGGCGACGATTTCGTGGCGAGCTTCGCATCCGGCGCCGCCGGCGACCAGAACCCGATCTACTTCCAGCAGACCTTCGACCTGCGCGACATCCGCATCGCGGACTACGCCGCCCGCGGGGAGGACATCTCAAACGCGATGCCTCCGGGAGGCCAGGGCCTCGACCGCACGAAGCCGGAGGTGCAGCGTCTGCTCGGCGAGCAGGAGCGTATGATCCGCAGCTACGGCCAGATCCTCGGCGAGGAAGTGAAATACGTCATTATGATGATGCGCCGTTTCGAGACCAACGTCACGATCAACTGCGCCCGCAAGATCGTCGAGGTCCCGGGACGCCGTCAGACCAACGGCGGCGGCCGTGCCGGTTATGCCGGTACGTATGAGGACGCTCCGGACGTGCAGATCGGCCTTTCCCTCGTCATGCTCGACGACATCCCCGTGTGTGCTGTCGCCTCCGAGGTGTACAACCCGATCGCGGTGGAGCTGAAGGAGAAGTCCCCGTACAAGCGTACGATGATGACCACCGTGGCTTACGGCTTCGGTGCCCGTGGCGGCGGCTATATGCCGGATGACGAATCCTACGGCGCCGAGGTGTTCGAGGTGCTGGGTTCCCGCTACAAACAAGGCTATGCCCAGAGCGCGGTCGTGAACGGCCTGCTGGACATGATCCACGACGCGACCCATTAATCTTTGCCGACGATGAAGAGATTGCTCATAGCGGCGCTGCTTGCGCTCTGTTTCCCCGCCCTGTTCTCCTGCTCCAAGCGGCCGGACGTGTACACCATCGGTGTGTCCCAGTGCAGCGTGGACGCGTGGCGCGAGGCGGCGAACAGCGAGATCCTGCAGGAAGCGTCGTTCTATGACAATCTCTCCGTCGAAATCAAATCGGTCCGGGACGACTCGGAGCAGCAGATCGAGGACATCGAGAACTTCATCACGAGAGGTGTCGATCTGCTGATCATCTCGCCCAACGAATCGGAATCGCTGACCCCTGTCGTGGAGAAGGCGTACGACGCCGGCATCCCGGTCATCCTGTATGACCGCAAGGTGGACAGCGACAAGTACACCGCCTTCGTGGGCGGTGACAACCGCCAGATCGGCAGCATCGCCGGTTCGTATGCGATGAGCGTCATCGGAGGCAGGAAGCGGATAGCCCTCATCCGCGGTACCCGCGGCTCGACCGCGGACACCGAGCGGTATGAGGGCTTCCTTTCCTCGCTGATGGAGGAGGACGCCCCGCACGTGACCATCGCCGCCGAGGAGGCGGCCAATTTCAACCGCGAGGACGCCCGCCGCATTATGGGTACGCTCCTCGCCGAGTCCAAGGAGGAGGACCCGTTCGACCTGGTCTTCGCCTTCAACGACGAGATGGCCGCGGGTGTGTACGACGCCTACACCGAGGCCGAGAAGGAGCACCGGCCGCTGATCATCGGTATCGACGCCCTCCTCTCGCCGGAAGGCTCGGGCACGATCCCGTATATCGTCAACGGTATGGTCGACGCTTCCTTCATCTACCCGACGGGCGGTTCGGTCGTGATCGACATCGCCCGCCGCATCCTGATGGGGGTCGATTACGAGAAGGAAAATCTGCTGAGCACCGAGCTCGTCAACAGCTCCAACGTCCGTGTGTACCAGGCGCAGATGAAGCAGATGGCCGAGAAGCAGCGCCGCGCCGAGGAGCTGAATTCCCGCATCCGCGGCAACACCCTCCGCTACGAGCGCCAGCAGCAGGTGATGTACATCTCGCTGGCCTTCGTGCTCGTGCTGGCCGTGCTGCTGGTGATCCTGATGTTCTTCGTCCGTACGCGCAACCGGCTGGTCAACCAGCTCAACGACCAGAACGACCAGATCCGCAAGCAGGTGGAGTCCCTGGAGGAGCAGAAGAAGCAGCTGATCGACCTGTCGGAGCAGCTGGAGGAGACCACCCAGGCGAAGCTCGCCTTCTTCACCAACATCTCCCACGAATTCAAGACGCCGCTGTCGCTGATCAGCGGCCCGATCGACGACCTGCTCACCAACAAGGACATGCCCGAGAGCGCCGAGGTGCCCCTGGACATCCTCAAGCGCAACAGCAGCAAGCTCACGCGTCTGATCACCGAGCTGCTCGACTTCCGCACCTTCGAGGGCGGCAAGATGGTGGTGAACTACTCGATGGGTAATTTCGACGCGTTCCTGCGCGAGATCCTCAAGATGTTCGCGGACGTCATCCGCCGGCGCAACCTCAAGTTCAGCTACGAGACGGACGGCGCCGACTACGAGATTCCCTTCGACCCGATCAAGATGGAGAAGGTGTTCACGAACCTCCTGTCGAACGCCTTCAACCACGTGGACAAGGAAGGTACGATACGGATCCGGCTGGACTCCACGCGTTCCGGCGCCGGTCGGGAGATCCAGCTGTCGGTGTTCAACAGCGGCTCCTACATCCCGCCGGAGAACATGGAGAAGATCTTCCAGCGTTTCTATACCCTGGACGCCTCGCAGAAGGGCACCGGCATCGGCCTCGCGCTCGTGACGTCCATCGTGGACGCGCTCGGCGGCACCATCCGCGTGGAGAGCGAAAAGGCCACGGGCACGACCTTCTTCGTCACGATTCCGCTCGCCAAGGACCTGCACACCGACGCCCGCATCAATCAGAACACCTACGTTCCGGAATTCGCGATGCTTAAGCTCGCCACGATGGGTGAGGAGGATATGGCTTCCGGCATCCTCGACGAGATGGCCCGCGAGGAGGGCAAGGCGACCGTCCTCGTGATCGAGGACAACGTGGATATGCGCTTCTACATCCGCAACATCCTCTCGCCCGATTACCACGTCCTGCTCGCCAAGGACGGCAACATCGGCATCTCCAAGGCGGTCAAGTTCGTCCCCGACATCATCCTCTGCGACATCATGATGCCGGATATGGACGGCTACGAGGTCTGCAGCTACCTCAAGAATCAACTGACGACCAAGAACATCCCCATCATCCTGCTGACGGCCTGCTCGCTGGACGAGCAGCGCGCCCGCGGCTACGACAGCGGCGCCGACGCCTTTATGCAGAAGCCATTCAGCGTGCCCACGCTCCGCTCGCGTATGCGCCAGCTCCTGGAGAAGACGGAGCGCATCACTTCCGAGATCCAGGGCGACTGGCTCATCGGCAAGGACGCCAAGACCCTCCCGTCCGGCACCGCCACGATGCTCAACCACTTCCGGGAATACGTGGAGGAGCATATCATGGACAGCATCAGCCTGGACGACATCGCCCAGCACCTGGGTTACTCCAAGTCCAAGCTCTATCGCGAGCTGAAGGACGTGACGGAGTATTCGCCCATCGACCTGGTCAACCTGGTGCGCCTGCACAAGGCCGTGGAACTGATGACCCAGGAGCACCAGAACATCACCGAAGCCGCTTTCAACACCGGCTTCTCCTCGCCGTCGTACTTCTCCCGTACCTTCCTGAAGTACTATTATATGCGGCCCAAAGACTACATCAAGCGGAAATAGTTCGCGCTTTCCCGTAGTCTTTTCATATTAAAAATAGTTCATTTTTTTAAAAGAATAGTGCATATTATTCTTTCAGGTAATTTGTTTATTTGTGAACTAATACGCGCGCAGGTTCGCATAAGAATCAATAAGATATTGAACTACAACTAATTAACCATATCACACAATGAAAAAGCTTGTTCTTCTGTCCCTTTTGCTGATCGCTTCGGTCAGCCTGTTTGCCAAGCCTGTGGTCTTCAAGCGCATCGACGGCGGCGGATCCGGCCCCTTCAAGGCCATCGCCGCGAGCGAATCCACCCTTCCTGAATTCGTCGTCTATCGTCCGGAGAACCTTATGGAAGCCGCCGGTACGGACGGCACCCTCCCTATCGTCATTTTCGGCAACGGCGGTTGCGTCAACACCTCCGCCGCCCACGAGCGTTTCCTCAACGACCTCGCCTCCTATGGCTACGTGATTGTGGCCATCGGCCCCTTCCAGCCGGGCGACAATCCGCGCCCGATGCCGGCCGCGGTGACCTCCACCGAGGCCTATATGATGTTCAAGGGTCTGGACTGGATTTCCGCGCAGGCGCGTGATCAGAAGAGCGAGTATTACGGCGTGGTCAACGCCAACCAGGTGGCCGCGATGGGCCAGTCCTGCGGCGGCGCCCAGGCCCTGTACCTGTCCTCCGATCCCCGCGTCAAGAGCGTCGTCATGCTGAACTCCGGCATGGGCACGGTCACGATGGCGAACGCCAGCCGGGCCAACGTCCAGGCGCTCCACTGCCCGATCGTCTATATCTGCGGCGGCGAGAGCGACATGGCTTTCAAGAATGCCGAGGCCGACTATGAGCTGATCAAGGAGCTCCCCGTGGCCGCGGCGAATCTCCCGGTGGGCCACAACGGCACCTACCGCGAGGAGTTCGGCGGCGAGTTTTCCCGTATGGCCCGCGCCTGGCTCGACTATGTGTTCAAGGGCCACAACGAGGGCGAGCGCATCTTCAAGAACCTCGACCTCGCCGGCTTCGACGGCTGGACGGTCAAGTCCAAGAATTTCGACGGCCCGAGGGCCCCGCGCGCCAACCGCGACGCTACGATGGAGGCCTACCGCGCCCTGCGTCCGACCCCGGACAAGTGGGCCAAGCCGACCGGCCCGTACAAGGTGGTGATGGAGGTCGACCCGACCTGCCCCGACCACACGATCTACCGTCCTGAGGACCTGAAGAAATTCAACGCCAAGAACCCGCTTCCGATCATCGTGATGTCCGGCCCCGGCTGCGACTATGACGGTGACTCCTACCGCCCGTTCTGGACGGAGGTCGCTTCCTACGGCTACGTGGTCATCGCCTCCGGTCTCCCCGTCAAGGAGGGCTTCCGCGCCGCGATGGGCTTCAACAAGGCTCCTAGCTATGAGGCTGCCCTCGCCTGGGCCGAGAAGGAGAACAAACGCGCCGACAGCAAGTACTTCGGCAAGCTCGCCCCGGACAACTGCGCCGCGATGGGCCAGTCCTGCGGTGGTATGCTGACCGCCAACTTCATGAACGATCCGCGTATGAAGTGCCTTATGTTCTGGAACGCCGGCGGCACCCCGACGGGTGAGAACGCCGCGCAGCCTTCCATGCCGGTGGCCTTCTTCTCCGCTGACAACGATATGGCGCTGGCCGGCGCCACGGCTTCCTACAACGCCGTCACCGCCGTGCCCGCCTTCTTCGGCAAGTGCGACATCCCGGGCGACGCCCACGGCGGCACCTTCCGCGAAGTCAACGGCGGCCCTTACGGCAAAGCGGCCGTGGCGTGGCTGAACTGGCACCTCAAGGGCCAGACCAAGTATGCCAAGAATTTCCTCCCCGGCAAGGCCGGCCTCTTCAAGGACGCCCGCTGGATCGAGACGCAGTCCAAGAACATCAAATAAAATCAACCCATGAAGAAACTTCTCATCCTTTTAGCCATCTGCGCTTTCGGTCTGGCCGCCGTTTCCTGCGACCAGAAAGAGACGGACACGATCTATTCCGTCGTGGCCGACGACCAGATGTTCCCCGGTTTCACGGTCTTCTATCCGGAGGACCTGTCCGCGTTCCCGAAAAAGGACAAGCTCCCCGTCCTCGTGATGTCCGGCCCCGGCTGCGTGAAATCCGCCGCGGCGTTCCAGCCCTTCTTCGAGGAGATGGCCGCCCACGGCTATCTGATGATCGCCTGCGGCCCGCTGAATATGAACGTCCCGGGAGCCGCGCCTGTTCAGGCCCGTCCCGAAGGTGCTCCTCAGGCCCGTCCTGAAGGGGCTCCCGCCGCCCGTCCGGCCGGCGAACGCCCCGCAGGCATGCCGCGTATGACGCAGAACACCAAGGAGGACATGCTCGCCGCGATCGACTGGGCTTTCGCCGAGAACGAGCGCAAGGACAGCAAGTTCTATGGCAAGGTGGACACCAAGAACGTCTCCGTGATGGGCCAGTCCTGCGGCGGCATTCTCTGCCTCGACATCATGACCGACCCGCGCATCACGCTGCTGACGATGTTCAACACCGGCCTGTTCACCGCCCAGCCGGGCCAGGCCTTCGGCTCGATGGGCTCCGTGCAGTCCGAGCCCAAGGACCAGGTGTTCGCGCGCCTGACCAAGCCCATCGCCTACTTTGTCGGCGGTACCGACATGGCCCGTCCGAACGCCACGGACGACTATCCGTACATCAATAACGTTCCCGCCTTCCTCGCCGTCCGCGAGATTGAAGGCGACGCCCACGGCGGCACCTTCCGCGAGCCGAAGGGCGGCGCCTTCGGCGAAGCGGCCGTCGCCTGGCTTGACTGGAACCTGAAGGGCCGCAAGAGCGCTGCCGCCAAGTTCCTCGGCGAGGACAATATGTTCGATTCCGACCCGCTCTGGATCGAATACAGACACAAGAATATTTAGTAACCAAATCGGTTTTAGTACATTTTATTAACCAATCAAATCAATCCATGAAGGTATTCAAAACCCTCTCGCTGTGTGTGGCCCTCCTCCTCGGAGCGGTCGCATACGCCCAGAATGTCAGGATTACTGGTACCGTCGTCGACGCCGAAAGCGGTGAACCCGTCATCGGCGCGGCTGTCATCGTGCCCGGGACGACCAATGGTACGTCCACGGACATCGACGGTAACTTTACCCTGAATGCGCCCTCCGGGGCCACCCTCGAGGTGTCTTGCATCGGCTACACCACGTTGAACGTGAAGGCTTCTCCCGTGATGAACGTGAGACTGCAGGTCGACACCCGCTTCCTCGACGAAGTCGTCGTGACCGGTTATATGACGGAGAAGAAATCCGACCTGACCGGTTCCGTGGCCGTCGTCAAGATGAAGGAGGTCTCCGACATCCCGACCGGTAACGTCATGACCGCCCTGCAGGGCCGCGTGGCCGGTATGAACGTCTCCACGGACGGTACCCCGGGCGGTACGAGGACTTCTTCCCTCATCCGTGGTACGACCACCATCAACAACTCCTCCCCGCTGTACGTTATCGACGGTGTCATGACCCGTTCCGACATCGGAACGATCATCTCCAGCAACGATATCGAGTCCATGCAGGTGCTGAAGGATGCGGCTTCCGCCGCCATCTACGGCGCCCAGGCGGCGAACGGCGTTATCATCATCACCACCAAGCGCGCCCAGGAAGGCCAGATTCGCGTGGACTTCCAGAGTTCCTGGACCCTCCAGACCGTTCAGCAGGGTATTCCTCTGATGAACGCTCAGCAGTGGGGCGAAGTGTACTGGGCCGCTTACAAGAACGACTTCGGCGTGACGCCGAAATCCACGGTCTATGGTGACGGTGCGAATGCCAAGCTCAACCTCGGCCAGCCGTACTACACGGATCCGAACAACCCGAATCTCAAGCTGCTCGTCTCCGATACCGACTGGTTCAAGGAGTCCTATCGCAGCGCGCTGATGCAGAACTACAGCCTCTCCATCTCCAAGGGTACGAAAGACCACGTCTCCTCGCTGAGTTTCAACGTCCTGGATCAGAACGGTACGCTCCGCAACTCCGACTATCTGTCCTTCGGTACCCGCTACAACACGGAGTATCGCTTCTTCGACAACCGCCTGAAGATCGGTGAGTCCCTCAACCTGACCTACTGGACCCAGCACAAGAAGCCGGATGGATATGAGTCCATCGAGCGCCAGATCATCGCCCAGCACCCTGCCCAGGCCATCTACGCCACGGACGGCAGCTACGCCGGCGCTGAAATGGACCTCCTCGGTTCCCGTCAGAACCCGATCCGCTACATCGACAACGAGGCCAACAACATCTACAAGAGCTGGCGCGTGTTCGGCAATGCCTATGCCGAGGTCTCTCCGATCGAGAACCTCACGATCCGCTCCACCTTCGGTATCAACTACAACCCGAACTACCAGAACATCCTCACCCCGGCCTGGGACGAGCACGTGCGTTCCTATTCCGAGACTTCCGTCGAGGTCACCCAGACGGACAACCTCGAGTGGGTCTGGACCAACACGGCCCAGTACAACCTCAACAAGGGCATCCACTCCGCGACCTTCCTCCTCGGTACCGAGGCCAAGAAGACCCGCACGGACGTCACGTCCGCTACCGGTACGGGCTTCGGCATGACCAGCCGCGACTATGTCTATATCTCCCGTGCGGAAGGCACGAAGACCGCCAACAACTCGGCCAACATCTACGCGATGACCTCCTACTTCGGCAAGGTGAACTACACGCTCGCCGACAGGTACCTGTTCTCCGCTACGGTCCGCCGCGACGCTTCTTCCCGCTTCGGTAAGGAGAACAACGCGGGTATCTTCCCCTCCGCTTCCATCGGTTGGAGGGTCAACAAGGAGAACTTCATGGCGGGTGCCAGCAGCTGGCTCTCCGACCTCAAGCTCCGCGCTTCCTGGGGTATCAACGGTAACGACCAGATCAACAACACCGCTACCTACAGCCTCTACGACGTCAACATCTACAACAGTACGTACAACCTGAGCGGTGACGACAGGACGCTCTCTTACGGTGCCATCCGTAGCCAGACCGGCAACAACAACCTCCGTTGGGAGCAGACCGAGCAGTGGAACGTCGGTTTCGACGCCGCTTTCCTCAACAACCGTCTGTCCATCACCTTCGACGCCTACACCAAGAACACCACGGGCATGCTCTATCAGCTGACCCGCCCGGCCATCTATGGTGAAGGTGCGCAGGCTTACGAGAACTGCGCCTCGATGAACAACAAGGGTATCGAGGTGATCGCTTCCTGGCGCAACACCGTCGGCGACTTCAGCTACGAGATCTCCGGCAACGCCACGATGCAGAAGAACGCCATCACCGACCTCCCGGAGGATATCTACTGGACCTTCGGTTGCGGTAACGCCAACGCCAACGTGACCAACGTCGGTCTGCCTTACGGCGGCCGCGTAGGTTATGTGACCGACGGTGTCTTCCATACGCAGAAAGAGGTTGACGACTACATGGCCACGTATACCGTGTCCGGCCGCGCTCCCGGTGTCGGCCGTATCAAGTACGTGGACGTCAATGGTGACAAGACCATCGACGCGAAGGACCAGAAGTACATCGGCAGCGACCTGCCGAAGGTGCAGTTCGGTCTGAACTTCAGCGCCGCCTGGAAGGGCTTCGACCTTGCCCTGTTCTTCAACGGTATGATCCGCGATGTGTACAACACCTCCAAGCTGTACACCGACTTCTTCCCGCTGGGCGAGGGTCTGGGCAACCACTCCACCCGCCTGGTCGAGGCTATGAACGCCTACTACGAGTATGAGAAGACCGGCACCTACAACTGCAAGTACGCTGCGCCGACCACCATCAACTCCAACAACGAGAACCAGACTTCCGACTGGTACGTTGAGAATGGCTCCTACCTCCGCCTGAAGAACGTCGTCCTGGGCTACACCATCCCGGCGAACGTCCTCCGCGCCGTCAAGCTCCGCTCCGCGCGCGTCTTCCTCCAGGGCCAGAACCTGCTGACCTTCACCAAGTACACCGGACCCGATCCGGAGGCGACCGGATATCCTTATCCGTTCGGCAAGAACTTCGTCCTTGGTCTGAACATTGGTTTCTAGTCTAACCATCAATCATTGACGTATATGAAAATCAAGAATATTTTTCTGAGTGTCATCTGCTGCGCGGCTCTTGTCGCGTGCAACGAGAAGGAATTCCTCGATCTGCCTCCCCAGGCATCGCTGGACAACGCTTCCCTGACCACGTCCGAAGGTATCAGCTACCTGATCAATGCCGCTTACGCAGCCCTGGCAGGCCCGAACGTGACGTTCGGCGCCATGTCCTCCCCGGTGAACCACTGGATCGAGGGTGAGCTCCACTCCGACAACGCCTACAAGGGCGGCGGCGGTCCTTCCGACAACACCAATATGCATATGATCGAGACCAACGCGATCGACGCCGGTCACGGTCTGCTGAACGGCTGGTGGCAGGCGCTTTATCAGTCGATCAAGCGTACGAACCTGGCCCTCGATGCCTTAAATAACCTCACCGCTGCCGAGCTTCCGGAAGTGGATTATCTCAAGGCTGAAATGAAAGTGCTCCGCGCCCACTACTACTTCGAGTTGAGCCGCCACTTCAACAAAATCGCCTGGATCGACGAGAATACCCCCGAGGATGAGTACAGCACCACCCGCAACGATGAGTACACGCGCGACCAGATCCTTGGCATGATCGCCGAGGAAATGGAAGCCGCCGGCAATGTCCTGCCTGATTCGTTCCAGGATCTGGGCCGCGTCAACAAGTGGGTCGCCAAGGCCTATGCCGCCAAGGTGTACCTCTACAAGGCCTATCGCCAGGATGAGACCTCCCATGCGGTGACCAGCATCGACCAGGCTGACCTCAACAAGGTGGTCTCCCTGACGGGCGAAGTCATCAACTCCGGCAGGTACGGCCTGTTCGACGATTTCCAGCAGCTTGACATCGTCGAGTACGAGAACGGCAAGGAGTCCATCTTCGCCGTCCAGTATTCCATGAACGACGGTGCCACGATGTCCCTGCCTTGGGCCTACAGCGCCATCGGTCACGTCAACTGGAGCGCCCTGCTGAACACCCCGAAGGGCCCGTACAACGGTGACAACTTCTTCTGGGCCAGCCAGGACCTCGTCAATGCGTACAAGACCGTGAACGGTCTCCCGATGCTTGACGGCTCCTTCCAGGACGATGATTACGACGAGGTGGTCGAGACGGTCGTCGGCGACACCAAGATCTACACCAACACCAACATCGACCATCCGGTGGATCCTCGTCTGGACTTCGTCGTCGGCCGTCTCAACGTCCGCTGGAAGACCTACGAGGTCGAGCCTGTCACCGAGACCTGGTACCGCGACTTCAACTCCTACGGCTACCACATCATCAAGCGCTTCCTCGTGTCCCCGGATTCCGGCCACCTTGCCACCACTTATCCTTGGGGTAACTCCGGTCTGAACTACCAGATCATCCGCTACGCCAGCGTTCTGCTGTGGCGTGCCGAGGCTCTGGTCGAGCTGGGCCGCGAGGCAGAGGCCCGTCCGCTGATCAACCAGATCCGCGCCCGTGCCAAGAACAGCCAGTGGGTGAAGGCTTGGACCGACACGGAGAAGTTCCCGCAGGCCGTGAATATCGACGGCTATGCCGCCAAGTACGAGATCGAAGAGTATCCTGCCGACAATTGGGATCAAGCCTATGCCCGTAAGGCCGTCCGCTTCGAGACCCGTCTCGAGCTGGCCCTTGAGGGTGAGCGTTTCTTCGACCTGGTCCGCTGGGGCATTATGGCGGAGACCATGAACCGCTTCATCGAGGTGGAGAAGGACAAGCGCGTGTACTACGATGGCGTGTCTTACAAGGCAGGCAAAGACGAGTACTTCCCGATTCCGGTTACGCAGTACAACCTCACCGGTGGTACGTATGTCCAGAACCCGGGCTACGCTTCCTTCACTGCAGCCAGCAAGTAAGTATGTTTGTCGGATGGAGGGGAGATCCTTCCCCTCCATCCTTTTTTACTTTTTGTTATTTTTGACTTTATGAAAAAGATCCTCGTTTCCCTTTCTCTGATACTCCTGCTGGCGTTGAGCGCTTTCGCGCAGGGACGCCGGGGGCCGCAGATCGACACCGTCAAACTTTGGCCGAACGGCGCCCCGAACGCATTCGAAATTCCCGGACCGGAGTCCGGATTCATGGTCTTCGGCGCCAAGAATTACGAGCTGGCGATGATGGAAGTGTATCCCGCCCGCAATCCGAACGGACTCTGCGTCATCATGTGCCCCGGCGGCGCCTATGTGATGGAGTCACAGACCCACGAGGGACGGGATCTCCACGACTGGTTCAACGCCCGGGGGATCACCTACTGCATGCTGCAGTACCGCCTCCCGGTCGGCCACCACGAAGTCCCGCTGAGCGACCTTCAGCAGGCGATCCGCATTATGCGGAGCCGCAAGGACCTGGGCATCACCAAGGTCGGCGTGATGGGCAACTCCGCCGGCGGACATCTCGCCGCCTGCGGCGCCACGATGTACGTTGACAAGGAGACGCGTCCCGATTTCCAGATCCTCCAGTATCCCGTCATCACGATGGAGACGGAGCTCACCAACATGATGTCCCGCGACGCGCTGCTGGGCAAGAATCCCCCCCAGGCGCTGATCGACAAGTACAGCTGCGAGAAGAACGTGACGGCGGACACGCCGCCCGCCTTCATCGTGCTGTGCTCCGACGACACCGTCGTCGTCCCGCAGAACAGCCTGATGTACTATGAACAACTGATCAAGAACAAGGTGTCCGCCACCCTGCACATCTACCCTTACGGGGGTCACGGCTGGGGCTGGCAGGATTCAATGGTTTTCAAGAGCAGCTGGGTCTCCGCGATGGAGGACTGGCTTCGCCTTGTCGTCGAGAAACTCTAAACCACAAAATACAAAGGCATGAAGAAATTATTAGCACTCGCACTTGCGTGCGTGCTCGCCGCCCCCGGCGTGATGGCCCAGAAGCCGTCGCAGCCGAGCTGGCTGAGCGACGCCGTCTTCTACCAGATCTATCCTTCGTCATTCCAGGATTCCAACGGGGATGGCTATGGCGATCTGCAGGGTATCATCTCCCGCCTGGACTACATCAAGTCCATCGGCGTCACGGCCATCTGGCTCAATCCGGTCTATGTGTCCGGCTGGACCGACGGTGGCTATGACATCATCGACTACTACCGCGTGGACAAGCGTTTCGGTGACAACGACGACCTCATCGAGCTGGTCCAGAAGGCCCACGCCCGCGGGATCAAGGTCGTAATGGACCTGGTGGCCGGCCACTCCTCCGACCAGTGCGAGTGGTTCCTCCAGTCCAAGGAAGGCGCCAACTACCGCTATTCCGACTACTACATCTGGCCGACCTTCAAGCCGGAGGACAACACCCCCGCTCCGCGTCCCGGCGAGCAGATGGACTATGCCGCGCTGATGAACTCCAATGCTGCGCTCATCCGCAAGTTCGTCGCCTCCGACGCCCCGCGCGCCCCGTTCTTCGTCAAGAATTTCTATGACACCCAGCCGGCCCTGAACTTCGGCTTCGCCAACCCCGATCCCGCGCACCCGTGGGAGCAGGCGGTGGACGCCCCGGGCCCTATGGCCATGCGCCGTGAGATCAAGAACATCATCTCCTTCTGGATGGACAAGGGCGTGGACGGCTTCCGTGTGGATATGGCCGCCAGCCTTGTCAAGAACGACTTTGACAAGTCCGCCACCATCAAGCTGTGGAAGGACGACTTCACCAAGTGGTTCGACGAGGAATATCCCGAAGGCATCCTGATCGCCGAGTGGTTCAACCCGGCCCAGTCCGTGGCCGCGGCCAACTTCGACCTCGACTTCTTCTGCCACGACGGCACGTACAATTATTCTACGCTGTTCTTCTACGGCCGTCGCGGCCGCCCTGCCGCTCCCGGTGCCGCTCCGGCTGCTCCGGCTGCGCCGTACTTCGACAAGTCCGGCACGGGCGAGCTGAAGGTCTGGTACGACCTCTACACCTATCAGTATGACGCCGTCAAGGGCAACGGTTACGTGAGTATGCCGTCCGGCAACCACGACTTCAACCGCGTCTGCACCGAAGGCCGCACCGATCCTGAGGAGCTCAAGGTCGCGATGACCTTCTTCCTGACGATGCCCGGCGTGCCGTTCATCTTCTACGGCGACGAGATCGGCCTCAAACAGAACCCGAACGCCCCGTCCACCGACGGTTCCGGCGGCCGCGCCGGCTGCCGTATCCCGATGCTCTGGGACGCGTCCGCCAACGGTGGCTTCTCCACGGCTCCCATCGACAAGATCTACATCCCGCAGGATCCGGATCCGAACCGTATGACCGTCGCGAAGGAGGAAAACGACCCGAACTCCCTGCTGAACTACGTCCGCACGATCCTCAAACTCCGCAAGGATGTCAAGGCCCTCGGCGCCGACGCTTCCTGGAAGCTCGTCAGCAGCCTCGACCAGCCGTATCCTATGGTGTATGAGCGTACCTGGCGCGGCGAGCGCTGCTGGGTCGTGCTCAACCCGTCCGGCAAGCAGGTCACGGTGACCCTCCCGAAGGAGAACGCCAAGCCCGAGCTCATCGGCGGCAACTACAAGAAGTGCACTTACAAGCAGACGAAGAAGGGCGACACGATCCAGATTTCCCCGATTTCCGCTGCGATTTACAAATTCTAGGCTATCAAGACCTGGAGAAAAATACTCTTACTGGCGCTGGCCCTCTTCCTGTCCGCATCGTGCAACCGGGAAGAGGGCGGCGGCCGGTATAAGGTGGTCCTGTCCTGCCCGGTCGGCGCCTGGTACCAGGAGGCGGTCGAGGCAGTGGAGCGGGAGCGCTACTTCCACCCGGAGATCGACCTGGTGGTCCTCCCGACGCGGGATGCGGCGCAACAGGTGTCCGATATCCGGAACCTGCTGCCGAACAAGACGGACCTGCTGATCATCTCCCCCAATTCCGACGCAGTCGGGGAGCTCACGCCGCTCGTGGAGGCGCTGTACCGGGACGGGGTCGATGTCGTCTTGTATGACAGAAAGATAGAATCGGACCAGTATACGGCTTTTGTCGGGGCGGACAACTTTGTCATCGGCCGGCAGATGGGGGAGTACCTCAAAGGTCGGCTGGAAGACGGCGGGAACGTCCTTCTGGTCAGAGGTTCGACGACGGTCACGGCCGAGCGGGAGCGGAATGAAGGATTTCGCACTTCGCTCAGAAGCGATCCCGACAACAAGCTGGTCGTGGTCGGGGAATGTACCGGATCCTTCCGGACGGCAACGGCCCGGGAGGCCGTCGCCGACCTGCTGGAACAGCTTCCCCCGGAGACCCGCGTGGATGCCGTGGTCGCTTTCAATGACAATATGGCCGTGGGTGCCTGGCAGGCGTTTGATTCGCTGAAATACCAGGCGATCCTGCCGCTGTTCCTGGGTGTAGATGCCTTGTCGGGACCCAACGGCGGCATCGAGCAGGTGGACCGGGGCGTGATCACGGCCTCCTTCATCTATCCGCAGGGAGGCAAGGAACTGATGGACGTGGTGGCGCAGATTCTACACGGGGCACCTTTCGCGGAGAACGTTTCTCTGGAAAGCGCCGTCGTGGACAAGTCGAACGTCAAGATCGTCAAACTGCAGCGGGAACTGGTCGAGCAGCAGCAGACCAAGGTCGATCAGTTGAACGACTATCTGTCGCAGAGCCTGTCGCGTTATTCCAGCCAGCGGACGCTTATGATCCTGGTGGCGTTCATCGCCGTGTTGATCTTCGCGCTGACCGCCATCCTGTGGACCCAGTACAGGACGAGCGTCAGGTCCCGGAAAGAACTGGATGAGACGAACCGGGAACTGCGGAATCTGACCCAGAGGCTGGAAGAGGCCAACCAGGCGAAACTGCTCTTCTTCACCAACATCTCCCACGAATTCAAGACGCCGCTCTCGCTGATAATGAGTCCGCTGGAAACCCTCTTGGACGAGAAAGGTCTCTCCGCCCAGGGAAAGGACTCGATCCATATCATGCAGCGCAACGCCGGTCGGTTGCAGGCCCTCATCAGCGAGATCCTCGATTTCCGGAAGGCCGAAAGCGGCCGGATGGAGGTGTCGTCGGAGCCGGTCGACGTGGAGGCGTTCCTGCGGGAGATCAACGGATTCTTCTCTGACATGGTCCGCCGGAAGCAGGTCAGGTTCACTTTCGAGACCGCTTCCGGATCCTATCGGGCGATGATCGACAAGGGCAAGGTGGAAAAGATCTACTTCAACCTCCTGTCCAACGCCATCAAGTTCGTGGAGGACGCCGGCGTGATCACGGTCAGGCTCCGCAAAATCGACGGACAGGCAGGACCGCAGATCGAAGTGTCGGTTTTCAACAGCGATTCCTATATCCCGGAATCGGAGCTCAAGGACATCTTCCAGCGTTTCTATAAGATAGACGTTGCCAAAAACACCACCGGGACCGGCATCGGGCTCGCCCTGGCGGCGGCGTTGACGGATGTCCTCGACGGAGAGATCTTTGCTTCCAGCAAGGAAGGCATCGGCACGACGTTTACGTTCCGCCTGCCTTTCATCCCGGCGGAAGCCGTGCCCGAGCAGGATGGTCCTGCCCTTCTTGCCGGCCTGGAGCACGACCTGAACTGGCGGGTCGCTCTCCCGGAGCAGGACTATTCCCTGCTGGACGAGGTGTCGGACGGGAAGCTGCCCACCGTCCTGATCATTGAAGACAACGCGGATATGCGTCGCCACCTGAAGAGCATCCTGAGCCGGGACTACCGGGTTTACCTGGCTGAAAGCGGCGAGGTGGGGCTCCAGCGGGCGATACAGTTCCTTCCGGGTATCATCCTTTGCGACATCATGATGCCGGGCATCAAAGGCTACGAAGTGTGCCGTACCTTGAAACAGGACGCGCGCACCCGCGACATTCCCGTCATCCTGTTGTCCGCCTGCACGATGGACGAGCAGGTGGCGCAGGGCTTCGAGAGCGGGGCGGACGCCTACATCATGAAGCCTTTCAGCGCCAGGGTGCTCAAGGTCCGGATGAAGAAACTGCTCGAGAAGGCCGAAACCTTGCGCAGGGATATGGGCACCGACTGGCTGGTCGGAAACGAACGGCCCAAGACCAGCGCCCAGGAAGCCTTCCTTTCCGAGATCAAGTCGTACATCGAGAAGAACCTGCAGGGAGAGATCAACATTCAGGATATGATAGACAGCCTGGGTATGTCCAAGTCCAAGTTCTATCGCAACCTGAAAGAGATCACGGAGTACTCGCCTTCCGACATCATCAACCTGATCCGGATCCGGATCGCCCAGAACCTGATGCTGTCCAAAAACAAGAACATCTCCGAGGCCGCGGCCGAGACGGGGTTCTCGTCCACTTCTTATTTCTGCCGCGTATTCCAGAAGTATTACAAGCTGTCCCCGGGCGACTGGCTGAAGCAAAACACGACTTCTGCCGCGTAAGTGGGAGATGAGTGGCTCAAATAGGGAAGGTGTCCGTTTGGATTGCCTTCCCTGTTGCGTATTTTTGTTACACCAGTTGATAACACTTACGCAGTATGAGAAAATTATTCCTTTCCCTTGTGACGCTCTCCGCCGTTTTTGCCGCTGTGTCCTGCAACAGCACGAACGACACGGATGAGAACTTCTTCAGCCGCACCGACCAGCAGCTGTTCATCGGCGATGACATCGCCATCGCCAACACCCAGTACGGCAAGGTGCGCGGCTACATCATGCGCGACACCTACACCTTCCTGGGCATCCCCTACGGCGCCAGCACGGCCGGCGAGAACCGCTTTATGCCGGCGAAACCGCCGCAGCCCTGGGAAGG
>JAEEGG010002822.1_pt1 | contig 44278 bp, 26 predicted proteins | sample 9134161 | NCBI WGS metagenome assembly JAEEGG01 (sample SAMN16246543, study PRJNA631951) | gut metagenome | biome: gut microbiome; feature: rumen; material: CR-attached | host: Bos | place: Iran: Karaj | collected 2018-10 | reverse complement strand
CGCAACTTGCGGTTGGGCACAGAAAGTGTGGAAAACAACAACATCGTTCTGCGACAACGACATCTTAAGCCTCACAGCACAGGATGTGGAGTTCAAGCAAGACGAGACAATTCTCCACCTACGTCAGCAGAATGGACCAGGTTCATGGATTTGCTTCCCAAAGAGCACCGTGCTCAAGGATCAGAACGGCAAGATTTACGCCATCAAGAGTGGAAAGCCAACACGAGGTTATGAGACGGAATGCATACTGGATGAGCGGACAACCGTTCCTGAGAACGGTATCCTGAATCTCGCACTCCACTTTGAGCCAGTTCCAGAAACCACAGAGCGTTTCCATGTATATACAGGTTACAACTTTTACGGATTCCGTATCTGGAACATCCAAGAGCCAAAGACAATGGAAATCTCACTCTTCAACTCAAACTGGCGCAACGAGCAGGGCGACTGGGTGCTCGGTCTCTATGATTCTGGTGCAGTATATGGCGGTAAGGCATACTCATACGCAAAGAAGAGCAACAAGAAGATTGTGCTCAGCAACGGCAGCGACAAACTCACTATCGCCATCGGCAAGGAGAAGGCTGGCAAGCGCCAGTTTACTATAAATGGCAAGAAGCAGACTCTCGAGTGCTTCGGTGCAACAATTCCTGCCTACCCTACCGAGGACAATACCGCCTTCAACACAGATTTGAAGAAGGGCGAGGTGGTTATTTCTGGTTGGATAAAGGACTTCCCTAAGGAGATTCCTGAAGAAGGCACGAAATATGGTGTCTCTATCAAGGTCATGGACCATTTGACCGGTGAACTTGCAGATTACAACGATGCTACAATAGACGAGGAAGGCCGTTTCTCTATCAAGGTAAAGGTTACCGGCACCCAATGCATCATATATCATGAGGTCGCAAACAATGCGCTTGTATATGAGACAAGAATGTTTGCAGAGCCTGGTAAGAATTATTTCGTGATGCACAACTGGAACACCAACAAGTGTCTGTTCATGGGTGATGATGCCCGTCTGCAGAATGAGTTCCAGGCATTTCCTTGCAAATTCGAATGGAAGACATCCAACTTTACTGACGATATGAAGAAGTCATTCGACAGCATAATGGTGAAATACAATGACTACATCGCCAAATACCCAACTCTCAGCAAGCGCTATCGTGACTACATCCTCCTGGAAGCACAGTTGAGGGCTGCAGACAATCTAATCCAGGCACCAGATATGGTTGAGGGAGCAAAGCTTGCCGACCAGATTATCAAAATCAATCCTTCCTTGCCAATATCACTCAGCCAGACTCTTCAGGATTACCTGTACAACAAATTCTCAATCGTCTACTCACAAGAAAGAGGAAAATATCGTTTCAGTCCGGAAGCTCTACTTACCCTCGAGAAGGAAGGCAAGTTGAGTCTCAGCGACAACGACCATGATTTGATTAAGAGATGGCAGAAAAGAAACGAGATAATGAAGCAAGTAAACCAGTGCAAGACTCAGGAGGAAGCCATGAAGATTTACGAGGAATCAAAGAAGGTGATCTCTGATGAAGAGCTGCAGGCAATATCTAACAGACAGGATATCATGCAGGTGTTTTCTGAGTGGACACCTAACCCAAATCAGATGCTCCTGAATATTATCGACTCCCTATTCACCGACCAGCCGACACGCGACTACTGTCGTGCACTCCGATTCGCTCGTGAACTTGCCTATAGTAAGTCTTTCCCAGAGAATGCTGCCATATTCTATAACAGTATCAAGAGCACCGACATCAAGCAGATGATTGACGACCTCAATAACTACTATAAAGAAGAGGCTAAGAAGAACGAAGATGTGGCGAAGAAGGTCATCGCACCAGCCTCTAACGTAGCAGGTCTCACAGACGGAAAGGCAATCATCGACAAGATGATAGAGCCATATAAGGGCAAGATCGTGTATATGGATGTATGGGGCACTTGGTGTCAGCCTTGCATTAATGCAATCAAGTCATCACCTTCTCTTAAGGAGGCAGTAAAAGATTACGACATCGTATATCTCTACTTCGCCCTCTCTTCGGAGGATGCTGCCTGGAAAGGTGCAATTGTGGAATATGGCCTCACAAAACCTAATTATGTGCACTACAACCTGCCTGAGGAGCAGCAGAAAGCCGTAACCGACTATCTTAAGCTTGACGGCGTTCCATTCTACATGCTCTTCGACAAGAATGGCAATATGGAGCCTCTTGACCGCGGTCACATAGGCGACATCGACGGTTTCAAGAAGAAGATTGAGGAACTCAGCAAGAAGTAACTATAACACAAAACCACCCGGATGATTTGTCCGGGTGGTTTCGTTTATTCTGGAAAGTACACAGGTATTTTCTTGGGATAACAGATATTACTTAGCCTCCTTAAACAGATTTGGGAGGAATCTGTAATAGAGGAGGTGACGCCATGTTGACCAGTCGTGACCGCCATGTCCGCCAGCATAGTATTCATGCTTGATATTGCGGGCTTTCAGAGCATCGATGAATCCCTTGACACGAACATTGAAGAAACCAGACTGTTCTTCGGTACCCTGTCCAACGAAGAGGTAGTCGATCTTGTCGTTCACATTAGGAGTGTTCATGAATACAGGCATAGTCTTTGCGGGATCTGCATCGCCTGCACTGAGAACACCGAAGTTTGCAAACAGATCGAGGTTCTTCTCAAGTCCGCTGAACATAGTATGGCGACCTCCCATTGACAGTCCTGAGATGGCACGTCCGTGTGGATTGGCTATGGTGTTGTAGTGGCTGTCCACGAAAGGTACGATGACCTCGCGCAACTCACGCGCCATTATATCGAATGTGAGGTCGGCATGCTTCGGATGGTTGCGGTGCACAACCTGATTGTTGATGATTGCAATAATCATCGGTTTTGCCTTTCCTTCTGCAAGGAGGTTATCCATGATGAAATTCACACGACCATCGTACATCCAGTTGGATGGCAACTCGCCACTACCTCCCATAAGATAGAGCACAGGGTACTTCTTATTCGGATCAAACATAGGAGGAGTGTAAACATACATGTCACGCTCACCACCTGTCACCGAACTTGTGTAGATGTGGCGGGTGATGGAACCGTGAGGCACAGGTTTGGCATCATACCACTGAGGACCATCTCCATGAATGATGAGTTCGCTGTAGGGAGGCATTGCTGTGAAGGCTGCATAGGTATTGTTTGGGTCTGCCATGCTCACGCCATCAATGATGATGTTGTACTGATACATATCCACCGGCAGCGGACCAATCTTAAGTGTCCAGATGCCGTCGTCGCCCTTTGTGAACGGTAGCGGATTTCTTTGGTGCATAACTGTAAGCATTGCACCAGACAACTTGACCTCACTCGCCTGTGGTGCCTTGATGCGGAAGATAACGGTATGGTCATCGTTCACCTGTGGAGAGTTGAGCGAGGCACTAAAAGGCACAAGTCCCTCGGTATCTTTCTGCGGGTTGTAACTGAGATTGACATTTGATTGTTGGGCATTGGCTACGCCACACATCGTGAGCGCAATAGCCATCATCTGAATTTTCTTAAACATTTATACGAAGTTTAGGTTTGATGGTATGTAGGTCCTCCATATAGCAAGGAGGATTCTGCACACCTATATTTATTAAGTATGTGTGCAAAATTACATTTTTTTCTTCTAATTACAATGATTCTATTGCCAACATACACTATTTTTACGCTTTTTTAATAACTGTCAAGTGTAAAAAAGCAAAAGCAAATGAAATATGGTTGTAGCCTATTTTGGGGGCGCATCAAAATGAATAGAATGCAAGAAAACACCTTAAAAGTTTTTCTTCCGTTGTAGTTCCTATGTAAGTCCGTACCAAAGTCGGTGCAAAGTCGGTGCAAAGTCGGTGGAGAAGCGGAGGAAGAGCGGACTTATAGCGAAGGAGAAACGGAGGAGAAGCGGATTAAAAGCGAAAGCGCTCGGACTTCACAGTTCGGGCGCTTTCTTCATGACTAATAATCTACTTAATACAATACACAATACTTATTTATTTTTTACCATTAACCATTTATAAATGGTTAATGGTACATGAATTTACATCGGAATATTTCCGTGCTTCTTCGGAGGATTGCTCTGGTTCTTGTTACGAGTCATCTCGAGAGCCTGAATGAGACGGATACGAGTGTCACAAGGCTGGATAATCTCGTCAATATAACCGAGCTGTGCTGCAGGAAGCGGATTTGCAAACTTCTCCCTGTACTCCTCAATCTTCTGGGCACGCTCCTCTGGAGTTGCCTTACGATAGAGAATGTTACAAGCACCTTCTGCACCCATAACGGCAATCTCAGCAGTTGGATATGCGAGGTTAACATCAGCACCTATGCACTTTGAGTTCATAACGATATATGCGCCGCCGTAAGCCTTACGTGTGATGAGAGTAATCTTTGGAACGGTAGCCTCAGCAAAAGCATACACGATTTTAGCTCCATGACGGATAATACCGTTATGCTCCTGCTTAACGCCAGGGAGGAAGCCTGGAACATCCTCAACAGCAATAAGAGGGATGTTGAAGCAATCGCAGAAGCGAATGAAACGGGCTGCCTTGTCGGATGCATCGATATCAAGAGCACCAGCAAGATAGTTTGGCTGGTTTGCCACGAAACCTACCGTACGACCTGCTATACGTCCGAAACCTACGACGATATTCTTAGCGAACTCCGACTGAACCTCGAAGAAGTACTGCTGGTCGCAGACAGGCTCGATGATGTCGTGGATGTCGTAAGGCATATTTGGGTCGGTAGGAACCACGTTGTCAAGCTCGTGACATACACGTGTAACCTCGTCTGTAATAGAGCGGATAGGAGCATCCTCCATATTGTTTGAAGGGATGAATCCGATAAGCTCACGAATCGTCATGAGAGTCTCCTCATCATCATTACAGATGAAATGGCTTACACCACTTACTGAGTTATGAGTCATGGCTCCACCAAGGGTTTCCTTATCCACGTCCTCGTTTGTAACAGCCTTAACAACGTTAGGACCGGTAACGAACATCTGGCTCTGTCCCTTCACCATAAGGATGAAGTCGGTAAGTGCTGGTGAATAGCAAGAACCACCTGCACAAGGACCCATGATTGCGCTAATCTGAGGAATCACACCACTTGCCATCACGTTACGACGGAAGATATGTGCGAAGCCTGTAAGCGACTCCACGCCTTCCTGAATTCGTGCACCACCAGAGTCGTTAAGACCGATGATTGGAGCACCATTCTTGAGTGCGAGATCCTGCACTTTAGCTATCTTCTGAGCGTTAGCAGCTGAGAGAGAGCCTCCGAGCACGCTAAAGTCAAAAGCATATACGAAAACGATACGACCGTCAATCTTTCCGTAGCCGGAAATGACACCATCGCCCTCAAAGCGCTTCTGGTCCATTCCGAAATCGTTGCAACGATGAACTACGTGCTTGTCCATCTCGACAAATGTACCCTTGTCGAGCAGGGTTTCTATTCTCTCTCTTGCTGTAAGTTTATTTTGCATTTTCTACCTCCAGTTTAATAAGAACCTGTTCTGCGCGAACTGTATCGCCCTCAGCTATGAGGACATCCTTGATCTTACAATCAGATGCCACCTTATAGTTTGACTGCATCTTCATAGCCTCCATCGTGAAGAGCGTATCGCCAGCCTTCACCTTGTCACCTTTCTTGACATACACCTTTACAATCTTGCAAGGCATAGGAGCGGTAACGGTATCTGCCTGAATGGCATCACCCTGATTCTTGCGCATTCTCATATACTTAGCCTGAGAATCGAGAATATCGATCTGATAGGTTGAGTAATTGAGGTTTACTGAATAATGTTTACCGCCTTCACCCTTAATGAGCTCGGCGTTATAGGAGTTACCTCCATAGATTAGTGAGCATGTGCCATTCTGAAGCATAGCGATATCGACATCATATACCTTTCCGTCGATGCTGATGCTCACCTTATTTCCCTCCTTACTCAGAAGGGTTACTTCTTGAAGTTTATTTCCAACTTGAATTTCCATCGATTCATTTACCATTTACCATGTACAACGTACAATTTCCATCGCTTATGGCAAAATTGTAAATTGTAAATGGTACATTGTACATGTTTAGACTCTCAGCACTCCCTTCTGCAATCCGAAGGCACGCCATCTGCTGATTGCAGAGCCGTCGTTCGTAGGACTTACAGATGAGTTCTCCTCGAGGTTCATGAGATAATCTATATATGCGGCTATGACAGCCATAGGCTCTGAGTCGTTCTTGAAGCCTGAACGTGGGCGAAGACGCTCCTCGTTACGCTCAATAAAGTGGGTATTGTAGTTACCCTCCTTGAACTCAGGTACGTCGATGATACGACGCAGATAGCGGATGTTGGTTGTCAGACCTGTTATCTTATACTCATAGAGCACACGACGCATTCTCTCGATAGCATACTCACGTGTGGTTGCCCAAACGATAAGCTTACCAATCATAGGGTCGTAGTGAACAGGTATCTCATAGCCTTCATATACGTATGAATCGATACGTGTGCCGATACCATGTGGCTCTGTAAGCTGTCGGATGATACCTGGTGATGGCATGAAGTTATGCTCGGTATCCTCGGCACATATACGGCACTCTATAGCGTGACCATGCTGACGCAAGTCTTCCTGCTTATAGCGAAGCGGCTGACCGTCAGCTACGCGGATCTGCTCCTTTACGAGGTCAACACCTACTACCTCCTCTGTTATAGGATGCTCCACCTGAAGACGGGTGTTCATCTCAAGGAAATAGAACTTATGATTCTTGTCAACAAGGAACTCGATAGTACCGGCACCCTCATAGCCTACAGCCTTTGCTGCTGCTACGGCCTTAGCACCCATCTCCATACGGAGGTTGTAGTCAAGGAATGGTGATGGAGACTCCTCCACAACCTTCTGATGACGACGCTGAACAGAACATTCACGATCGTAGAGATGAATCACGTTGCCATGCTTGTCTCCGAGAATCTGGAACTCGATATGATGAGGTTCCTCAACGAATTTCTCGATATAAACCGTGTCGTCGCCGAATCCGGACTTTGCCTCGCCGCGAGCTGCGTTATACATCTCCACGACATCTTCCTCACGCTCTATGAGACGCATTCCTTTTCCGCCGCCTCCCATACTAGCCTTCAGCATGACAGGGAAACCGATCTTACGCGCCACCTCGATTGCCTCTTCAGCACTCTTTAGTGGTTCTTCTGTTCCTGGCACAACGGGTACACCTGCCTTGATCATAGTCTGACGGGCACTAATCTTATCACCCATCAAATCCATGGTCTCAGGCCTTGGACCAATGAACACAAATCCTTCTGCCTCACAACGGCGGGCAAACTCGGAATTCTCCGAAAGGAAGCCATAGCCAGGGTGGATTGCATCCACCTGATGCTTGTGGGCAGCCTCAAGGATGTGGTCAATGTTCAAATAACTGTCAGAGCTCTGGGCTCCTCCGATACATTCTGCCTCGTTGGCGAATAAAACGTGGCGTGACAGGCGGTCGGCAGTACTATAGACTGCAACTGAGCGTATACCCATCTCATAGCAAGAACGCATCACGCGTATTGCTATTTCACCACGATTAGCAACAAGTACTTTTCTAATCATGTATAAATTTTTATGTGTTTCCGTCATGCCCGTGATCCCGCGGACACACGTTTAAATCGCAAATGGCAGGTCTTCTGACTTTATCCTTATCCGACACGTCTTCCCGGACAATCATCCAGTGACTTGGTGTGTCGGAGTTGCAAGAAAGGACTCACAGCATCGGGTAATGTTGCAGATTCTCACTGCATTCCCGTCTTAGCTCCGACGCGTGCATTACTTAATGCGAGCATTTTCAATTCTAAAATGCGGCATGAATATGAACGGTGAAGAACCAAATGCGCTGCAAAGATATAAAGAATAATTGAACTAACCAAAAAAAACATAAAAAAATCTCAAAACATGCCCACAAGCCCATACCTAAACGCGAGTTTGAATGGTTTTAAACGCTAAGCCGCGAGGTCGCAAAGTTTTTTTATCTCTGCGTCTTTGTGTCTTTGCGTTCGAAGTAAGTTAGTTCGAGGTAATTCCCATGTAAGTCCGTAGAAAGTCCCATTTTCCTCCCATTCATAATGGGCGATAGGAGGGAAGCAAAATATAGAGGAAAAGACTTTACTACAAAAGCAAAAACAAAAGTGCCCTTGCTATCAAGCAAAGGCACTTTGAAATATAAAATATCATCGAGACAAAGAAGCGATACGGTTATAAACCTTCAATAACTTCATCGTCGTCATCTCCAATTTCTGTATTCACCTCACCATCAATCAAGTATTGTTTGCTAGCCTCCACAAGCAGACCGTTTGTATGCTGAAGCTTATGATCCTTCATAAAGGGTTTAATATATATCTTCTTCATAATCATATTCAGATTAAAATGTTTACTTCATTATTACCTTCTTACCATTCACGATATAGACGCCCTTCGCTGGCTTAGCAATACGACGTCCCTGAAGGTCATATACCTTTTCCTCCTCGCTATCTTGCGCATTAATATTATCTACGCCAGTAACAGTTGCGTCAAAGGCGAAGAATTCTTGAGCGGATACGCTACTACCAGAAGGTACAAGCAGATATGCCCTATTCGCCTTAATAGTACCATTACTGCTAAGCTTATAGAATGCCAAGCCCTTTGTATTCTTATAGTTCAGCACGTATACGTTACCCGGAGCTGGATTTGTAATAGTGGTAGAAGTTCCCACAAGGTTGTTGTCGCTATAATCGCCAGAACTCTCGTAGTCAACCTTAGTCATAGAAAGATTGCCTTCGGTAGGATTCTTCAGCACTACACCCTGCCCCATATTTACTATGCGGTCTTCTATCTCCGTCATAGTAATCTTTGTGTCATTCAGGCTAACCTTATACACATGTGTGCCTTCTGGAGCCTGATAGTTGGCAATATCGCTATAGAATGTAGTCCAGTATGCTCCCTCAAGATTCGCTGCAGCCACATCAATAGCAGAAGGAGCCGCATAATATACTGTGATTTTATCAATCTGTACATTATAATTACCACCAAATCCCGGGTGAGAAATTGTCAGGCTTGTTTTATTGATATTGTCTATACACCAATCGTCGCCACTACCAGTAATATCAGCGCTTACATCGCATATAATTTTCGTATCAGTATTTGGCCGATAAAATTTGAAATGCAAATCCACTTTCAGAATATCAAAACCATTATTTGAGGTTATGGTAACGCTTTTGCCATTAGCAATCTCCAAACCATAACTATCACTTTCCGTAGCTGTTATATTAATATTTTCCCCTATATACTGTTTTCCTGAAGTTGTAGTGAAAGTTTCTGTTTTCTCAGATTCATTCCCTATGGGCTCATCTGTGTAATAGATAACCAATTGATATATCGAGAAATATGTACTCACATTTACACTTGAGATTTCCAAAGATGTGGCATTAACATTGTTTACTATATTGTTATCAGTATCAACGTTACCAGGTGTTGCTATCACATTTTGCTTATTATTTCCATAACCGAAGATATAGTCTACCCTTGTTATTATCTCATTACCTTTCGCGCTTATAGTAATTTTATTCCCATTGCTAATTAACAAGCCATTACCTCTTAAAGCTGTACCCGAAATTTCGAAATGATCTATTGTATAACTATTTTTCCCACTTGTAGCCATAGTAACTGCTTCACACGACTCCTCAGCCCAAACGCTTACAACCGACATAAGCAACATGGCGAAAATAAAAAATATTTTTCTCATATCTTGGTGTTTTATTTTATAGTTCAATATGTCAACATTCAACCGTCTCATGCTCAACAACCCGATCATAAATTTGCTTACAGAAACATAGATTGCTCAAAACTAATCAAGTCGCTAATACTCTAAACTTTATAGTTGCAACCCAAGACTGCAAATCGAATAGTTGCGTGCTCGATCAATATGTCAACATCTGTACAGAGACAACAAATAGTTCTGGGTGCAAAGATAAGAAAAAATTTAGAATAACAATCATAAAGACACGACTTTTGTCAGCTTTCATCCCATTTTTAACTATAAATGATGCAAATAGAGCAACTTAGCGCGAGAATAATACAAGTTTTGGATACATAAATACAAAAAAAAAAGAGCGAACGGTCACTCAACGTGAACGTCCGCCCAAAGGTGTTTATTTGAGATATTTGGGAATGGATCTCCAATTTATAGTGAAGAGATAAGAGTGAAGAGTTAAGAATCTATGTTAGCAAAAAAAATGCAACTTTAATTCTTCACTATTCACTTTTCACTATTCACTTAGACAAGTACGCATCTACCTTCTTTGCTGCGTCGCGACCGCTTGCCATAGCACGAACCACGAGGCTTGCACCATTAGCAGCATCACCACATACAAAGACGTTAGATGGGAACTTAGGCTGTTGTGGCTTGAGGAAGCCCATAGCGAGGAATACTATCTCGGCCTTGATGATCTCTGGCTCACCAGCCTCAACCATTATAGGACGACCGCCCTCTGGGTTTGGCTTCCAGTCGATTGGCTGAACACGAACGCCTGTCAGTTTGCCATCCTCGCCAAGGAACTCAAGAGAATTGATATTCCAACGACGAACACAGCCCTCCTCGTGTGAAGATGTTGTCTTCAGAGTGCGAGGCCAGTTTGGCCAAGGGTTCTGAGGGTCTTCTGGTCCCTCAACAGGCTTTGGCATGATCTCAATCTGAGTAACGCTCTTACAGCCCTGACGATGTGATGTACCGATACAGTCAGAACCAGTATCACCACCTCCGATAACGAGTACGTTCTTGCCCTTTGCAGTTACGCGCTCCTCTTTAGAGAACTCCATACCGGCAAGTACGCGGTTCTGCTGAGAGAGGAGTTCGAGAGCAAGGTGTACGCCCTTGAGCTCACGTCCTGGAATCTTGAGGTCACGTGCTGTTGGAGTACCTGTAGAGATAACGACAGCATCAAACTTTGCGCCAAGAGCCTTCTCCAAATCAGCCTCAGAAACTTTGTCGCCTTCGAAGTTGACAGGAGTGTTATACTTGAACTCAATACCCTCTTCTACAAGGAGATTGATACGACGGTCGATAACAGACTTGTTGAGTTTGAAGTTTGGAATACCGTAACGGAGAAGACCTCCTGCAGCCTCATTCTTATCGAAGACTGTTACCTTGTAGCCCATCTTGTTAAGACGGTTGGCAGCAACGAGACCTGCAGGACCAGCACCTACAACAGCAACGGTCTTACCATTACGCTTATACTGCTGAGGAGTGATGAAGTTCTCGCGCCAAGCAGCCTCGGTTATGGCACACTCGTTCTCGCGGTTTGTGGTAGCTGCGTGGTCGGTAAGGTTAAGAACGCAAGCCTTCTCACAAAGAGCCGGACAGATACGTCCTGTAAACTCTGGGAAGTCGTTGGTATCGTTCAGACGACGATAAGCCAGTTCCCACTCGCCCTTATAGAGAGCGTCGTTCCACTCAGGAGCCTTATTGCCAAGAGGACAAGCCCAATGGCAGAAAGGTACGCCGCAATCCATACAACGTGATGCCTGTTCCTTGCGGTCGTGTGTATTCAAAGTCTGCTCGACTTCTCCGAAGTCGTGAATACGGTCATTTATTGGTCGGTAACCAGCCTCAACGCGAGGCACGGTTAAGAATGCTTTAGGATTTCCCATCTTTTCATTTACCATTTACCATGTACAATGTACTATTTAACATCGCTCATGGAGAGGTTATTATTTTATCTTGTTCATTTACCATGTACAATCTTGTATCGCACAACCTTGATTAGCAAGAAATTGTAAATTGTACATGGTAAATGGTACATGACTTAATTGTTTATAATCTGCATATCAGCTATCTTCTGCTGGAGCTCGCGGAGCTTCTCTTCCTGAAGAACGCGCTTATACTCGATAGGAACAATCTGAACGAAGTCCTCGATATAGTGGTTCCAGTCGTCGAGCATACGGCGGGCAAGCTCTGAACCTGTGTAGAGATAGTGCTGACGAACAAGCTCGTGAAGCTCCTTACGTGCAGATGCCTCCTCAACGAGGTTGATCTCTACCTGATCCATGTTACAGAAGTAGTCGAAGTTGTGGTTCTTGTCCCAGACGTAAGCCACACCGCCTGACATACCGGCTGCGAAGTTACGGCCTGTCTCACCAAGAACTACCACACGACCGCCTGTCATGTACTCACAGCAATGGTCGCCTGCGCCCTCGATAACGGCAATAGCGCCTGAGTTACGAACGCCGAAACGCTCACCTACCCTACCGTTCACATAAAGCTCACCAGTAGTTGCGCCATAGAGACCTGTATTACCAGCGATGATGTTATCCTCAGCAACGAAGTTAGCATCATAGCGTGCAGGTGGGAGGATAGAGATACGACCGCCAGAAAGTCCCTTTCCGAAGTAGTCGTTAGCCTCACCTTCGAGCTTGAGGTTCACACCATTTACAGCAAATGCTCCGAATGACTGACCTGCAGAACCCTTGAATTTGATGTTGATAGTTCCGTCAGGAAGACCTGCCTCACCATATTTCTTAGCAATAACGCCAGAGAGCATAGTACCTACGGCACGGTCTGTATTCTTGATAGCATAGTCGAGGTTAACCTCTTCCTTGTTCTCGATAGCATTCTCGCAAGCCTTGATGATTTCCTCATCCTTAACGCCCTCAACCTTGGTGAACTCACCACGATCCCAGTAGAGAGCCTTGTCGGTCTCTGGCTTGTGGAGAAGACGAGAGAAGTCGATTGTGCCCTGCTTTGTTGCAGGATCAGCAGCCTTAACCTCGATAAGGTCTGTACGACCGATGATATCCTTGAGGTTCTTAACACCAATCTCAGAAAGGTATTCACGAACTTCCTGTGCAAGGAATGTGAAGAAGTTCACAACATAGTCAGCATGACCGCGGAACTTAGCACGAAGCTTCTCATCCTGAGTAGCAACACCTACCGGACAGGTATTGGTGTTACACTTACGCATCATCAAGCAGCCGAGGACAATCAATGGCAGAGTACCGAATGAGAACTCATCTGCACCAAGCATAGCCATAATGATTACGTCGCGAGCAGTCTTGAGCTGACCATCGGTCTGGAGACGAACCTGATTACGGAGACCGTTGATAACGAGAGTCTGCTGAGTCTCAGCAAGTCCGATTTCAGGAGAGATACCTGCGAAGCGCATAGAAGAAGCAGGAGAAGCACCTGTACCACCTTCTGCACCTGAGATAACGATGAGGTCTGCCTTTGCCTTTGCAACACCTGCTGCAATAGTACCTACACCACTCTCAGCAACGAGCTTAACGCTAACGGCTGCTGTTGGGTTGATATTCTTGAGGTCGAAGATGAGCTGTGCAAGGTCCTCGATAGAGTAGATATCGTGATGAGGTGGAGGTGAGATAAGGGTGATTCCAGGAATAGCGTTACGAGTCTTGGCGATGATCTTGTTCACCTTGAAGCCAGGCAACTGACCACCCTCACCAGGCTTAGCTCCCTGTGCCACCTTGATCTGCAATTCCTCTGCATTTACGAGGTACTCGGCTGTTACGCCGAAACGACCTGATGCAATCTGCTTTGTCTTACTTGAAAGGCTAACGCCATCAACCTCAGTATGGTAGCGTGCGTTATCCTCACCACCCTCACCAGTATTACTACGGGTGCCGAGCTTATTCATAGCGATGGCGAGTGCCTCATGAGCCTCGATAGAGAGGGCTCCGAATGACATAGCGCCTGTTACGAAGTGCTTTACGATTGACTCTACTGGCTCAACCTCGTCGATTGGAGTTGGCTTGGCAGCCTTCTTGAATCCGAAGAAGTCGCGGATGAAGATTGGCTTCTCCTTCTCGTCAACACTCTTTGCCCACTCCTTGAACTTGGTATAAGAACCGAGGCGGGTAGCAATCTGGAGGTTGGCGATTGTCTCTGGGTTCCAAGCGTGCTCAATACCATCCTTACGATAGTTGAACAGACCTGTATTTGGAAGGAACTTAGGCATCTCGTCTGGAACGAATGCCTCGTCGTGAAGACGGATAGCATCCTTGGCGATGTCACGAAGACCGATACCGCCGATTGTGCTTATCTCTGTTCCGAAGTATGTCTTGAGAAGGTTCTCTGAAAGACCGATAGACTCGAAGATCTTAGCACCACGATAAGAACGGATAGTTGAGATACCCATCTTTGACATGATCTTCTTCAGACCCTTGTCAACTGCCTTGATGTAGTTCTTCTCAGCTGTAGCATACTCTTCCTGTACCTGATGTGTCTTAACCAACTGGTCAAGCACGGCGAATGTCATATAAGGACAGAGGGCAGATGCACCATAGCCAAGAAGCAATGCTGCGTGCATTACCTCGCGAATTTCACCAGACTCAACGATCAAAGCTGTCTGAACACGCTTCTGTACGCTAATGAGATAGTGGTGAACAGCACTTACAGCCAAGAGTGAAGGGATTGCCGCATGTGTCTCGTCGATGTCACGGTCAGAGAGGATGATATAGTTCACACCGCTGTCAACGCTCTCCTCTGCCTTCTTGCAGAGATTCTCAAGAGCAGCCTGAAGACCAGCCTCACCCTGCTCTATCTCGAAGAGGATAGGAAGCTTAACGGTCTTGAAGCCCTTGTAGCGGATGTTACAGAGAATATCCAACTGAGTGTTGGTAAGTACTGGCTGTGGCAGACGAACCATCTTACAGTTGCTCTCGTCAGGTGTCAGGATGTTTGTACCAACAGCACCGATATACTCTGTGAGTGACATTACAAGCTCCTCACGAATTGGGTCGATAGCTGGGTTTGTTACCTGAGCAAACTGCTGACGGAAGTAGTTGAAGAAAATCTGTGGCTTATCAGAAATAACAGCAAGTGGAGTATCGTTACCCATAGCTGCAACTGGCTCCTGACCATTTGTACACATAGGAACGACGGTCTTGTCGATATCTTCCTGACCAAATCCGAATGCGCGGAGCTTGCGGTCGTAGTTCTCAACTGAGTTCTCTACCTTACGGCCTGACTTCAGCTTCTCCAACTGTATGCGGTTTGTTGAGAGCCATTGTCCGTATGGATGCTCGTGAGCGAGCTTTTCCTTGATCTCACCATCATAGTAGATCTTGCCTTCCTGTGTATCGATAAGAAGAATCTTACCAGGCTGAAGACGTCCCTTTGATACTACGTCGCTTGGCTCGAAGTCCATTACACCTACCTCAGATGCAACAACCATCATGCCCTGCTTTGTAATGGTGTAGCGTGATGGACGCAGACCGTTACGGTCAAGCATACCACCTGCGAAACGACCGTCAGAGAACATAAGCGCAGCAGGACCGTCCCATGGCTCCATGAGGATTGAGTGATACTCATAGAATGCCTTGAGGTCTTCTGAGATTGGGTTCTTATCGTTGAATGACTCTGGAACGAGGATTGCCATTGCCTGTGGCAAAGACAGACCGCTCATTACGAGGAACTCGAATACGTTGTCCAATGATGCTGAGTCTGACATGTCATCCTGAAGGATAGGACGAATCTCCTTGATGTCGCCAAGGGCAGGAGAAGAGAGCACAGACTCACGTGCCTTCATCCAACCGCGGTTACCACGAACGGTATTGATCTCACCATTGTGGCAAAGGAAACGGAATGGCTGGGCAAGCTTCCACTTAGGGAATGTGTTTGTAGAGAAACGAGAGTGAACAAGTGCCAGACCTGATGTGAAGTAGTTATTAGAAAGGTCTGGGAAGTAACGGCGCAACTGACCTGATGTCAGCATACCCTTATAAATAATGTCCGTACAAGAGAGAGAGCAGATATAGAACTCCTCATCCTTGATACGATTCTCAATCTTCTTACGTACCTTATAAAGAATACGGTCAAAGTGCTCCACCTTATCATCGCTGATACCAGTAACAAACACCTGCTTGATATCTGGTTCAACGTCGCGGGCACCTACACCAAGTACCTCAGGATTTGTTGGCACGTTACGAAGATGAGAGAGTGAAAGTCCCTCACGCTCAATCTCCTCAATCATGATAGAGAGGATTTCTGACTGGCGCTTCTCATCTTTTGGAAGGAATACGAGACCAGTTCCGTAGCGTCCCTTCTCTGGTACTGGAATACCTTGAAGAAGAATAAATTCATGTGGAATCTGCAGGAGAATACCTGCGCCATCACCAGTCTTGTCGCGGGTCTCAGCACCACGATGCTCCATGTTCTCAAGAACACGCAGAGCGTTGTCAACCAGTTCATGGCTCTTGTTTCCGTGGATATTCACCACCATGCCGACACCACACGCATCGTGCTCATACTCGGCACTATACAATCCATTTCCCATATTAATATCTTTTTAAACAGTAATGATTTTTTAAGTCCATAATTTTCAATGTCGGTGTGCGAACACAACCACTTTTCCCAAACCCTGAATCTTACAATTTCTTTTATTATTTGTCAACTAAATTCAATGTTTGCTTTCAAATTGCTTGCAAAATTACTAATTTCCTTTCATTTTGCAAAGTTTTAGCTAAATTATTTTTTCGTCACTTTCCTTAAAATCACCGTCAAATAACAAATTGTAAGTATTTGCGATTTTATTACTTACATTATGAAAGTATTTTCATGCATTTTCCTTACAGTATGCATTTTCTTGTCAAAAAGTAGGTTTAGTATTGAAAATTTGGCCGTTTTTCAGGCAAATACATTTGAGTTTCTTTTTATATAACATTGCGGAATCATCAGAGGAAGAGAGAGAAAAAAAGAAAAATCCTACACCGCCAATGGATTTACGAGGCAGTGTGGGATATATATAGACGAATACAAGAAAAGTAACAATCTTGATTCATACATCAAAGATTTATTTCCTTTTATTGTGTGGCTTTCATTAATATCCTATGACTGGAGGCGATCTTCTTATTTTTCTCGAAAAATACCAAAGAATAAAATTGTCCACGTTGTTAAACGGATATTCATCAACAAAAACATCAGCAATGTCGCATTCTATATATGTATCTTTTGACTTTTTTCTGAGCATCTTTCTCCCATTCTTTTCAATCAAAATACACCAATAACATCCAAAGAGAAAATAAACCTTATCAGCTTTTACACTATCAAGATAATTGAATAACCTTATATCACTGTTGTTATTTCTACTATAACTATATATTTTCTTCATAGAGTCAAAACCGTCCAACCTCCATATCCCATTGGTTGTTTTAACCAAGATTTCGTCAAGCTGCAGATGGTTATAATCCATAAGGGGATCAATTTCTGAATAAGTAGGGATTTTATCGAATTTTGTTCTTCTATATTTCTTTTGGGTACATAGATAATAGATCGGATATACGCTGATAATGGAGTCACGATGAAACTCAGGTATATATTTATCTGCCTGTCTCTGCCATTTCTCTACTTTCTTATCGCCAAACTTATTGGTTTGTGAAAAAACGGAATGACTAATAAGCATAAAAATCAACACCATAAATAACAATCGCACCATAATATTATTTCCTTAGTAATTAAAGAATAACGTTGGGACAAATATAATATTGTCCCAACGCTATAATTATTTTGTATTCTTATTGTGTGAGTATGTCAAATTTAATAAGAGAACCAGGCATTGAACGGGTTCCACCAATTAGTGAATCAAATACTTTTACATTTTTCATAACTAAATGGCTTCCGCCACCAAACCAGTTATTTCTAACAACAGTATCAAATTTGGTCAATGTGGTAATATGAGGAGTATTTCCTCCCATATTCAATGTCAATTGAGCAGTCCATGCACCTTTTGGAAATCTCTTTACCAAGTTTGCTAATTCTTTTCCTTTTGGTAAAGAACTTAATCTGTTTCTTACATGTATTCCGCAGTCTGCTTTTCCCCACATTTTAATAACATCCTCTCCTCCGTCAACAGATTGACACATATTTTTAAGATAATCTACCGAAATGTCAGTTCTTTTAAGTTGATCTGCTGCAACCTTGCCAGAATAAAAAGGACACCCCCCTGTAGGATCAGGTTGTTTCAAATTTTCCATTCCTGCAACTTCATTTGAGTATGAAACTGTTGTTTTAGGGTCTTCTCCAGTCCAAGGATTCTTTCCTGCATCCTTGCAACTTTTATATGCTTTATATCCACCAGATATAGCACCGGTTATAGCACCAGTGACAGCACTAGACCAAACAGAACCCATATTTTCATTCCAGCGTCTTCCATTTACAAAATTGTTCAATGTTGTTTCAACAAAGGTCGTCGCAGCACCTGTTGCAGCTCCAGTAGCAGCACCAATCAATGCACCAGCCCAGACATTACCTGCTTTTACGATTCCTGCAGCTGCTCCTCCGGTCCATGCAGACAGGGCACCAACAGCTCCTCCAACAATTATACCACCCAATACGTTGTCATGGTGTGCAGCAGCATTGATACCACCGACAACAGCTCCAATAATTACAGGAACGAACCATGCCAAATTGCCATCGGGATCTATATATTTCAGTGGATTATTGACACAATATGCATATCTGTTGAAGTTCTGAGAGCTTGTTGGATCCTGAACATAGTTGTCTGGAGAAAGAAACTGTGCCAGAATTGGATCATAGATTCTGCCATTCATATTAATGAATTCATATCCATAGACATGCTCATGGCCGGTATATCCACGCATTAATCCAATAGAGTTTACTTTAACGGTCTGTTTGCCCCATACATCATATGTGGCATCAAACACCTTAGTGGCATTTTCGTCTCTTACTGTTAGAATACTGCCAAGACCATCCGTCAAAACCAGACATGGCTTGAATGCCCCAAGGTTGTCCCTTACAATAATGACATTATCACAGATATAATAGAATTCGCGAATTCTACCAGCTTCAGTAGTCCTCTCGTAATCACCAAAATACAGAGCCTCCCATGATTTACCAGATGCATTGGAGTAAGAACTTCTCCAGCGCTGCAGGTCAGGACCATAATAGTATGTCATACAACTATGGTCATCACCAATATAAGAAACTTTACCAAAGTCATTGAAGTTTGTTGAGACCTTGTAATAGTCATATATTTTTGATGAAACGCATTCTGTTACGGAACTTACAGCATGTTTATGGTCATTATTATCATAGTTGTAGGTTCCCATATCAGATTTATGAGTCATGATACCATCTTTGCCATACGACATTTCCAATCCAGTTCCATCAGGATGAGACACCTTGGTCAATCTATCACAATTGTCATAGCTGAAAGACTCTGGCATATCAGTATTCTTCTGACGTGAGAGCATGTTTCCTGTAGTATATTGACGAGACTCATCATAATTGTCAATTACAGCAGATCCATTTTTTATCTGAATCTTTGTATTATAATTTGAAGAACCAAAGGTTTGGGTAGTAGTTATATTCATCTTATCCAAGAAAGAATAAGTTGTACTCAAACTATTACTTAATCCTGTATTTGATACTACTCGATGCACAACCTTATTATTAGCAACAACCAATGAATCAAAGCCATTACTATCATAATAATATTTTACAGTCAAGCCACCAGTAAATGTTCTTTGAGACAACTGTCCTTTAGCATTATAACTATAGGTATTTGTGAGTGTAGCTTTATCGGTAGCCCGCTTTTCTGTAATAACACGTCCATATTTGTCATATGTATATTCTGTTACAAAACCATTCATTGATTGTGTCTCCAATTGTAAATTGCCATATCCACCTTTCTTGTAGCTATTGGTTATTACGTCGCTTCCAATTTGAGTCTTTCTTATACGTCCCAAATCATCATACGTATATTTTGTAACAACACCTCTTGCGTCAGTCTTACTAAGGATTGTACCATCAGCTGCATAAGTGTATGTCGTTGTTCCTGCATCAGGATCAGTGAGCGATGTCTTGTTTCCTGCCGCATCATACTCTATTTTAATACCACCAATAGCTTTAGGCTTACCATTTGAGAAATATGTATAGTTAATGGTGCCACCATTATCTGTGACGGTCTTCGAATTGCCCCAAGCATCATACGTTGTAGTTACAGATCTGCCATCTAATGTTTTACTTGTCTTTCTATTACCATACGAATAAACAGTAGTGTACTGATTAGGCGTATTAGCAACTGGTTGTACCACATGAGCAACCATTCTGATACGATTGTCGTAACCAAAATTTTCAACTTTCGTATGTTGACCTGTAGTAGTAGCAATTCTGCAAACTTTACCATTGGTTCCATAAGCAGTCTCCTTTGAGACATCTATATTACCCAAATCCTTGGATGTTGAGAACACCTCACGTTCCAACACATCATATATGGTCTTTACCTTAGGACCGTTATTGGGAGCTTCAGTGATACTATAGCAACCATTGTTTTTAGAAGAATCCCACGCCTTTGTAAAGGTTACATAATTTTTGTCTGGGTATGTCTTTTTGGTTAACTCATTCCATTTGTTGTACACATAAGATGTTACAAGAACATTTGTTGAAACCGTACTGTCTATTTCCGCAGACATGTCACCAAAGAGATTATATTTATAAGCGATATATTTAGCGATATCTTTTGAGGCAGGCTGGGTCTTCTCGCTAGTAATGTATCTATAAGAAGGATCGTAATTATACAGCTTTTTTATTGCCTTAACATTTGAGCCTGTAGTTACTTCTGACTTTTTGTTTCCAAAGTTGTCATAAGTATAAGTCGTTGTCAATGCAAGTGATGAGGTGGAGTTTGGAGTCGTGACTTTTGTCAGAAGATTACCATAAGAATCATAAGTGTATTTTGTAATTACACTATAAGTCTTACTGTCATCACTATGTTTCTGTATTACTTTTTTCTGTGTAGGAAGCCATGTGTTAGCAATTTTCGAAGCTGGGTATGTATATGTTTCCTGCTTGTACAGAGCACCACCATCATCAGAAACTTTCTGATTTGTCATAACGCCCTTTGCTGTATCATAGGTCCGTAGTGTCGTTGTGACATTACCATCGTAATCTGTAACGGTATTTTTTGAAGGATATGCAAAATACTTAGAGATCTTTCCAGACAATGCATTGCCTAATTCTGCAACAGTTGTATAGGCAACAGTTGTAGATTTAGTTCCATTTGGTAATGAAGTAGTATTTGTGACTTTGGTCGGTACGCGGTAGTTTGAATCCCAAGTATTAACCGTTGTGTTTTCGGTTATGTTTGTATTAGTATTCTTTTTAGTAAAGGATGCGAATCCCAAAGCGCCTCTTCCACCTACATGAACCTTATAATCACCATAAGTAAATTGAGTAGTATTAGAATATACTCCTTTTCCTGATGTTGTAATCTTAGATACAACAGAGATTGGGGTTTTATACGTAAGGACTGGATAAGTTCCTTTACCGCTATTTGTACAAACAGCAGGGTCTGTAGAAATAGAATATGTTATTGAAGTTTCTACGCCCAGAGCATCCGTGATTTTAGAGATTCTACCCATTGAAGCTGTATTGCCAGCCCCTTTGTAAATATTAATTTTATTCTCAGTGAAAGCGGTAGATGTTGTATTGTTTAATACGGAACCGTAATTTGCCAATTCTATAGCACCATCACCATCAAAGTCACCAGGAAAGACATAATCTTCTATTGCATCTTCTGCCCTGTTTTTTTTGTAATCCATTTTACACTCAAATGAGCTTCCTGTAGAACGCAACCAAATAAAACGAGTGTGTTTATAATCATAAGAATTACCCCACCAGGACTCCCAAATTCCATTAAATTTGTACTCTGCTTTACACATTACAATGTCAGACAGTCCATCTTGGTCCATATCAAACACATTCAGAGAGAACTTATTGTCATCTTGAGATGCAGCATGATCACTAGTTCCTAAATCATATGCTTGACTGTATGTAAATGTACCATCACCTTTATTATAGGCTATCCAAAGATTGGTGTCTTTTCTTTTGATATACATGAAATCTATAAGACCGTCTCCATTAAAATCGCCTTGGTTGATTTTCCAGTGATTCTTTATGCAAGGTGTCGTACTACTCTGAGTAGAAATATAATACTTACTATTTGCTTTAGTAAACACATTCTTCACATCTCCTTTATATCCATTGTTGAAATATACCATATATCCATCTTCAGCTGTGAACAGGAGGTCAGAAAGTCCATCATTATTATAATCACCCACATAAACAGCTGAAGGTTTCAATGTCATAGCTAACTGTACTGTTTCCCATTTATCATTTGATAATATGTCCAAATCATAATATCCCTTGTTTTTTTCACTAGAAAATGAGAGCAGGTCCATTTTTCCATCACCATTAATATCCATCGTTGTGTTTATTGGCTTATAATCCCAAGATTTGGAAGGCGAATTTGTGTAATTACTAGAATAGTTATTGACCTTCTCGCCACCACGAACAATAGTGAAATATTGATACCATGTGTTACCATAATGATTATAGCTTGGAATGATAAGATCTGTATAACCATCCCCATTAAAATCACCAGCAAAAAATCCTTTTACACCTGTTTTAAATTCATCGCCCTCAAACTGATAGGTGCCAATATTAAATTCGGACACTTGCTTGTAGCTCACTACATTAGAGGCGTTCTTTTCACTTAAAGCGATATTCAGACTACAATGCCATTCATTTTTGGATTTATCATAATTGGTATAACGGATAATGTCACTTACACCATCATTGTTCAAATCGACAGCAGTGAATTGTTTTTTCTTCTCCGTTCTACTTGGTGTTTTTGTACAAGCACTTATATTAGAGGTAGAAATATTAAAAGAAGGCAATCCATTCCAATTGATTGTTATTGGATTGTATTTCTCTCCGTTTCCGTTAGATTCAACTATACTTGTAAGACGAGTATATTTCTTATATCCACCATCAAGATTATCACTATATGTCAAAGTATATTGACGATAAAGCGAACCTGAACTTTGGCTATTAGGGTTATTGTTTATCATTGTCTTGATAGCTGACAATTTCTTTGCTATCTTACCCTGACTACGGCCCAAATAGAATGTTTTCTGATTATTTTGAGAAATGCTAGTATATATAAAGTGAATCCAACATGACAATTGTCTGATATTTTTTGAATTATCATTTGGACTCTTTATACCATAGACGATTTTTTGGGGTAAAATACATAGATTCTCCTGAGAATAACTATATTTTATACAGTTATTATATTTGTCTACTGCCTGAGTTACATACCATGCAGAAAAACCCGTCCTACCTTGTGCTGTGGTATATATCAAACGCGAAGAACTATCATCTCCATAATTATATATTGCTCCATCTGGTGTTCTGACTTCAAACCAAATATCGCAATTTTGTTGATAACTCATACCGTATGTTCCCTTCAAAGTAACTAGGGTATTAGGATCTCCCTCAATCTGATATTTTGCACCAATTTGACCACTAGTTCCTTCAATAAGAAGCATTCTTTTTCCATCAAGATAGAATGAGGACTTATCATCTCCATTGCTACCTGCTACTTCTCCATCACGGTACATATCCTTGGCACCACTCGTAATTACAGATATGCCAGTAATATTGAAACCATAACCTGCATTGCCATATCCAGTAGCCTGACTATTGTAGGCAAGACCGATTTTTGGTTGGAAACCTCCACCATCTGGTATCTCAATAGGCAAATTGTATGTAGCGGCACCATTTTGGGAAATTTCCACATCAGCATCTGGCGTTCCTACAGAATTGTCTGCAGAGGCTGCAAGTGGAGCCATGCCTAAAAATAATAATAATTTTATATGTTTGAAACTAATCATTTTCTTGCGAATTTATAAGTTGTTGTTTCTTCGTCGTACTTAATAGTGAGAATGTATGTTCCTGTTGGATAATCCAATAGCGAAATCGTTGTTGAATTTGCGTCTATCGTCTTCGAGTAATGCAGGATACCATTTGCCCCATACAATGAAACCTCATAAGGATTTTCCGGATCCAATTCCTTAACAAGAATTGTTATCTTACCGCCTCTTTCGGTAACAGTTAGATTTTTTTCCGACAAATTGTCTTCCATATCTTTTGCAAACTCATCAGAAATAGAACGTGTCACTTTTTTGCCGACTGCTCTACTGATTCTGTTGCCAGCAGCATCGTATGTATACGATACAACAGTTTGAGAATATCCGAATTTACATATGGCAAACAAGCCTAATACTGCAAGTAATCTTTTCTTCATATTGCTTATTTTATTGTTATACAAGATTTATAATGTTTCTAATCATTTTTAAATCACACCAAATATTCTGCGATGTGACATAAACATGGATAACCATCCTTAAGAAAAAAACTTGGGATAATCACGAATGCGATTTCTCCTTACTCTTCTTGGGGAGAAACCTTTACTTTTCTGCCGACTGTCGGAGGATTCATTTGGCATATCTGACAAGTTTACTTGTCCATGGGCCGCTGTTATCCCGAACAATAACAGAAAAGATTGAAGTAGATACGTCTTCATTCTTTTTAGTTTAAGTTTTACGTTATAATAATAAAAACCCACCATATGGGTTGTTGTTTCGTCATTGACAATAAGATTTAGGCTTTTCTTTTCTGATTTCGTCAAACAAAAATCTAATCCTCTCGTCAAAATAAATCGTACAAAAATATCAAAAAAACATTAAACACAACATGCTTATTAACATTCTCTGTTATTTTTTTATTGCTAATTAACGCAATTTAACAAAAAAGTAGGATCAGATTGAAGAAAAATGTCTTTATTTACGGAAATCGTTTACATACAAACCAAGAAAAAACACGCATGAAGTGCAGCCTTTTCGAGTAGAGATAAGGTTGTTATCAATTCAAACGTAAAAACACAAAGACGCAAAGAAAAACTTTGCGTCTTTGCATTTGGGTAACCATTTAAAATGGTGAGATCTATGCAGCCCTCTTTACAAGAGAATATGCAACGCCCTTGCTTGAGCGTGTTTTCTTGACCTTCAGTTCTTTGAGAGCACGACCTATCTTTTCCGATGTAAGGTTACTCATGGCAATCTCTGGATATTCAGTCTGAAGAGCCTTGCGAATTTCAAGTGAGGTGATGCTATTGCCACGTTCTCCAGGATTAGGCTTACGATAGAAATGGTCTATCATTGCCTCAAGGTCAACGGTCTCCTGATAAGGAATGTTGAGTTCCTGTATGCGAAGCGTCTCCTCATTGATGAACCAATAGCGCATCTTCTCGTCACGCACCTCATGGAGCAACTGGGCATAGAGCTGTTCATAGACTATTTCCTGCTGATTGTCAATTAATTCGCCGTCAGGAATCTCGATGGTGAGATAACGGCGTGAGCCTGTCATATCCTTCAGCGGATGACGGTTGTTAGTGGTGGCAATGAAAGAGGCGTATCGTTTTCGCTCGTCGATGGTCTTGCCGTAGATCTTACGGCCGTTGACCTTGACCTTAGAAAGAGCCTGTTTCAATTCTGCCATCTGACCAGCCTTGTACTGGTCAATCTCATCAAGGCAGATAAGCAGGCATCCGCTCAATGCCATCTCCTTGTCGAACTTGTTCGTAAGGTTGAAGTGATCGAGATAGTACTGACGCAAAGAAGGTGGCAGAAGGCGAAGACAGAACGTACTCTTGCCACATCCTTGATTGCCAATAAGCAAAGGAACTGTCTCATTGCCGTGCTCTTCATCGATACCCAGCCAATGAGCTGTTACTGAGCGCATCCACGTCTTCATGAATTCAAGTCTCTCATCAGTCATGCCAGGAATACGGTTGAGGAAGTCCGTAAGGCGATCTTTGCCATCCCATTGTGGAAGACTGTCGAACCATTGACGGATAGGGTCATAGACAGGCGGGATACTTGACTCCACGTAAGTCTTGATGTCGGCCTTGAGTTCAGAGACATCTGGCATCTCACGCATACCCATTATATATATGGTGTTGAGTGCCTCGGATGTCAGACGGGCATATTTCTCGTCAGGCTCATCGGATTTCTTGTACTCAACCATGCCGCTGAGTACGTTGCGGCGGAAATTGTAGTGCTGCTCGAGAAAATACTCGGCAGGCAACTGTGCATCTTCGATGTTAGAAGACGCGGTTGTCAACTCTCCAGAGCGGATTTCGCCCTGATTAAAAGGATTTTTTTCCATTGTTAATAATGATTTAAAAATTATAAATCTTTGGTTTGAAAAATGTTGGATTTGTCAGGTCTCTTCCTGAACAGGAATCCGATTGCAAAGGTACAAATAATTCTTGAAATCTCCAAGAGTTGTCCCGAACTTTGTGCTGTTTTTTCTTGTGTTTTTTCCGAAAAATAAAACACCCATTATTCCGGGGTGATTTTGTGTCTATACCCTAAGTCCGTTTCAGGTCCGTTACAGGTCCGTTGTAAGTCCGTTCCAGCTCCCATCCGAGAGAGCGAACCTAAAGCGAATGGAAAAAACTTTTTCGCGTTAATCCTACATTCCTACATCGCCACCCTATATAACTAGCACAAACATAGAGCGTTACAAGGATTTTAAATATGCTCCAAACCTACACTAATCCTACATTCATCATACATTTTTATGTATTAAATTAATAATTTATAATGAATAATGAGTAATTTGAATAGTATTGTAAACGCTCAAGTCAAACTAAATTATACATTATACATTATTAATTATCAATTAACCTGAATTTCCAAAAAATCCAGGTTTTAATGTAGGATGAATGTAGGATAAGTGTAGGTTTATAGACATTTGAAAACGTTACAAGTCTTTATACATCAACAATTTGCAGACTTGTCAATGTAGGTATGCAGGATTATCGCGAAAAAGTATCTTTAGAGTGGAAAAGCCATAGCCTTTTATTTTTTATCGTATTCTTCTAGTTTTTTCTTGACGCGATTACGACGGCGTTCGCTTTTGGGTTTGTAACCTATAAGTTTGTAGAGCTCAGTCATAGGAATTTTCACTCCACGATTGTTATAGGCATCTTTCAATTCATATTCAAGAAGTATGTTGTCGGGAAGATCAAATTTCTTCTTCGTTTTTGTGCTGTCGCCAAACACGATAACTTCGTCAAGGCGTTCTATAAGGCATTTCATGCGGATGACGGAAGGGATGCTGTCGGCATTTATCTCTATTGACTTATAGGTCTTGCAGGTGAGCAGGATCTTGCCTGACACCTTTGGCACCATGGCTATTCCGACAAGGGTGGTATAGGCAAGGGTGTCGCCATTCTGGGTGAAGGCGGCATACGGTACGGGTTCGCGAGTGTCGGTATCAATCACGCTAATCATCTGCTGCGCCCGTATAGGCGTAACAGTAAGAAGAAATATGATTATGAGTACGGGATTCTTCATTATTTATACAGATAAAAGATTCAGCTTTTCGCCTTTTGAACTTAAACTGCTAATTCTTGCCGTATGCTTCAAGATTCCTTTTCACACGATTTCGTCGCTGCTCGCTTTTGGGTTTATAGCCGAAGAGTCGGATAATAGCATCTATGCCAATGCCAGCACCTCCTTCGCCAAGCCAGTCTCTTGGTTTTCGGGCTTTGAATGGCTCATTATGATCCCATTTCTCTGGTTTATGTTTTACCTTGTCTTTATCGCCAATAACCGTAATCTCTTCCAGTTGTTCTAACTCACTTTTAAGATGTATGACACCGGGTATGCTGTCGGAATTGAATGTAACGCTCTTATAGTCATGACATACAATTTTGATTTTTCCACTTACCTTTGGCAGTATGGCTATACCTTCGGGCGAGGTGTAGGCAAGGGTGTCGCCATCGTGAATGAAGTAAGCACGCCAAATGGGATTGCGAGTGTCATGGTCGATAACACTTATCATCTGTTGGGCACGGATACTGGTGGTGATGAAAATGAGTTGTAAGATAATGATGATTCTCATATCATGTTTACTTGTCATTTGGCTGTGGGGCGGGTTCTGCTTTGTCGAAGGCTTCAAGATTTTTCTTCACACGTTCTCGGCGTCTCTCGCTTGCAGGCCTATAGCCAAAGATTCGGAAGATAGCACCAAGGTCGCCTCCTGCACCCGCATATTTCCCTTGGATTCTATCATAACCGCTTTTATCAGTAAATTTGTCTCGGAGACCCATTTTTCCGAAGACGAACACCTCGTCAAGCTTCTTTATCTCGCTCTTTAGGCGGATAACAGGAGGTATGCTATCGGCTATGAATATCATGGACCTATAGTCATACGCCGTAACGGTTACAATGCCTGAGCGCTTTGGAACCATAGCTATGCCCTGAGGAGAGGTATAGGCTATGGTATCGCCATCCAGTATGAAGAGGGCATTCCCAATAGGGTCATGCGTGTCATCATCAATGACACTTATCATCTGCTGCGCCCGAAGATGGAGGGCGAAGGAGGTAAGGATAAGCAGAATGAGTATCTGTTTCATGCTTGTGAGTTTTGTCTAAATCGAAAGTCAACAGTCAAAGGTCTTTTCGCCATTTGCCATTTCTTATTTCGAGAGCAAAATTAAAATAAATCCTTGACCCTTGCAAGACGCGAGTATCATAAACAGCTATATTTATGCGTTTTTAACGCGAGATTTAATATTGATTTACACGAATTTGCGGATATTAGAATAATGTTACATTTTTTAGTGAAGATATAGGAGATTTCATTAAACGCAAAGATGCAAAGGCGCAGAGGATTTATTTCAGAACACGGAAAACACAAAAGGAACGAAAGAAACAAATTAATTGATATAGCAACAAGTTGCTTTTTAACTGACACTTGCTTTGCTTGTTGAGCCTTAGCGAAAAATAATCACCAATCTTACCAATCTTCTCAATCTTTAAATTTTTATCAAGAATTTGAGAATTAGAGAAGGTTTAGCTCGACGGCCGAAGGGAAAGTCAAAATTGAATTAATGCGAAAAAGAGAATTTGCTACTTGCGTAGCATTGGGAATAGTCTTGATTGGTTGGAGCGTAAGCGACCTTTCTCAAATTCTTATAAATTCAAAGAAAAAAAAAATCTCTAATTCTCTAATTCTTGAAAAGAAAATTATTGGAATAAGATTGCGCAGATTGGGAACTTGCTTTAGCTTGATGAGTTTCTGCGAATAATTATTGTCAGTATAAGCACCAAAGGTGCGTTTTGTTGTATAGAATGGGACAAAAACGAGAATCAGCCGGAGCAACGCCTTGCTCCGACTGATTGGTTTAAGTGGGTCTTTCCACTTTGTAGTAATAGTATTGACAGTATAAACTAAAATCGTAAATGTGTGGAAACTTAATCTTACATAACTAAACCTAAACTAAAATAGAATACATTTGCCTAAACTCATGAAACTTTTTGTACCTAATAACTTAAACCTGAATAAATCTATTCACCTTCTTTAATAGAAGCTAAACCTAATGCTATATATTGTTGTTTCTTATTTTACAAGAATTGAAGTGAGAACAGCACCTGCTACTGCACCTGCAATCACAGCACCTGTATTGTTATGGTGATGATGACGCTCTACAACTACTGGGCGCTCTACCACTACTGGGCGCTCTACCACTACTGGACGCTCAACTACAACCGGACGCTCAACTACAACCGGACGCTCAACAACTACTGGTGCGTGATGATGATGATGACGATGGTGTGGAGCTACCACTACAGGAGCGTGGTGGTGATGATGATGACGATGGTGTGGTGCAACAGCTACAGGGGCGTGATGATGACGATCGTGATGACGCATCTCTATTCTGTCGTGATGACGATCATGATGGCGCTGTGCTGAAACTGTACCTGTGCAGATGAATACCATTACTGTAACGAGGGTGATAATATATCTTTTCATAATTGTATGTTTTAAATTTGTTGTCATCAGAACTATCTCTGATTTCTGTTGGCAAAAGTACTGCGAAAAATTGAATTTCCAAATTGTTTATCCCTATTCGGGAGGGGAATCTCCCTAAAGTGAGAGAGGGGATTTCCCCAAGAACAACGTAAACCATTATATTTCAACAAAATAAGTATTATTTCCTTTTCAGTTTTTTTTATTATATTTATCAAGAATTTGAGAATTAGAGAAGTTTTAGCTCGACGGCCGAAGGGAAAGTCAAAATTGAATTAATGCGAAAGAGAGAATTTACTACTTGCGTAGCATTTTGGAATAGTCTTGGTTGGCAGGAGCGTAAGCGACCTTTCTCAAATTCTAGATAATTCAAAAAAGAAATTCTCAAATTCTCTAATTCTTGAAATTAAATTATATTAATCTTATTGTTTGCATCCCTACGGTTGCGATTCATTTCTTTTACCCTAAAATTCGCTTTGATGCGTACAAATATGTAAAAACAAGAGTTTTATTTGGATTTTTGTGAAAAATAATGTAATTTTGCGACAAAATACAAATTAGTTCATAGTACATAATTCATAGTCCATAGTTGATTCGCGTATCGCTAAGGCACACCATGATAACTATGAACTATGCATTATGAACTTTGAACTAAAAACTATGTTGCGAAGAATCAGAATTCTACTTGCCGTAATCTTCTTTGTTGGCATCACGTTGCTATTCCTTGATTTCTCAGGAACGGTACAGCCATGGCTCGGTTGGATGGCGAAGTTGCAGTTCTTGCCAAGTGTACTGGCTCTGAATGTCATCTCCATTGTCGTAGTACTGGCACTCACCTTGCTTGTCGGAAGACTGTACTGCTCGGTCATCTGTCCGTTAGGTGTTATGCAGGACGTGTTTGCTTGGATAGGTAAACTGCCAATCTTCCGTAAGAACAAGAAAACAAAGATGGCAAACAAATACTCGTACTCAAAGCCTAAGACATGGTTGCGCCTTAGTGCTTTAGGTGCTATGGTCGTTATGCTCTTGGCAGGCTTCAACGCTGGTTTCATGCTCATCGCACCATATAGTGCGTATGGCAGAATTGTATCTTCTGCACTTCAACCTATATATATAGGTATAAACAATATGCTTGCTACATGGGCAGAGAGTAATGACAGCTACGCTTTCTATCAAGTGGAGCAGCATAACAATTCTGTTGCGCTGTATGTAATAGCAGGTGTTTCGGCACTTGTGTTGTTCATACTTGCTTTCAGAAACGGCCGTACATATTGCAATACCATCTGCCCTGTGGGTACTGTACTTGGCTATGTCAGCAAGTATTCCCTTTTCAAGATTAGTGTAGATGAGAGCAAGTGCATAAAGTGCGGTTTGTGCGCAAAGAACTGTAAGGCTGCCTGTATTGACGTACAGAAGGGTGAGCCTGTAAAGATTGACTATACCCGTTGCGTGGATTGTGGTAACTGCGAGATAGCTTGTGCGAAGAATGCGATTGGATTGGCTAAGGCTAGACCCTCTAAATCCCCCTGCGTAGGGGGAACTTCATCGCCAACCAACTCTCTCCCTACGCAGGGAGAGCAGGGAGAGGGTCTCTCCCGCCGCAGCTTCATCGGCATTCTTGGCTTGACTGCCGCAGCTGCCATAAATGCTCAGGAGAAGACTACGGATGGCGGTTTTGCAGCTATCGAGGACAAGCAGATTCCGAAGCGCAAGACACCTCTCACACCTCCAGGCTCAATATCTGCCCGTAACTTACAGAGGAAGTGTACAAGTTGTCAGCTCTGTATAAGCAACTGCCCTAATGGTGTGCTGCGTCCAAATACATCCTTGGAAGGATTCATGCAGCCAGTTATGGAGTACGAGAAAGGCTACTGTCGTCCAGAGTGTACACGATGCTCTCAGGTATGTCCGGCAGGTGCCATCCGTCCTATAACCGTTGAGGATAAGCCGGCAATTCAGATAGGTCATGCCGTTTGGGTGAAGAAGAACTGCATACCACTAAGAGATGGCAAGACGTGCGGTAACTGTGCAAGCAAGTGTCCTGTGGGTGCAATCCAGATGGTGCCTCTCGACAAGTCTTACAAGTTGAACGAGGAAGGCAAATGGGTTGATGCAGAGGGCAGACCTATCAGGGAACGTGAGGTTCTGCGTATTCCTGTAGTTGATACCGAAATCTGCATCGGCTGTGGTGCTTGCGAGAACCTATGTCCTGCACGTCCGTTCAGCGCTATCTATGTAGAAGGACATGAGGTGCATAAGGAAATCTGATCATCTACCATTTACCATGTACAATGTACAATTTATGGCAATCACGACTTTAGTATCTTGAATGTTGTACACGGTAAATAGAAAATGTAGAAATGATGAAATGAAAATTGTACATTGTAAATGGTAAATTGTACATAAAGTTATGAAACATATAAATAGACGCGACTTCTTAAAGATTTCCGGTACGGCGGCTGCGGCTGTTGCTCTGGCATCTTGTAAAAATAATGCAAATTCTGAGTTGGGTGATGTAGATCCTATGGGGCATCATACGGATCCTGTGCCTACGGGTAAGATGACATACCGCACCAATCCTAACAATAACGACCGCGTGAGTCTGTTGGGATATGGCTGGATGCGTTTGCCTATGCTTCCTGTTGAACCGACCAAAGACCAGAGCAATCCACCAGAGGAGCAGATTGATCAGGAGCAGGTCAATAGGCTGTGTAAATACGCCCTTGATCATGGTGTGAATTATTTTGATACCAGTCCTGCGTATGTGCGTGGTAAGAGTGAGGCTTCTCTCGGAACAGCCCTCAAAGCGAGTGGCTACGACCGTAAGAGCTATTTCATAGCAACGAAACTCTCTAACTTCGCTCCTGAACAGCAGTCGCATGAGGCAGGTGTGAAGATGTTCCAGAACTCGCTAAAATATCTCCAGACCGACTATATCGACTATCTTCTGTTGCATTCGCTTGGTGGCGGCGGATTGGAAACGCTCAAAAGACGATACCTTGACAATGGCGTGCTCGACTACCTCTTGGAGCAACGCAAAAAGGGCGTTATCCGTCAGTTGGGATTCTCATATCATGGCGATATGGAGTTCTATGACTATATGCTCTCGCTTCACGACAAGTATCATTGGGACTTCGTTCAGATTCAGATCAACTACGTGGATTGGAACAACTCTGACGGCAAGCATCTGTATGAGGAACTGGAGAAGCGTAACATACCGGGCATAGTGATGGAGCCACTTCTTGGCGGTCGTTTGTCAAAGGTGCCTGACCACGTGGTAGCTCACCTGAAACAGCGTGAGCCTGATAATAGTGTGGCTTCATGGGCTTTCCGCTATTGTGGTACTAAGCCTAACATCCTCACCGTACTTTCAGGCATGACATATATGGAGCACCTTGAGGATAATATACGCTCATTCGGTCCTCTGAAACCTCTTACTAAGGAAGAGGTGGATTGGCTTGAGGGCGAGACGGCAACTCTCATCAAGAGCTACCCTACCGTACCTTGTAACGACTGTAAATATTGTATGCCATGTCCTTACGGCGTGGATATCCCAGGCATTTTCGTTCACTACAACAAATGCGTGAACAAGGGTAACGTACCAGAGAGCATGGAGGCAGAGAACTATGAGCAGGCTCGCAGAATCTATCTCGTAAGCTATGACCGCTCAGTTCCTAAACTTCGTCAGGCAGACCATTGTATCGACTGCCGTCAATGTAATCCTCATTGTCCGCAGAATATCGACATCCCAAGACAGCTCGCCCGCATCAACGAATTTGTGGAGAAGCTGAAACAGAACAAACTATAAAAGACCCACCCCCAAACCCCTCCCATAAAGGGAGGGGAGTAATTACAATTATTCATTTACGGGGGTGGATATAAAAAAATAATAATATAAAATCGCCCGATAATACCCTCAAACGAAAAAACTATATACTCCCCACCCTTTACGGGAGGGGTTTGGGGGTGGGTCTCTTACTATGCACAACCTACTTTTCATTGGTGGTCTCGGCACCACCGAACTTATTATCATCGTACTTGTAGTCCTCCTTCTCTTTGGAGGCAAGAAGATTCCTGAACTCATGCACGGCATGGGTAAGGGCGTTCGCTCATTCAAGGATGGAATGAACGAGGTTAGTGATAACCTGAAAATGGAGGATAAAAAAGAAGAGGAAGAAGAAAAAAAATAAGAACAGCCCCTATCCCCAACCCTTTCCCCGCTCGGGGCAAGGGAGCAAGATAGTTTTTACCCCTTATAGGGAACTCATTGGGATATAGCGTAACTACTCCCTTCCCCCGGGCGGGGGAAGGGTTGGGGTTAGGGGCTTCTGTTAGTCTTGCCTATGACCTTCTGGGAACATCTCGAGGAACTGCGTGGCAGCATCTTGCGGTCGCTGGCAGTCGCTATGGTGTTTGCGTTGCTCGCCTTTGGTTTCAAGGACGAGCTGTTTTTCGTTGTGCTTGCCCCAAAGGATCCTACGGTACAGCTCATCAATACCGAACTGACCTCTCAGTTCATGATTCACATGATGATATCATTCTATGCCGGTATCATCGTGGCTGCTCCATACATCATCTACGAGCTGTATAAGTTCATCTCCCCTGCCCTATACCAGCAAGAGAAACGCTATGCCGTTAGGATAGTGACGAGTGGATATGTCATGTTCATGGCAGGAGTCGTGTTCAGCTATTTCGTGGTATTTCCGTTCACATTCCGTTTCTTAGGCAACTATCAAGTGTCAGAAGAAGTAACGAATATGATATCCCTATCATCATATATCGACACTTTCGTTATACTATCGCTAATGCTTGGTGTAGTGTTCGAGTTACCTGTAGTATCGTGGTTCCTTGGCAAGTTAGGATTACTCAATCGAGAATTGATGCACAAGTACCGCCGTCATGCCATTGTATTCATCCTTATCGTGGCAGCATTCATCACTCCAACATCAGATGCCTTTACACTAATGATAGTATCACTTCCTATATATATATTGTACGAACTGAGTGCCTACGTAGTGCCGAAGAAGAAATAAGAAACCTGATTTTAGAAACCACAGATTTTCGGGATCTTTGGGATTTCAATCACGAGCGTAAGCGAGACTTGCGTAGCTTGTTGAGCCTTGCGAAAAAAAATCCCTTTAATCTGTGCTATCTGTGTTCATAAAAAACTTTGCATCTCTGCGTCTTTGCGTTGAAAAATATATGGTGTAATACTATTTTTCAAAAAGTTTTCAACGCCGAGTATTACACCTTTGCAGGTTTGAGCATACCAAACAACTGTATATCAATCTGTTTACCTTGGTGTAATACCCCCGAAAGTATTACACCACTATTACACCAAATCGCCCTAAATGGTGTAATACTTTCAAGGGTATTACACCTCATCTAACGCACTGATAATCAACAAAAATATTGTTCACAATAACAAAAGGTGTAATACCCCCTCTAAAAACTTTTTGATTTTTTTCTTTGCAAGGGTATTACACCAACCTATTACATCCGTCTTGGCTTCGCTTCTCCTTCGCTCTACCTCCGTTTCAAGTCCGTTCCAAATCCGTTCCTTAGAATAGTCGAGAAATGGGACTTACTTAGGACTTAGAAGAGAACAAGTCTTTCTCTTTTATCAGAACGTGACAAACATGGTGATACTTCCCCAACGTTCAAGATGTTTGTCGGGGAATGCAGAAATCATAGGAGCGGTTGACGAAAATCCAATGTCGCCTGTATAAGCAACGCCTTTCTTGCGGTTACCATCTGCAATGTATAATTTTGCATTTAGTCCTATGGCAATCTTCTTTAGTTGATGTTGCCACGTGATACTTGCCGTCAGTTTATCCAGACTAGCTGCGCGGAACGCATAGGGGGCGAAAGCATGCTGAAAGTCAAGATGTGGTATCTGTTGGTTCTGCATATCTACCTTATAGGTATTATTGCCAACGCTTTGATGTGCATAGAGCAGACTAATGGCGATATCGTCCTTTGGTGCCTGCCATTCAGCTGATAGCTTAGCATGAGGCGTTAGTGTCTGGACTTTGATGCGGTATGTGCCAGAAGCGTATTTCTCTTCATATCCATCTGTGCTGATACCACCTTGTAGGCCAATATTAACACTCCCAATTCTTTTTGACACCTTGAATGCCGTAGTCCAAGCATGCGTATCACGGTTGTAGTTCTGTCGGGTGGCAATGGTACGGAAGTCGTATATATTGTTTTCCTTATCTATGAGATATTCTTCGATTATATTCTCATAGCCTTTGCGTAGCACGATGTCACACATAGAAAACAGCTCAAACTGCCAGTCGTTTTGTACATCGTATGTTAGACGAAACAGGGGAGATAACTGATGACTGCGTGATTCGTAGAGATTGTATATGTCACTCTCTTCCGTCTCCATATGCTGATAGGCATATCCAAGCGAGACATGGATTGCAAGTGGTGATTGGGTGTTGAATAGATATTGCAGACGAGCATTGAACTCGTCGATGTAATACATACGTGACTTGCCGAATGAAACTGCACTCTGACGGGTATCGTAGAGTCCGAAGCCATAGCACACGAAGAAACGATCTTGTTGCCCTGGTCGCCAATAGCGTAGTTGCATGTGCTGTTTGTTTCGTCCATAACCAGCATCAAGCATAAGCAGATGATTGCCAATAGAACGTGCCACCCCGACATTAAACCTCAGCCATGTGGTGTTGTTGAGTGCTCTTGGGTCTGTCAGGCGATAAGCCTGTTCGCCATAGAAAGTTCCCTTGATGCCGAGCATCCACTTCTTGAGCGAAAAGGCATAATTGCCCTCAGCATAGTAAGTGTCGAACTTGAAGTCGCCACCACAAGAGTCGGTAGAGATATAAGGGAAATACAGTTCTGTCAATCGCATGGCACTCCATCCTATGTTACGGTGCTTACCTTGCGAATACTGAATACAACCAGATAATGTACCGCTTTGTTGTAGGGAATATTCACCATAGGCACCTATGCGATAGTCAGTAGAGCCGTTGCCCTCATAGGGAATGAAATCCCCCTTACTGTCAGCTCCTGCCACACCCGCATAGACAATAGCATTATGTTGGCTATTTATGCTATCTGTGCTCTTGCGCCATTCCGTGAAAATAGGGTTGGCGTAAAGCGTTCTTACAGAATTAAGCGAAATATCAGTATTGGTAGCGCTGTATCTGTCTTCTTGTGGCGAAAGAGTGATGGGCGACAGGTGATCTGTGATATGCGATGACTGTTGGGCATTCATCTGCAATGGAATGAGGGCGAATAAAATAAGGTATTTAAACTTTTCCATCATGATTACAAATTGAGATTAAGATAAAGTTCCAGCCCGAAATACGGGTCGTGCCATTCGCGCTTTGTGACCTTACTGCCAGATAGGTACTTTGGACTTATGTCAAGCAGCCCATTGACGAAGAATGACAATTTTGTACCCTTCTTGAACTCCTTTGTTGCCTTCATATTCCAAAGTAATGAAATAGGATTCTTATCGCGTGCATATTTCACAGGTAGGATAGTGTGACGGAAATAGCGGAATATGCCGTCATCATCAGCAATCAGTTGGCGTATGCCGTCATCCACTGGCAATCGGTTTCCCTGCATATCGATATACTCAGTAGGGATGAAGTCATGGTTATCCTTATACTGTGAGGTGTTGAGCCATACCACTTGGAAGAAATTTGTCAAGAACATCTTGAACTTTGGAATGTGGGTATTTAGCCAGATATTCGAATTAAGTCTGCGATACTGATTCCTTGCATTATTGTCAAAGATACAAACGTATGGGTATTCCTTACCGCCAATCTTTACAGCAGGGTAATAATACGATGGCAAGGACGATGCATAGTCTGTCTGATAGTATGCGCCGTTAATCTCCACCGTTGTGAGCAGAGGCTTGATCTTTGGCAGAATAAGGCGATATTCTATTCCGCGCTTCGTCACCTTTTTGGAGTTCATCACCCGTTGCGAGGTAGTGAAAATACTATATTGTTCCTGTATATAGTCGCTCTTCTGTGGAATACGTCCCTCGATGCTAACATCAGGTTTTAGCGTGGTATAGAGGTCGTAGGTCAATGGATAGTATTCCATGAAATATTCAAATCCGGCATCCGACTGCTCGTAGAAAGCGGTCAACGACAAACTCAGTTTCCCATAGTCAATATCCCAACCAGCTTCCATCTTGCGATTCTTATTGGCACGCAGATCGCGATTAGCCACATCGAATATATTAGTATAGGTTATCAGATGGCGATACCGCGGATCGTTGGTATAGGCATTGAGCATGTAGAAATCCTTATATAGCTTTTCGGGATAGAGGTAGTCAAGTGTTGGTGTCTTACTCTCCGTACCGAACCCTATGCGGAAGGTATTCTTCAATTTCTTACCTATAGTATAGCTGAGGTTCATACGTGGGTCGGTCAGGATTTTGCCATGCAGATAATAGTCATGAGGAAGGTTCATGAGTGTAGATGCACGCCCACCAAGCGACAGCTGCAGAATATTGCTATTATTGTCATCGTAGATAAAATCTGCTTGCGCGTATGCAGCACCAGTACCCAAGGCAGGTATTGCCCAGTTTGGACGTGGACGCATATAGGAGTTATCGTAAGGGAATGGAGGACGAGTCTCATCCTCAATAACAGCACCAGCTCCGTGATTCTTCACGTTAGTATATTCTGCACCATATTGTAGGTTGAGCATCGTATGCTTCAGCAACTGTATGCGCGTGGTGGCATTCAGTTGGGCATAGATATTCACAGGTTGGTTGTCGATATAAAAATCACTATAGTATTTTCGTGGCAGATAGATGCCCTCGTGCTCACCTTCCTCATAGGCAAGAGGCATGTTCATCGGACCAGAACCAGAGAGAACCATACGATGACGTGATATCCTATCGTTGGTATAGTCGGCAGACAGGACCAGCTCAAGCTGATCCATCCAAGCCTTGCCGAGTGTGAGATTGCCTTTCAGCATCAATGCCGTGCGGTTGTAATCGGCTTTGTAGGTCTCATCATATTCGTAGGTCAGCTCATCCTTCTTCATCTTGCTCATCGTTATGGTCTGACTCAGACGCGCATCAATGTCAAGAGCGTGACTGCCAAGCTGTATCTTATTATTGTAATAGAGTTGCCCTGTAAGTCGCGAGAACTTATCCATCTCATCTCGGATATCATCTATCGAATGTAGGTAGTCAATGCCTGTGTGCAGAGTTCCTGCTTTTTCTCCGAGTCGCCAGCCCTTACCTGCATAGATGAGTTTATTCTTCAGGTCGCTTTTCAAACGGAGACGCAGAGGTGTCACGCCATGCTTTGACGAGATGCTAATCATTCCGCTTGAAAGATTGCCGTAGCGGGCAGAGGATATACCACGGGTAAACTCCATGCTTTGTATATGGTCGGTAGATATCATACGCATATCGGCTCCCTGATTTATGCCAGAGCGACTGCGTATCTCACCATCGTAGCTGCTGCCACTACCTTCCGTGATACCTACTAATTGTGAGCGGACTCCATCGTTTGAAACGGGGGCACCATCGGTGATGATACCCACACCGAGCGATGTGTTTGCATCGCTTCCCACCTGTCGGCTACTTATCTGCGAGAATTGTGTAAGGTTGTTTTCCTTGTATACGCTACCAGGCAGTAACAGCATAACGTCGGCAAGCGAAGTCGGCTGGATATACTCTAATGCGCTCTCATCAATAATAACCTTACCCTTACGACTTTTCTTTGCCATTACCTCAAATTCCGGCAAGGCAAACGAACTGCTTTGCAACTTGAGTTTCAAACTGATATCCTTTGTGGCAGAAAACTGCTGTTTCAGTTTTACATATCCCAGACACTCCACTTCTATTGTATGTTTGCCTATCGGGATATTGCGTAATTCGAAGCGTCCGTCGATATCGCAGATCGTGCGCTGCTCCAGATTCTGAATACTGACAATGGCGAAGCTTGCTGCCTCGCCATCGTGATTAGTTGTTACCTTTCCTCTTACCGTGCAGGTTTGAGCGATTATCACATCGGTAACTGCAAGTAGAAGAATGGATGTTATTATGAATGTCTTACGAAGATAGTTCACTATTTTTCTTGATTGTCAAAGGTCTAAGGAGTAAGGAATAAGGTACAAGGTCTTATTCCTTACACATTACTCCTTACTCTTTACACTTTATTTCTGTCTCCAGCCAATTGGGAATGCAGTCTGAGTGAGTCCAGCAGCCTTACGCTCGTTAACGTCCTGCATATCCTCTGCACTATTGTTGGTGTCCTGATAGAAAATCTTGTCACCCACTTTGATTTCCTTACGGATGCAAAGCTCCTGACGGTGACAACCATTAACAAGGAACTTACCGCGATCTACGGTTTCTGGAACAACGCGAGTCTTTACGTCCTGTGGCACGTCGCTGGTCTGAATGCCATCAATAATCTTATCAGTCTCAACAGCAAGGATATGAATGTCAATGTCACCCTCTGGTGTTGTCTCTGTAGCCTCTACATGAGTCTTTGAGAGTGTTGTGTGACTGCTAACGAATGCATCAACAGTAGATTGATTACCATTCTCCAGACGGAACATAACTGGTGATACATAGCCACGAGGCTGGAAGAAGAATCCGTATGAATCGCCATTCTCTGTGATGAGTACGTTAGGCACATTAGGGTTATCCACATCATTTGCATCTGGTCCATAGTAGATTTCGCAGTCGGCACCACTCAAATCTACTGCGTGGTCGTATGCGATCTCACCATTAACTACCTCAGAGTGATTTATGGCAGTAAAGGCAATCACAAACTTCTCGCCTGGCTGTACAGGATGTTCCTTACCACTACCTGGGATAGTGATGAATCCACCGATTGGCACCTGAGTAGGATAGTATTTATCGTACCACAATTGCTTGTTCTGCCATGAAAGATGCATTGTTACACCGATGCTTACGCCATCAGCATAGAGCACATCCTCTGTTGGGTTGAAAAGCACGATATACTGGTCTGGGTGCATCATACGACCAGAGTTTGTCTCACCATTAAAGAATACTTCGCTGAAGATGAAATCCTTTCCCAATGCGCTTGCAGGCAATGAGTTAACGTATCCTTCTATCTTCTGTCCTTCGGTGTTAATGTTTACATTCTCCATACGCAGAGAAATCACCACTTGCTCACCCTGGGCATTGGTGATGTTCTTCTCAATAGACACATTGTAAACACCCATAGGGAGGGATGCTGTCACACTTCCGTTGGCATCTAATGCAAATGACTTAGTGTCCTGATTACGAACCTCTGTGAACTGTACGACAACACCACTCAAGGCAGATACGTCCAATGTTCCTGCCACCTTTGGGATGGCGTTGAATGTTACATCAATGTTATTGTCGGTATCGTCTTCAGAGCACGAAACCATTAGCACTGGGCAGACAAGAGCTGCCAGTGCGAATTTGAAAAATCGCTTCATTTTTATAAATTAGAAATTAAATATTAATTACTTGCTACAATCTTTTACTTGTCACAACCTTCTCCACCACACTCGTGTTTCTCTTCTTGCTGTCCGTCTTTCTTACTGCACTTATGCTCGCCATCCTTGCCATCATGCTTACAACCACCTTCCTTGTTGCATTGCTTTACAATCTCTGCCTGAAATTTAGCATCTGTAAGAGCCTTTTGCAAAGCTTCAACATTAGTCTTGGTTGCATCGTAGCTAACACAGACTGCTTTGCACTCCAGATTAACCTTTACCTTGGTTACTGCCCCATTGTCACTCAGTACTTTCTCTATGCGCTTGGCACAATTCTCGCACTTCATGTTCTTAATCTGGAATTTCACATTGTCTGCCAACATATTAATAGTTAACAGTGCAGCAAACATTGTCAACACAATCTTTCTCATTTCTACCTTAAATTAGTTACAAATTATAATATTATCGAATGCATACATAGACCATCACAAAGCTAAAAGTGCCTGTCAGTCCAAAAGGCTGGTGCACGTTTCATTTTGCGAGTGCAAATTTATGTTCGCACGAAGCAAAAAGTGCATGTCAGTCCCAAAAGGCTGGAGCACGTTTCATTTTGCGAGTGCAAATTTATGTTCGCACGAAGCAAAAAGTGCATGTCAGTCCCAAAAGGCTGGAGCACGTTAAATTTTGCGAGTGCAAATTTATGTTCGCACGAAGCAAAAAGTGCATGTCAGTCCCAAAAGACTGGAGCACGTTAAATTTTGCGAGTGCAAAGGTACGGCGAAAAAATAAAATGTGCAATACCTAAAAACGAGTATTTGTTAAACATAGAATAGAGATTGAAAGTGAAAAATTGCAAGAGTTTTTATGTTTTTCAATTTATTTGTGTATCTTTGCAGAAAAATAGGATTTATGAACTAAAACCTAAGACCATGCTAACATTAGAAGAAATAAAAGATAATATTCTTAATGATCTGTCACAGAGAATGACACAGAGTGGAATCATGTTCCGTATCTTTGGCAGGGCAAAGAGTATTCGCTCTCTTGAGCATAAGATGCAGATAAAGGGCGACAAGTATCGTGCCGGGGAAAAGATACAGGATATGATAGGTATCAGAATCGTACTGTATTTCTCAGAGGATGTAGAGGCTATGGAGATGTACCTTTGCAATGGCGGTCTTGTGGACCGTTCGGTTGACGATCTTGACGTCTCTACTTTCCGTCCGCAGAGGCTTAACCTTGTGAAGAAGATTCCGCAGAAGTATGTGGAAGACTTCCGTGCAGCCTTGCCAAAGGAATATGCGCCATATCTCGATGATACGCTTGAGATTCAGATTCGTACCGTGTTCTCAGAAGGTTGGCATGAGGTGGAGCACGACCTGCGATATAAGTGCAAGGAAGACTGGGAAGGCTATGACTCGTTCTCCCGACAGTTGAACGGTGTTATTGCCACTCTCGAAACCGCCCAATGGAGCATGGGTGCTATCTTCCACGAGATGGCACAGAAGAACCTTGTGAATGGTAACTATCATGCCATGCTTCGCAACAAACTCCTTCTTCGCTTTGCCGATGATGATTTGTCTGAGCCATTAAAGGCATATCTCGATGCACATGATGATATTGCCCGACAGTTGTACCAAACTGACCGTATGGTGTTCCTCATGGCTCTTCTCAATCACGAGAACCCAATACCATTGCTCTATGATAATGCCGTATTCCTCATTAACCGAATTGACATAATGGACGAAGGTATAAAGAATCTCGAAAGCGATGCTTTCCGCATGGCGTTTGAGAAGTTCATTACGCATTAACATAACGTCAGTTCGACGACTTGCCCTTAAGACAAACAGCAAGCTGTTTTTAACTGACAATAATTACCAATCTTACCAATCTTCAACCAATAAAATGGATATTTATGGAAAAAGATTGCGCAGATTGGTAATTATTGTCAGTTAAAGCACCAGAGGTGCGTTTATATTAAAACTGTACGCTGAAGCTCACCAAGCTGAAGCAAGTCATTTAGCCAAGCGCTGCGTTTATTTTCGTCGAACTCACGTTAAAGTAAATTCCTTTGAGGATTTCAATTATCTCAATCTACCTCCGTTCCAAGTCCGTTCCAGGTCCGTTGTAAATCCGTTGTAAGTCCGTTCCAAATCCCATTCACAAATAGGCGATAGAGTGAGGGTGTAGTGGAGGAGCATCAAAGGCTTAATAATCATAGGAGAGAAAGTGAACGCTAAGAGGTGCAAGTGAAAAAATCAAGAGAGTTTAAAGAGAGGGGTGCACTTTTAATAAAAAAACGACTTATATATATTGATAATCAGTGATTTACGTTTAGTGCACCTCCCCCCCTAAAACAAGTGCACCCCATCATCCTGTTTTAGGGGGAGGTGCACGCTTCGTTATCTTTTGATTATCAGGTTGTTATATGCACAAAACCGGTAAAAGTGCACCCCCCTCTTTGAACTCTCTTGATTTTTTTTGACCGCTATTGCGACTACTCTCGGCGTGACATCGTGTATGGGATATTAAAGAAAGAGCCTATCCAGAATCTTCATCTGGATAGGCTCATTATTGTTGCAAAACTTTATTACATCATAGCGATTTCTTCCATCGTGGTATCGGTAAACGTATGCCATATCTTTAGTTCTACAGGTTTGTATTCGTCAAATAGCTGCTTTACGAATTCAATTTCAAACACAAGGCGGAAATCGTTTTTATCCTCGCCTTCCTGTCCTTCTTTGCGAGTTCCAACACGAGCAATCTTAATGAGGTACAAGTCACGAATTCCTTTACCTTTCAAGTATGGCATAAAGTAGTATAACTTATTGAGTGCCACGGTAGCAGGGAATTTGTATGTATCAAGTAGCTTATTGATAATTCTGAATTTTAAATACTTAAGCTAGCAAATTCCACTTTACTCTAATTTCATTAGCTATCTCGTTCACTTTATCCAAGATAAGCGCACTTCCGTCTATGCCATCTTCCTCAACCACCTCGCCAAATGCCTTTGCAAGACGGTTGTAGAAATTCTTGTCGCCAGTAAGGTGTTCCCAGAACTCCGCGCCACACATTACTGGATAATGTGAATTTATAACTTTGTAAT
>JAEEGG010002820.1_pt1 | contig 44300 bp, 26 predicted proteins | sample 9134161 | NCBI WGS metagenome assembly JAEEGG01 (sample SAMN16246543, study PRJNA631951) | gut metagenome | biome: gut microbiome; feature: rumen; material: CR-attached | host: Bos | place: Iran: Karaj | collected 2018-10 | reverse complement strand
ACATCAGCCGTCAGCAGGAGGTGAAAGCAGGTCTTTATCTGATGTTGCTTCAAAAACGTGAAGAGAATGCAATTGCTCTAGCCTCTTCGGCATATAAGGGTAAGATGATTGAAGAGCCGATTACAAACTATACTCCGGTATCACCCATAAAACGTAATTATTATCTTGTCGCTTTGGCAATCGGTTTGCTTATCCCTTTCATCTACCATTATATCCGTGAAATGTTCCGTTACCGTATTGAGAACCGGGAGGATTTGGATAAGGTGACCGATATCCCTGTGATTGGTATGATTCCATTTGTTAAGGCTTTGACTCAGGGTGACCGAACGATTGTGGTGCAAGAGAATAAAAACTCTGTGATGATGGAGGTTTATCGCACAATCCGTTCCAATCTCCCGTTTGTGCTTGAAAATGGAAAGAATGTGATACTTTTTACTTCTTCAGCCTCAGGTGAGGGAAAGACCTCAATTGCCTCCAACCTTGCAGCTTCTATCGCATTTGTTGGCAAGAAGGTGATAGTGGTGGGTCTTGATATCCGAAAACCTCGTCTGGCCGGTCTGTTTGACCTACCTGACACCGATAAGGGAATCTCAAACTTCTTGTCGCATGATCCCGATGACACTGATTTTATCGAGACTCTGATACAGAATTCGGGTGTGAGTCCTAACCTCGACATCCTCCCTGCTGGACCTATACCTCCTAACCCATCTGAGATACTGGAGCGTTCTAATTTGGAAATTTGCATCAACTATCTTCGTAAGAAATACGATTATGTGATTCTAGATACGGCTCCTATTGGACTTGTAGCTGATACATTGTCGATAGCAAAGCATGCCGACCTGACGCTGTATGTGATTCGTGCAAATTACACATTGAAAGCTGATGCCGGACTGTTTAATGAGCTGGCAGCTGAACATCGCCTGCCTAACATGAACCTGATCTTCAATGCTGTTAAGTTGGAAGGTCATGGCGGTGGCTATGGCCGTTATGGTTATGGCAAGTATGGCCGTTACGGCCGTTATGGCTATGGTAAGTATGGTCGTTACGGTTATGGTAACAAGAAGGGCTATGGCTACGGTGGCTATGGTGGCTACGGTGGTTATGGTGGCTATGGCGGTTATGGCGGAAGCTATGGTTATGGTTATGGTTATGGATATGGCGGAGGCTATGGTTATGGCTACGGAGAAGACGGCACTAACAAAATGGATGAAGTATAGTGTAAAAATCAGGTTATGGTTATAGCAGTAGATTTTGACGGCACAATCGTTGAACACCGATATCCTGCAATAGGCACTGAAAAACCTTTTGCCTGTGAAGTGCTCCGTATGTTGATAGCAGAGCGTCATCAGCTGATTCTCTGGACGGTTCGTGAGGGGAAACTCTTGGATGAGGCTTTGGAATGGTGTCGTGAGCGTGGTGTAGAGTTTTGGGGGGTTAATAGTGATTCCTCCCAGATGTTCAAGGAGGCAAAGGATAAGAACTTGTCGTGCAAGCTTAATGCCGATGTTTTTATTGATGATTGTGGTATAGGAGGTCTTCCTGACTGGAATACGATTTACAAAATTATTCACACTGGCCGTACCTATGAACAGCTGTTATATCAGAAGTTCCGTCAACAGCATATTCCTGCTGAGAAACCATACCCCAAGTGGATGTTTTGGAAGCATAAACCTTCAAAGAAATACGGACGTTAAAAAACGTGCTTTGAGATGAATGTGGTAGATTTTTCCCGTCAGAATACTGTTATCAATTCTTTTGTTAAGGAATTGCGTGATGTGTGTTATCAGCAGAACCGGCGTCTGTTCAGAAATAATCTTTTCCGTATTGGTCAGATGATGGCATACGAAATCAGCAAAACTTTCCATTATTCTTTAAAGGAAGTTGAAACCCCACTTGGAGTTGCTCCCATGATGACGTTTGACGATGATTTGGTTGTTGCGACCATCTTTCGTGCCGGGCTTCCTTTTCATCAGGGCTTTCTTGACGTTTTTGACAATGCCGGCAATGCATTTGTATCGGCTTACCGTTATTATAAGGATAAGGAATGTGAGCAGGTTGGCATCAAAATCGAATATATCGCCTCTCCCGACCTTACAGGAAAAACACTGATTATCGCAGATCCGATGCTGGCAACTGGTGGGAGCATGGAGCTTGCCTATCAGGCATTGCTGACAAAGGGCATTCCTTCACATCTTCATCTGTGTTCGGTAATTGGCTCTCAGAAGGGCGTGGATTATATAGTTGATGCGTTTAAAGATGTGAGCTCTGTATCCTTGTGGTGTGCAGCTATTGATCCTGAATTAAATGAACATGCTTATATTGTTCCTGGTTTAGGTGATGCTGGTGATTTAGCCTATGGTGAAAAGTTGTAGATTAAAAAGATATTTTGATTCAATATAGATATATAGAAATGGTTATGAAAAAGTATTTAATAATAGCTCTTTCTTTGTTGCTTTACTCCTGTGGTTGCGGAGACGAAAAGCAGAAAGGCAATGATACATCTGATGATGAAGTTGTGTTGGGCAATCCCGAGAAAGTGGCTTTCGTCGAGGATTTCTATGAGAAATATTTCAATGCTCTCGGCGACCGTGAGTCATTGAGTAATCTAATGACTGATCTTGTGTCGGAACATGGTGTTGATATAATCAAGCGTGCAGTTGGCGACAGCCAGGAAGCTTTTATCAATATCTTCAAACCTTCTGGACTTGACTCGATAGCTGACCGTAGTAAGTTGACAGTTGATGTTAATCAGGTGAATCCTGATGATGACATGCTCTATAATGTTCAGATTACCTACGGTAAAGGACCAGCAAAAACGATTGTGTTATCTGTGGCTGGAGATAACGGAAATTTCTGTATAGACAGTATTTCTAATCCGGATTATAATCAATGATGTTATATTAGTAGGTTATGAGAAAAGAAGTTTTGTTTTTAGTTTTAGTGTGTCTGCCGTTTTTGTCGTGTGGCAGCGATGATAAGGGGGGGGATAAGCAAGATAAACCAGTCTCGGTGAAGAAAGAGGAAGCTAAACCCGATGAGAAAATCGACTCGACCGAGTTAAAACGCCGTCAGGAGGAGCTTTTAAAGCAGGACTCCATCCAGCGTGCAGAGGATGAAATTAATCTGAAACGTAAACAGGAGTGTGCCACAAAGGTTGTGTTCCTGGAAAATTTCTATACAGAATATTTTAATAATCCTGAATCTGCAATCCGCCAATGTTGTTCTGACCGCCTTTTGTCAGAGCTTCGTTCCCAAGCCTCGAACTATGAAGGGGGTCGGATGCCGGTTTGGGTATTCTCATCTGGTGACGGTAGTAACATCCAGTGGAAGGTGAATATCCCGAGTGATGAGCGCAGCAGCGTTTTCGTGGTTGATATTGTGTCTAATGGGCATTCCCGTAAGGTTTATCTTACAGTAACTGGCTCGAATGGCTATTACACGATTGACCGTGTGAAGAATCCCTCAGAGGGGTATGGAGGATGATATTAATTAACATTTAGAAGAAGGATAAGGATATAAGACCAAGTAATCAGACCTACATAAAGTAAGTCCAAATAACAGAAAAGGGGGAATAGACAAGACAATATAAAAATAAAAAAGGCAGGGATGATGTCCTTGCCTTTTTGTTATTAAGTATTGAAAAGATATTATTTCTTGGTGTCTTTCTTTGCAGCCGGTTTTTTAGTTGGCGATTTCTTTACGGCGGTTGTTTTTGGAATAGGCTTTGCAGCGGCTTTTTTCTCCTCCGTTTTCTTAGCTGGAGCTTTCTTGGCCGGTTCTTTCTTAGCTGCTACTTTCTTGGTGGAATCATTTTTTTGTTCTTCATCTTCTACATCAAACTTGTTGAGCATCCGGCGCAGTTTCTCAATTTCTTTGTCTTTCCTCTCAATCTCCTCTCCCTGGTTTCTAATGGTTGTGAGGAGGGAGTTAAGTTCTTCGTTTTCAATTTCTGGCGGATAGAGTCTGTTTACTCTGCTGATGAAGTCACCAAGAATATTCATGTAGTTGGTAAACGCTTCGAATGGAGTTTCGTAAATGCCTCTGCTCATTCCCACGCTCGTTGGTTTGGTCGTCATGAATCTGAAATTGTTCGATGCCTGTAGATAGTCCCAGTCTTGCTTGATTCTCCTGTCGTCGCAGATCCTCACCCGGTCTGCAATGCTATAGAGTTTGTGGAATGCTTCCCGCTGCATCTCGTTTCCGAGCCAGCACGACGTGTCTCTTTCCTCATCTACCCAGCTGATATTGTATGCCACGTTGAGCGGTCCCACAGGTTTTGCTTTAGTGCAGAGTTCAGTTGGTGTTGCCCATGTGATGCCTCTTGCTTTTGCGCAAGCTGGGAGCGCTTTCAGGAATTCAAGGATGTTTGACGATAGTGGCTGGAAAATACCGAGTGCGCTAAGCTCCATGAAGATATTGATTACCTCTTCCTCCTCTGGCAGAGCTGCAATCCAGTCCATATATGTGTCAGCGAAAAGCGGATATTCTTCCCAAGCGGCATTATTGAATCTGAGCGAAATATCATCAGAAAGCTTATAGTCTCTAAGCAGGAGCTTTAGATTTTGGTTCAATGCGTTTGTATAGACGAAATGAGGTGACTTCCATCCGAGAATATGCTTTGCTCCTTCTGTAAGCATTCCTTTGAATCCCATCGATGCTACATGAGCTCCGATTTCGTCGTTGTAGATGAGTGATGAGTTTCTGAACACTTTGGGCGTTTTGCCGAACACCTCCTTGATTTTCGCTTTCATCCTCATACACTCCTCCTCGAAACAATCTTCGTTTCCAAGTGATGCCAGTCCATGACTGTAGGGTTCGCATAAGAATTCCACCTTTCCTGTGTGGTTAAGTTCTTGCAGGAGATCGATTACCTGAGGAGCATAGATTTCCAGCTGTTCCAGTCCCACTCCCGAAAGTGAGAACGCTACTTTGAAGTCGTCGTTCTCTTTTGCCATCTGAATGAGCGCAGAGAGTGCAGGCACATAGCTTTTGTTGGCGATTTCTGTGATGGAGCGTTCATTCTCATAGTCATCGTAATAATAATGGTCTCTTCCGATATCGAAGAAACGGTAGCGTTTGAGATGTATGATTTGATGAATCTCAAAATATAAGCATATTGTTTTCATAAGTTATGTTTTTTCTTTTGAAAAGTATTTGGAAATAATTGGATAAAGTCTTCTAGTTAAGGTGGTTTTGTCGGTGTTAATGGATCAGGTTGTCGTAGAGTTTCCTTATTCTCAGTCCTACCTTCTCCCATGTGATTCCATCCACTTCTTTCTTTCCCTCCTGTTGTAGGTAATTGAAGAGGCTTGGGTTCGTGCAGATGGAATAAATGGCATCCGCCATGGCATGAATATCCCAATAATCAGTCTTGATGACGTTTGTGAGAATCTCTCCGCATCCCGACTGTTTGGAGATGATAGATGGCGTTCCGCATTGCATGGCTTCAAGAGGTGCAATTCCAAAAGGCTCGCTGACGCTTGGCATGACAAAGACATCGCTGTCCTTATAACATTCATACACCTGCTTTCCTCTCATGAATCCCGGGAAATGGAATCTGTCGGCAATGCCTCTTTCAGCCACCATTTTGATCATGTCTTCTAGTTTGTCGCCTGATCCCGCCATACAGAAGCGAATGTTTCTAGTTCTTTGGAGCACCATTGTTGCCGCCTCTACAAAATACTCTGGTCCCTTCTGCATGGTGATTCTACCGAGGAAAGTGACAACTTTCTCTTTGGAGTGGTCTGGTCTTGGAAGATTCTGTAGTTCTTCCGACAAAGGGTAAACGGCATTGTGCATGGCAAATACCTTGTTGGGATCCTGATGGTATTCTTTGATGACGGTATTTCTGGTGAGCTCACTTACACACATGATGCAATCAGCATAGTCCATACCGTTCTTCTCAATTGAATAGACCGTGGGGTTGACTTTCCCCCTGGAACGGTCGAAATCTGTGGCGTGCACATGAATGCAAAGCGGTTTTCCACTCACATGTTTGGCATTTACCCCGGCTGGATATGTCAGCCAGTCGTGTGCATGAATGATGTCGAACTGTTCAGCTCTGGCCACCACTCCTGCAATAATAGAGAAGTTGTTGATTTCATCGTGCAGGTTACCCGGATATCCTCCTGCAAACTCCATACACCCCATGTCGTTGACATTCATATAGGAGAAGTCGTTGTAGATGTGATTTCTGAAGTTATAGTAGTCTTCGGGTGACATATAGTTAGGCATCCTGCTTTTCACGTAATCGTAATCAAGGTCTTTATATACGATTGGAACCTGGTTCATTCCAATGATTTTCAGGAAGCTCTCTTCCTCTCCGCATGGTTTAGGAAGGCAGAAAATGGTCTGTACATCGTTCTGGAGGCTCAGTCCTTTTGTTATTCCATAGGATGCTACAGCGAGTCCTCCGTAGATTTTAGGTGGAAATTCCCATCCGAACATTAAAACTCTCATATACTTCCTATTTTAATTTATTAAACATGTCATTCATAATTCTGTTCATTCTGAGCACCTCAGCTACATTCATGGCGAAAGAGAGGGCACCTCTTCCGTGGAATGGTGGGTTTCCGTCGAATAGTTCCGGCAGCGTTCCGATACAGTGGAAATTCAGTTCTTCTTCGAATCCGACGAAAATACGGTCCATGAAGGAATAAGCCGACTTATTATAGACTTTTGCACATGTCTGGAGATAGAATCCCGCCATCCAAGGCCAGACTGTTCCTTGATGATATGCCGCATCTCTTTGTGCTTGTCCTCCCTCATAAATCGGGTTGTATGCTCCGCTTTTAGGCGACAGACTTCTGATTCCCTTTCTTGTGAGCAGTTCTTTCGTACAGATGTCAAGCACCTTTTTCTTCTCTGATTTCGATAGTGGAGAGAACTCAAGGGACGTTGCTATGAGCATGTTTGGTCTCACTTCCCATGAGATGAAATCCCCGTCTATATAGTCGAGCAGATATCCGTGTTGGTTGAGGAATGTGTTCTTAAAGCTTTCTCCAACCTTGTCGGCAAGTGTGTTCATCTGGTTGGCACCGTCATTGAATCCGAGTTCCTGTTGTATTGTGGCGCAGAATTTGAGTGCGTTATACCACAGAGCGTTGAATTCCACAATATATCCGCTTCTTGGTACACATGGTTTTCCGTTGACGCAGCTGTTCATCCATGTGACTGCTTTTTCTCTTCCATTAGAGTAAAGCAGTCCGTTCTCATGCATAAACAGGTTGGGGTGTTCTCCGTCTTTGATGAAGTTGATGATGTCGTATATGGTTTTCCCATACATCTCAATGGCTTCCTGTCTGGATTCTAACATGGCATACTGCTGTATGCACCAGACAGCCCAAAGCAATACGTCAGGGGCATCCATCTCGTAAATGTTCACAGACACCCTCCTTTTGTTGATGATGTCATCGATGGCTTTGAGACATGTGCTCATTACAGCTTTGAAGTGGTCTTTCTCTCCAAAAGCGATGGTCAGTCCTGGCAACGAAATAAAAGTGTCGCGTGCCCTGCATTTAAACCATGGGTATCCTGCAATGATATATTCCTCTCCATCTTTTTCGTAATGGAATTGGTGAGCTGCGTTGATTAGGCATTGCACGAAGCTGTCTCTGCTCTTGTGCACCTCCACTTCTTCGTCGAAAAGCTTTTTCGCAGTCCTCATAGGCAGCTCTTTCACTCCTGCACTGAAAACGATGCTTTCTCCTTTTTTGATGTTGAATTCAAAATAGCCAGGCACGTAGAGGTCTTCAGCATAGTCATAACCAAGTTCCATTTCCCTCTGATATTCAATACCTCTGTACCAGTGTGGGTCGAAATGCCATTCGCTTTTCTTGCTCACCTGCATGAAAAGGTCTGGATATCCTTCATACATCTTTGTTTTAATACCATTGTCGCAAAGGCTATAGTCTTGCCTTGCTATGCTATTTTCATGCGTAAGGGATTCCACATTCCTGAATGCTAGAAAAGGCCTGAGTCTGAGTGTTGTGACGGAGTGCGCGTCAATGAGTGTGTATCTGATTAGCACTCTGTTGGCGAAATGCTGAAACACTTTTTCTTTTTTCAGGATAACTCCTCCTACTCTGTAGAGAGTAGTCGGCACTTTGTCCCATTCCCACTCGCGGATGTATTTGTGTCCGTTAGGTGAGTAGTTTCCTCCGAGGTAGCGGTTGAGCCCAAGGTTAAATGCCGCTCCGTGCTGAAGGACTGTTTCGTCAAGCGATGAGAGCAACACGTGGTTTTCGTCATCGATATCAGGTACTGGTACCACCAACAACCCATGATATTTCCGCGTGTTGCAATCTACAATTGACGAACAAGAGTAGGCACCGGAACGGTTAGTCCGCAGAATTTCTTTGGGTAAAGACTCCTGCAAATTGGTCATTAAAGTTTTGTCGAAACGTAAATAACTCATAGTTTAGTATTGTTTTTTTAAGGTGTGTTTTCAAAACAACTATTGTTGCTCAAATTTAGCAATAATTCGTGTAACTGCCAAAAAAAAACGTAAAAAAATAACTTTTTCCGTAAAGAGAAGCAAAGAGGCGGAGCAAAATATGTTATTTAGCATATTTTTTTCACCTTTTTCTTGGCTGTTGGATTAAAATGATGTAACTTTGCATACATTTCTTAATCACTGGTTTTATTTTAATTTCTCCCCTTTCAAATACCTCATTATATTCGAATACAAAATGAAGAGAGAATCCATGTCGATGGGCGAAACTCTAGCAAAGATTCAGGGTCTTGCCGACATGCTGACAGACCGTCAGCGTGCTGAGCTTCGAAAGCATATAACTATTCGCAAGTACTTGAAAAATGAGCTGATATATAATGAGGGTGACGTACCGATGAGCCTGCTTTGTCTGCTTTCGGGCAAGGTAAAGGTTTATAAGAGCGGTGTTGGCGGTCGCACTCAGATAATCCGTGTGATCAAGCCGGTTCAGTATCTTGGTTATCGTGCCTATTTTGCCAATCAGAACTATGTTACTGCTGCCTCTGCTTTCGAGACCTCATATATCTGTGAAATTCCGATGGATGTGGTTTACCGTTGGATGGAGGAGAACATCAAACTTTCGCTTTTTTTCGTACGTCAGCTTTCTTTAGACCTTGGTGTCTCGGATCAGCGAACAGTTTCACTCACACAGAAACACATCCGTGGACGACTTGCCGAGGCACTTTTGTTTCTTCAGGAAAGCTATGGTTTAGAAGAAGATGGTGCTACTCTTTCCATTTATCTCACTCGTGAAGATTTGGCCAACTTGTCGAACATGACGACAGCAAATGCCATCCGCACGCTTTCTTCATTTGCTACTGAGAAAATTGTTGCTATCGACGGTAGGAAAATCAAGATTATCGATTTTGATGCTATCAAGAAGATATCGAAAATCGGATAGGGTTTTGATGAATGAAAGAGGCATTTAAACCATTTTTTTGTTTTTGCTTTTAAACTTTTCGTGTTTTTTAGTGTCAAATAAATGATAAAGCAAGGAAATGGAGGGAGTTATTATGATTTCATCCTTGTTTTTTGTTAAACAGATTATCACAATTATAATTATTTGACTCTATGAAACAAACGATTTTTGTTATGCTGTTGGCTTTGACAGTCACAGCAAATGTGTCCGCCCAGGACAACAACGAGCGTCGTCGTGAACGCCGTAATGACATGAACATTGCAGAGGTTTTCAACCGTCAGGCATCCCGCCTGGTTCGTCAGCTTAAGCTTGAGGATGAGAAGAAGGATTTGTTCACTGCTCTTTATCTCGATTATCAGAACACGCGCCATAATGTTGTGAATCCTCGTGGCGGAGACAGCGAAGGTGAGGAGCAGCGTATCGATTTTGACAACCTGACAGATGAGCGTGCTAATGAGCTGATAGAGAAAAATTTTCTCCGTCAGGAGAAGCAGTTAGAGGTTGACAAGCAGTATCTCCCAAAGTTTCTTGAGATTCTGACACCGGCTCAGGCAGCACAAGTATTCCTTCGTCCTGGTGGTCGTGGTGGCTTTGGCGGCCCTGGTGGTCGTGGCGGTGGCTTCGGTGGTCCTGGTGGCCGTCGTGGCGGTGGCGGTGGCGGCTTCGGTGGCCCTGGTGGTGGTTTCTGATGAAACCGGAATGCCGAGAATAAAGGAATAAAAAAGGCGGACAATTTATGTGTCTGCCTTTTTTATTGTCTTAGAGCCGATGATGATGGATATGATAACCGCAATCCCGATAAGCATGGGATAGTAGAGGTGTGACACGACATCGATAGGTGTGAGCATGTTGGATGTTAGTTGAACAGCCATAAGTGTCTGAATTCCGTATGGGAGCAGGCCCTGTGTGAAGCACGACATGGTGTCGAGAATGCTGGCTGCTCTTCGTGGTGAAATGCCATATTTATTGGAGATGTCTTTCGCTATCGGTCCGACAGTTATGAGTGCTACTGTATTGTTGGCTGTACACATGTTGACTAGCACGACCATACATGAGATGCAGAATTCACCTCCTCGTTTTCCGCTCACTTTCATTGACAGTGCTTTAATGAGATAGTTGATGCCGCCGTTGTGCCTGATAATGGACAGCATACCTCCCGCGAGCAGTGTCATGATAATGAGGTCAGACATGCTTGTGATTCCCCGCTGGATGGATGCTAGCCACTCCCATACGGTGAAAGTTCCTTGGCATATTCCGATAATTCCTGTTAGTGCAAGTCCACACATCAGCACAATCACTACATTCATTCCGCTCATGGCACTGATGATGACGATGAGGTAGGGGACCACTTTGATGAAGTCCACCTCAGGAATATCTTCGATGCCCTTGACATCTCTTCCGATGAAATAATATGCGGTTATCATTATAATTGCCACGGGGCCGACAATTCTTATGTTCTCCCTGAATTTATCGCTCATTTTGCATCCCTGAGTCTGTGTGGCCACAATGGTTGTGTCGCTTATGAAACTGAGGTTGTCACCGAAATAAGCTCCTCCCACAACAAGTCCCACAATCATAGCCGGGTCGGTGTTGATCTCTCCCGACAATCCCCATGCGATTGGCACTAGGGCAGCAACAGTCCCTGTTGAGGATCCGATGGCAAGAGAGATGAAGCAAGCAGAGAAAAACAGCCCTGGGAGAATAATATTTGCCGGAAGCCATCTTAAAGCCGTGTTTACCGTAGCGTCGATTCCCCCCATGTCTTTTGCACTTGATGCGAATGCTCCTGCCATGATGAAAATCCAGAGCATAAGCAGCAAGTTGTTGTCGCCAGCCCCTTTAGAGAAAACCGTCAGGCTGTCGGTCAGTTTGCCTGGTGTTATAGCCAGCGCGTAGATTGATGATGCCAGGAAAGCCACAGTGATGGGTACCTTGTAGAAGTCATTGAGGATTAGGCTTGTGACAAGGTATAATAAAAGAAACACCAGCAATGGTGACAATGCCCGGAAGGCTTTGAAATATGTTTTTGGGGGGTGGGACACTATTGAGATTTATGATTTAAAGATTTATGATTTAAAGATTTACGATTTGAAGATTTACGATTTGAAGATTTACGATTTAAAGATTTATGATTTAAAGATTTATGATTTAAAGATTTACGATTTGAAGATTTACGATTTGAAGATTTATGATTTGAAGATTTACGATTTGAAGATTTACTATGTACGATTGTTCTTATATTACAAAATATTAGAGCGTGACACCGTTTTTGAAAATGGATATTTCCTGGTAGTCTTTTTGTTCGTTCCACGTTGGTTGGCCATTAGCGATTTGGACCACTTTCTGTGTGAACTGCCTAAAGGTGTCGTCCATGGTTGCTCCTTCTGCCAGCACGCCTGCGTTGAAGTCAATCCAAGTCTTCTTTCTGTTAGCAAGGTTGCTGTTGGTTGATATTTTCATTGTTGGGACGAATGTTCCGAAAGGTGTTCCTCTTCCAGTAGTGAAGAGCACGATGTGGCATCCGGCTGCAGCGAGTGCTGTTGATGCGACAAGGTCGTTGCCAGGCGCAGAAAGCAGGTTGAGTCCTTTTTGGCTGATTCGGTCTCCATATCCAAGGACTCCTCTGACTGCGCTTTTTCCGCATTTCTGTGTACATCCAAGAGCCTTGTCCTCTAAAGTGCTGATGCCTCCAGCTTTATTTCCAGGTGATGGGTTTTCTCCCACTGGTTCCCCGTGACTGAGGAAATAACTTTTGAAGTCATTGATGAGCTTCACTGTTTGTTCAAATAGCTGTCTGTCGGCACATCTGTTCATGAGTATGGTCTCAGCTCCAAACATTTCTGGCACTTCCGTCAAAACGGATGTTCCTCCAAGTGAGACAATGTAGTCGCTGAGCACTCCGAGCAGTGGATTTCCAGTTATTCCGGAGAGCCCGTCGGATCCACCGCATTTGAGTCCAATCCTCAATTCAGATAAAGATGTTTCTGTACGTTGGTCTTTGCAGGCATTGGCAAACAATTGTTTTGCGATTCTCACGCCTTCTTCCACTTCGTCGCCATCAACTTTTTGAGTGACGAGGAAGCGGATACGCTGTTTGTCGTAATCTCCGAGCATTTGCTCAAATTTGTCTGGTTGGTTGTTCTCGCAGCCTAGTCCCACCACGAGCACCGCCCCCGCGTTAGGGTGCAGAACCATGTCACGAAGAATCTTTCGTGTGTTCTCATGGTCTTCACTTAGCTGTGAACAACCGTAGTTGTGGTTGAACGCCACAATCCTGTCGATTCCGCAACCAGGTGTGTGGTTCTCAAATCCGGTCTGTGATTTCAGCTCCTCCACAATCTGGTTGACCACTCCGTTAACGCAGCCTACAGTCGGGATGACCCACAGTTCGTTTCTGATTCCGACATCCCCGTTGTTTCTCCTGTAGCCCATAAATGTGGTGGGCAGTCCTTCAGTCGGACAATCGACATGGCAGTCGTTTCCTTGCCGAAGGTCGTCATCTGTGAAAACAGGGTGGTATGTGTAGTCGAGCAGCCCGGCTAGATTGGTCTGGATATGGCGGTCGTCAACGAGAGAGCCAGCTTCGGCAGCTATTCTCAGATGTCCAATGGGATAACCATATTTGATTACGTTCTCATCGGCTTCAAGGTTTTTCAACAGGAATTTATGTCCGTATGGGATATCGTCTTTTAAGATGATAGACTGTCCGTCGATTTCCACGTTCTGTCCTTTGTTAAGCTCTGTGAGAGCTACAGCCACATTGTCGGCTTTGTTGATTTTGATGAATGATGTGTCCATTTTATCTTTAGTTTTTGGTTTTTAGTTAGTGTTGAGATTATCTGGCTTATGGATTCGTTTTTTGTGTTCAGTTACTTATTTGCTTGCAAAAATACGCTAATTATTACATTTTTACAAATATCGGTGGCATTAAGGGGTGATAAACAAGTGATTTTTTTAAAAAACATGTAAAATTGTTGCAGTTTGCAAAAAAAATTAATACTTTTGTTGTCGAATAACATTCAATCTGACAGCTATGTACCGTTTTTATTTTATCTTTATCCTTTTTTTTGCATTACCATGTATCCATTTGTCGGCCCAGATTTCGGACGGTATTGTTGAGTCAGACCTGACCGTCATCACCGTTCTTTTTTTTGTGCTGATAGCTATTTTCTTGTTTATGCTTGTCCGTTTCTGGCGTGCCACCAACGACATCAAGTCGCTGAAAGCAAAGGTATGTAATAAGGGACTGGCAGAGAAGTCGATCATGCGCAGTGAGGTGATGAAACTTCATCTTCTCAACAAAGATGATGAGGCGCTGGAGATTCTGAACGACGCTCTGTACAACGAGGCCCGTAAGCTTTATCTTTCCACGAACGACGCCAAAGACTATAAGGGTATGGTGTTTCTTCAGTCCGACGACGGTGGTAAGATGTTGTCTTGTCAGGATTATTATGAACAGAAGTGGAAGCGTGTTCAAGAGAAATACCATGCGCTTTATAGCTCCATCGGCCATGAAATACCAGATGGCCTTCGTACCGTCACCTATAATTATATTAATCAGTTCGGAAAGAGTAACTGAGTTTTTAGCAACAGTAAAAAAATAACTTAGTTAATTTAATGCAGGCAATCATTCAAGATATAAACTTATCTTTTTGGCTCTTTTCCAGCTGTTCATCGGTCATGATGCCCGCATCACTCCCTCTGACCAACTGAAAAATAGCTCAAAAATCTAAGATAAATTTTCCTAACTTATTTTTTCACTATTACTTAGTTTGGATTCTATATAATAATACAGTTAGATTTTTTAGAACTGTTTAAGTGCATCCTTTGCTATTTTTTTCACTTCTGAGTCGATGTCCTGCTGTGCTGCTTTCTGCAGCCATTTCTTTGCTTCAGGGCGGTTGATGGTTGTTCCCTGTCCAGATGCATAGCAAAGTGAGAGATAGAACATTGCAGCAGGGTGACCTTGTGCTGCCGCTTTTTTCAGCCAGTTATAGCCCATGGCTGCATTTTGTTTTACGCCGTTCCCTCCTTGCATGTAAATGAGCCCGAGGTCGTTCTGTGCCTGGGGCATTCCTCCTTCAGCAGCTTTTTTCAGTAGAGCAATACCCTCGTTGGTGTTTTGCTTCACACCAGCCTGTCCGGTAAGAGTGAGCATTCCGAGTGTGTATTGCGACTGTGGAAGTCCTGATTCGCTGGCTTTTCTGATGTATTCCAAAGCTTTCTGCTGGTCGCCTGGTATGATTTGCTGTACGATTAGTAGCCCTATGTTCTGCTGTGCAAGTGGGTGTCCTGCTTCAGCAGCTTTTTCCAGCCAGTATGCCGCGATCTGCAAGTCTGTCAGTTCCTTCCCTTCTCCCATTTTCTTCAGCTCGTCATTAACGAGTTTCTGTTCCTGGACCAGTTCTTTGGTTCCCACACTGTTCATGTAGCACACTCCGAGGTTGAACTGAGAGTCTGGATCTCCGGCTGCTGCAAGAGTCTGCAGCAGGACAACGCCTTTTGTGTGGTCTTCCTCCGATGTGCTGTGGTTGATATAGTATGCCGCCAAAACAGCAATTGCCATGGGGTTCCCCTGTTGTGCGGCATTTTCGAGCATTTCCACTCCTTTCTTCTCATCTTTTTCGACGTTGCGTCCTTCCAAATAGGCAGATGCGAGGTCAGCCTGTGCTTCCGGCATTCCTTGTTCTGCTGCTTTTTTCAGCCATTCCATGGCTTTGGCTGGGTCTTTAGGCCCGTTTCCTTGTTCACTGAGCATCTGCATGGCGCAGGAATACTGTGCGTATGCAACATTGTTTTCAGCCGCTTTCTCCATCCATTTCCATCCTTCGTCCGCATTTTGTTCCACACCGTCGCCACTATAGTAGCATTGAGCTACGATGAATTGTGCAGTTTCATTGCCGTTCTGCGCTGCTTCGAGGAATGTGGCGAAAGTACTGGGGTCGTTTTTCCCACCGTTCAGCTCCGTCTTGCATGATGCGATGATGAGTTTGCTGTCTTTAAAGTCAGCGCATTTCTCCAGTGTGCTGATGGCTTTGTTGAGGTCTTTCTCACATCCGAATCCCGCTTTGTACATGTTGCCTAACAGGTACAGGCATTCCTTGTCGCCGTCGTCAGCAGCTTTTGTGGCGTATATGAAAGCCCTTTCGCCTGACTGATTGTTACCAGGTGAGGCATAGATGCTAGCGAGAGCCTTGCACGCCTGCATGGATTGTAAATCTGCCGCTTTTTCCAGCCATCCGATGGCCTGTGTTGTGTCGCCTTTAGCCAGGCAGTAGTTTGCGTATGCCTCCGTTCCTTTACGGCTTCCCCTATTTGCCAGCACCTTGCTCCATTCTCCAATTTTCTCGTTGTCAGGATTGGTGTAATATCCCTCGTTGCTGAGTTTGCCGCTGTAGATGTCCACGAGTCGGTCGATGGCAGTTGAGTCACCGAGATCCCCGAGAATCTCAAGCCAGTGTACTGACTGTGCCGTGTCGGGTGGTGTTGCAGTACGGTAGTGCTCAGCAAGAAAACGGCAAGCGGATGGCAATCCCTGAGCACCCGCCTGTTTGTATAGCTCAATCCCCTTGTTGATTTTATCTGTTTTACCCGATTTCAGTAGTTTTTGTGCTTTTTGTGCTGTTTTGAATGCTTTGATGGTGTCGGCATTGGCTGTCTGTGCTGATACCGAAGCCGTTTGTGTGATAGCGAAGATAGCCGCCAGTATGAATTTTCTGAACATATTTTTGGATTTTTAGAAGTCAGGAAGACGAGACGACAAGAATACGAGATGTCATAATCGCTGTGTGAAAGTAAAAGTTTTGCAAAATTACGTAAAAAAATCTCAAAAACATCATTTATGGTTAAATTCTTTATTCTTCATTCTTTATTCTTCTTTTTATTTGCTAACTTTGCACATTATTAGGTGATGAAATGAACATAAGTAAGTCGATTGATATATATCTTTGGCCTTTGGTGGCAGTTCTGATTTATTTCGTCTGTCAGGTTTTTGGTCAATTGGTTGTTCCGACGATATTGGTGTTCTCTTCAGATTCCACCGACGAGGTGATGCGTCTCGGGAATGTAGCGGCTTGGGCTCAGCTCCTGTCAGCAGTGGTGATAGTTGGTGCTATGTTGCTTGTTCGAGGATTCCGGTTGCGTCGCTCTTTTCGTCTCCCTCATGTCGGCATTGCCTATCTGTCTGTCGCCTTCCTCGCCGTGCTTTTCGCTCTGTTTGGCGGCACTTTGCTTAACGACCTGCTTGAAAGTCAGTTTGGCATCAAGCTTCCTCCAGAATATGAGCAGCTGTTCAAAGACATGATGAGCACTCCTGTCGGGATAATCGCCACCTGTGTGGTTGTACCGCTGTGTGAGGAGGTGGTGTTTCGTGCCGGTATCATGAATCCGCTGTTGACGCACAATGTCAATCCCTGGATTCCTATCAGTCTTTCGGCTGTGCTGTTCGGTGTGTTCCATGGGAATGTTGTGCAGATGTCATACGCCATCCCTGCAGGTTTAGTTTTCGCGGTGGTCTATTATCTCAGCGGAAGTCTTTTTGTTCCTGTGTTGTGTCACATCTTGAACAACACGGTAATGGTAGTGCTGATGTTGCAGGTGCCGGAGGTGGAGAATTTTCATTTCACTGACGTGTTTGGAACAGGTCTGTCGATTGTTTTGCTGATATTATGTGCTCTTGTGTCCGCCTTAATGCTGTGCAGGCTATGGAGTCGTTTAGGATGTTCAGCTGGAGAACGTTTTGCTGGTTAAAAAGGGAGTTAAAGCATGGAGTTAAAATGAAAGTTAAAGACTTTTGTAAAAAAGGACAATAGTATAAAATAATTATAGTTATGAAATTGAAAGACAAATTTTTGTTAAGTATAGCATTTGTCGCTTGTTTGCTAATGCTTTCATGCGGTTGCAAGTCTGATCCAAAGGCAGAGGTTCCTCAAGAGCAGGAAGAACAGCCTAATGCTTTTTCTGCCGAAGCTTTAGCTGACTTGGTAGAGTATGAGCGGCAAAAAGAAGGGGAGGGTACTGAATACAATCCTTGGCAGAGTTATGGTTTGAAGGAAATGGTGGATTTTGACGATGCCGATGATTCCGATTTTGAGTATCAGGATGAGGATGGTGCTGAAGTTGAAGAAACTGAAGGAGAAATACCCGATGGTGATGAGAATTATGTGGGTGACCCTCTGATTTATTATTTAGGTTATCATGTTGATTTCAACTCTTCTAAGACCGACATGAGCGCATTCAGCAAACAAGAGGACGATGGTGTTGGGGTGATAGACCGTTTCGATGACAAGGGCTCCCGCATAGATATCCTGGTTTATGACAAGAAACTTTATGACGATTTCGTGCAGAAGAGCAAGGACCAGGTGAGATACACCAAGGTTGACGACAGTACCTACGTTTCGAAAGACAGTGTCGGACGTGATGTGAACATCTGCTTTGCAGGTGCTGCTCATGGCGGTTATCAGATAAGTATTCTTACAAAGTGATATTATTAGTTGTTAGTTTTTAGTTATTAGTTTTTTTTGTTCTTGGTTGTCTTTTTTACGGAACTGGCAATTTTGTGACAGGCAAAATCTTAATTATAAATATTAAAAATCAATGAATTCAGACCCATTACCTGCGGATCCTTTATTGTTATTCATGGATATGGGATACAAAGGTGGTAGTACAACATTATTAATATTATATATAGTTCTGGCGATAATCATATCGTCGATATGTTCACTATTGGAAGCCACGCTCCTCTCCACCCCAATGAACTACATCAACTCATTGGAACAGCAGGGAGTAAAAGGTGCAGCGCGGCTGAAGTCTTTGAAGACCGACATCGATAAGTCGATCAGTTCCATCCTTGTGGTGAATACGATAGCTAACACAGTTGGTGCTTCGCTTGTGGGCGCACAGGCAGCCACTTTGTTTAATTCCACTGGTGTTGGTGTGATTTCTGGTGTGTTCACATTCTTGATACTGATGTTCAGTGAGATTATTCCCAAGACTTTAGGTTCTTCTTATTGGCGCAAGCTCGCTGTTCCTGCTTCGGGCTTGATTAAAGGCATGGTGGTTTTGACCTATCCTGTGGTGTGGCCGTTGCGGAAGTTCACCCACCGGCTGTCGGATAAGTCAAATCCATCTGCAGTCAGCTTGGAGGAGGTGTCTGCCATGGTGACGACTGGTGCTGAGGAAGGTGTTTTGGAGAAGGAGCAGAACAAGATGATTCAGAATTTGCTTCGTCTGGACGATGTGACCGCCCATGAGATCATGACTCCCTCCAGCGTTGTGACGATGGCAGAGGAAAACATGAATATCAAGGAATTCTATGAGTCAGAGGAGTTTGGCAAGTTCTCCCGCATTCCTATATACAATGAGGACAACGATGACTATGTGACTGGCTATGTTCTGAAACAGGAAATACTTGAACGGTTGGCAGAGGATAAATTTGACATCACGTTGAAGGATCTCCGTCGTCCGGTGCTAACCTTCTCCGAGGATGAGTCGGTTTCGAATATCTGGGAAAAGCTGTTGGAGCGCAAGGAGCATATCAGTGTGATTATCGATGAATACGGGTCGATGCGCGGCATCGTCACGATGGAGGACGTGATAGAGACAATGCTCGGTTTCGAAATCGTGGATGAGAAAGACGAGGTGGTTGATATGCAGGAGCTTGCAAAGCAGCAGTGGGAGAAAGTTCAGCATGACATGGCTGCAAACGGAGAACTTTGATATGAAAATCAACCGTACAACTTTAGCCAATGGGCTTCGAGTCGTTCATCAGGAAGACCGCACCACTCAGATGGTGGCGGTCAATACGCTTTATCTTGTGGGATCCCGCAACGAGTCGCCCGACCACACCGGTTTTGCACATCTCTTCGAGCATCTGATGTTCGGAGGCTCTGTGAATGTTCCAGATTACGATAAGGAACTGCAGTCTGCTTGTGGCGAGAACAACGCCTACACCGATGTGGATTTCACCAATTACTACGTGACCATACCATCTCAGAATGTGGAAACCGCATTCTGGCTTGAGAGCGACCGTATGCTTTCGCTGGCATTCACCCCTCAGTCGCTTGAGGTCCAGCGCAAGGTGGTTATGGAGGAGTTTAAGCAGAATTACATCAATCAGCCTTACGGTGACCTCTCCCATCTTCTCTTTTCTGCCATATATAAAGTTCACCCTTACCGTTGGCCTACCATTGGCTTAAAACTTAGCCATATATCTGATGCTACGATGGCTGATGTCAAAGACTTTTTCCATCGTTTCTACCGTCCTGACAACGCCATCATATCAGTGGTGGGTAATATCTCATGGACGCGCACGAAACAGCTGATTGATAAATGGTATGGCGATATCCGTCCGGATGCTTTGGGAACAATGTCTTTTAATGTAATACCCTATGAGCCACCCCAGGAGCGTCAACGCCGCCGGACAGTGAGGCGTAAGGTTCCGAACAGCGTGATTATCATTGCGTTCCGTATTCCTGAGGTGACGAGTTCTGAATTTCGTATATGCGACATGCTGAGCGACGTGATGGCAAATGGGAAGTCAAGCCGGTTCTACCGTCATCTGGTTGAGGACCGCAAGCTGTTTCTGTCGGTTGATGCCTCTGTGACAGGTCGGATTGATGGTGGTCTGCTGCTTGTGGAGGGGATACTCCCTGAAGGATCTGATGTGGATGTGTGTGAGCAGGCGATTTGGGAAGAACTGCGTCCTTTACTTGCTGATTTACCAGACGAGCGAGAGTTGGAGAAATTGAAAAACAAATTTGAGTCGAACCACTACCTTCAGGGCTCTAACTATCTTCAGCGAGCACAGAATCTTGCCCACTACGAAGCTTACGGCGATGCATGCCTGATTGACCGCGAGGTGGAGCACTATTGTGCCATCACCGCCAGTCAGCTCCGTGATGCCGCCCGCAAATATCTGACCAGGAAAAATTCCACTGTGCTACGGTATCTGGCTGTTTAGTTCGGTTGGTGGAGATTTTGGCTTCTATTATTTTTTGTTCGCTGCATTAGCGAGGAAAACTATTGCAAATATGTCATTTTTTTACGCAATCAGTTCTTTGTTTGCATAAAAAATAGTAACTTTGCGTGTTATTTGGAATTGTCCTCCAAATTAACGCTTTTTTGACCTAAAAAACTAACGAAATCAAGTTTCTGACCAACTGATGACACCTGATGATTAGGGATTATAGCCGCTTCCTGAGAGGGGAAGCTGCTATGATTCCTATAACGTATAATTAATAATTTAACTAAGAAATTATCCTAAAACAACAAACATTCAAATAATGAAACGATTTTCATTCGCTTTGGCGATAGTGGCGTTATGTTGCCTGACAGCTAACGCACAGCGGAAAACCGATGCGCTCGACCGCGGCTTGGTGGCCATCCCCGACGGCAACACTGAAGGCAGCACCTCGAATATGGTGACATGGCGCCGTCTGGCAGATGAGTATTTCGGTGTGACTTATAACCTCTACAAAGACGGTTCACTCCTTGCGGAAGGACTGACAACCACTTGCTATTCCGACAGCAAAAACGCTCTGGCGTCAACACAGTATCAGGTGGCTGCCGTTGTGAATGGTATAGAGCAATCACAATCACTTAGTTCTGTCGTGACCCCATGGACTCAGTATGTTTATAAACTGAACATCCGCTGCGTCACTGGCTACATCGACTTGAATTTGAGTACGATCACCGACGGAAGCGGCAATGACATCACGAGCCATTACCTGCCTAACGATGCTGAGTTTGCCGACCTCGACGGCGACGGGCAGTTGGAGATGATTATCAAACGTCTGAACACCGTTGATTCTGGAAGCAATTTTGCGTACGACACACAGGAGCACGACCGTATTGATGCCTATGACATTAACTGGCAGACCGGCCAGACCACCCTCCTGTGGTGGATTGATGTCGGTCCGAACATGGTCAGCGGCGGCAGCCATGAGCTGAACATCATCGCCTACGACTGGGACGAGGACGGAAAGGCAGAGGTTGTTCTTCGCGGTGCTGACGACATGATGGTTTGTTGGGCAAGAGGTGGCAGCCGCACTCCCTATCCACAGCGTATCGGCACGAAAGGGGTGAACACCCGTAATTCCGTTACCCACACCGCCAACATGACCTATACAAACACTGGTGCTGAGTATCTGATCTATATGAACGGTGACACAGGGCAACCCTACTGGGTTATTGACTATCCTCTGGCAAGGGGAAATGCAAATGATTGGGGCGACAGCTATGGTCACCGCTCCAGCAAGTATTTCTTCGGTGCACCGGTGCTCGACGGCCGCAAGGCGAGCCTCTTCCTTGCCCGTGGCATCTATACCCGTCATAAGATGATAGCCTACGACATCAATCCTTCCACCCATGAGCTCACCCAGCGCTGGTATTGGGAAAACAACGGTGGCCAGAGCGACCCCTGGTATGGCAACGGCAACCACAATTACTGCATCGCCGACGTGGATGAGGATGGACGTGACGAAATAGTTTATGGTTCGATGGTGATAGACGATAACGGCAAAGGGCTTTCGACGACCGGTCTGGGCCACGGCGATGCGCTTCACTGCTCCGACTTCGACCCCTACCGTAAAGGCCTTGAGATATTTGCATGCAACGAGGATGAGCCATGCATGAACTACCGCAACGCCACCACCAGCCAGTTCTATGTGCGCCGCACCAGCTCCAGTGACGACGGACGCGCGCTCTGCGCCAACTTCTCCAATGCCTATCCCGGCGCGACGGGACGTTCCACTCAGACGGGAATGATCAGCTGCGTGGCTGACAAGGATATCCCTGACTATGCCGGCGATAATTTCATCGCCTGGAGTGACCTCAACTTCCGAATATACTGGGACGGTGACCTCTGTTCAGAAATACTCAACTCGCCAGGTACAGAGAAAGAGGCAAAGGTGGAAAAGCCGGGAACCGGCCGTCTGTTCACTTCTTCCGACACCAACATGAACAACTGGACGAAGAACCATCCATGTTTCCAAGGTGACCTGATAGGCGACTGGCGCGAGGAGATCGTGCTGCGCCATGGCACCGGTGTGCGGATCTACACTTCCGGTATGTTCACTGGCTACAGTATGCCCTCTCTCTGGCTTGACCACGAGTACCGTCAGGCGATGGTATGGCAGATGCATGCTTACAACCAGCCGCCTCACCTCAGCTATTTCCTCGGTGAGCTTGAAGGCTTCGATGTGGCGCCTCCGCCTTACACTATGCAGAACCGCACGGAAATCGGCAACGGTGGAACAATCAACTCTTTGCATAATGGTAAGCAGCTGATTATGGCGGCTACAGGTAATATATCTGTCTCCGTCAACAACGGTGCCGCTCCAGCTCTGCTTGTTGATAACGCGCCGACCTGGGTTCAGGGAAATAACGGCGGTACCATCGCCACAACGACCTACACCCACACACTCACCGGCGGCGCTTTCACCGGCGGTATGCACCTCGTGAAGCAGGGTGACGGCATTCTTAAGATGTCGAACACCAACCATACCTACACAGGACGTACGGAGATATGGGCAGGAAGGCTGGAATTCGACGGCACACTGGCAAGCAGCCCCGTATGGATGAACCGCTTCACCACCCTGAAATCAGAAGGCGGTCAGTTCTTGGGCGGCATCGAGTCGCTTTATGCTTCCACCATTATCCCAGGTGGTGACAACAAACGTGGCGACATCACAACCACAACGCTGACACTCAACTACGGTGCAAGGCTGAAAATCGATGTCTTCGGCAATTCCATACAGGCTGACCATGTGAATATGGAATCGCTCGTGCTCAACACGAAGTCAGGCGGCAACTGGGAGACATTCGGTCCTCAGTATCTCAAGCCCGTGATTGAATTCGTGCCTCAGGGCAGCCTCGCCGACGGCATGTATCTTTTGGGGCAGCTGACCAACGAGGCTGACTTCAGTAATGTCATCATTGAGGGGCTTAACGATTACACCTACTCAATTGTTCAGCGTGAAGGTAACTGGTACCTGAAAATTGGCACAGTGGAGTGCACAGAGCCAGTTATCGCCCGCACCTCATGGAACGAGACTGACCTAAACGTGTATTACCCCACAGTCAGCATCACCGCAGATCCGTTCACCTTTAAAGGAAACACGGTGACACCGACTCTCTCAGCCGTGTTCACCGCGCTAAATGGAAACACACACGAATTGGATGGAATGATTTATTCAAATAATTATGAAAATGTAAGTGAAATTTCTGGTTGGACATCTTTATCTACTGGTTATATTTCATTGGGAGAGGATGATGACCATAGTAAATGTTTTAAATTTACCAATTCGGGCAGCACAAGATACGCATATACTGTAATAAATGATGCTGATGTATCTTCATGTGAAAGGTATATTATTCAATTTGATTTAGCTTTGACACCAACTTCAAACTACGAAGAGCAGATAGAATTTTGTGTCATGAGTAAGGGTGGTAGTCTTCCTGGTAATTGGACAGGTTGGGATCATTATTCAGTAAAGAATAATCAATCAAACTATCTGTTCGAGATAGTGAATGAACAGGCCAAATCATCGACTACTTATACTTTGAACAATGGAACAGAGACGACATCCATATCTTCGGGAGTATGGTACACTTATACATTAGAAGTTGATAGAACTAATAATACGGTGACTTATTATATTTCTAATGGAAAGTCTGGTGTGTTTACATTACCAGATGGTACAAGCAATGAATTTAATGGTTTCTATTTTGTCTCACCCAGAAACAACTCGATTATAAAACTTGATAATATAATTGTTAGGGAAGCCACCAGCCTCACTTCCTACACTTTCACTGAGCCGGGCACGCTGACAGTGACAGCAAGTTACGATGGCTGTATTCCGAAATCAACATCTTATACGTCGGAAATCGGTGCGAAGGTAGGTTCGTTGGGCTACAGCACATTCAACTTCCAGCTTGCATCCCTCGATTTCTCCAAGAGCGGAATAGAACTTTACAAGGTTAAGGCCGATAATGATTTGAAGAGTGTGACGACGACGAAGGTGAATGACGGCATTCTTCCTCAAGGAACAGCTGCGCTGCTTAAAGGCACAGCTGGAGAGATTTACGCTTCCGACATCGTCTCTTCTGCCTCTGAGTGGAGCGACAACGACCTCATTCCAACCACAGGAACCGTTTATGGAAACGGTAGCATTTACGTGCTCAACACAGGCTCATCGGGCGTGGGCTTCTATCGCTTGCTTGATGACGGTACTGTGACCGTAGGCCGTGGTTATCTTAATCTTCAGGGATCGAGCGTTAAAGTCCTGCCGTTTGAGGATGACGACACGCCGACCGGCATTATCGCTATTGATGCCGCCGACATTGCCAAGACTGTAATCTACGATCTGTCCGGCCGCCGTGTGAGCAAGCCAAGCCGTGGTATTTATATTGTGAACGGCAAGAAAGTGTTGATTAAATGAAAAATGAAGAAATGCATTTCATTAATGATTCAGCAGTTATGAAAAGACAATATATCAAGCCAGCTACAATCAGCCACAACGCATTGGGCAGTCTGCTTTTGGAGCAACTTCCCATAAGCAACGAAGGTGTGAACCACGGAGAGGCGCGCGAGCGCAACGATGCATACGATGAGGAGGAAGAGGTACAGGAGTTCCTTGAAGCGATAGCAGCAGAAAAGCAGACTCCACTATGGTAGTTTTATCCTGTCCATCCACATAAAAAAGAAAGAGCCGTCATCCGATACGGCTCTTTTTTTAATAGGGAGTGAAATGGGTGTAAAAAGGAAGTAAAACTGGACGAATGATTCCAACTTGCTTTGAAGAACACCAAATACTCTTGAATTACTTGATATTTTTGAGGAAGTCGATTTCAACGATTCTGAGTTCTCCTTTCACTTTCTCGCTTCCTGGGGTTTTGTAGAGGTCGAGCTCTGTGGCAGGTCCTCCCGCCAGCTCGGTGACTTGTCCGAAGGCATCCTTGTCGGTTGCAGATCCTGTCTGCCGGATGGTGTATTGCTTCGCTTTCACAGGATTGTCGATGAAGATGGAGATATAACCGAGCGACTTATCGGTGTTTCCTTTCCAGACAATCTGGTTGTCAGCCATCACCTCGATAGGGTAGGAGCGCTGACGCCAACCAGTCAGTTTCATGCTGATTTCCTCGACAGCTACGGGTTCCTCCAGCTCGTAGGTGATCCATGCAGTTGACAGTTTCCCGTCGTTTCGCCATTCGGAGAGTTCGTTGTCGTCGAAGCTGTTTTTCGTTTCCGCCTCGTGGGCTCCTGCTTTTGCTGCGATGATGGCAATGGTGCGTTTTTTCTCGGTAAACGACGGTGTGGATGGTGTCTGCCCGCGGTCGAGCACTCCTTTCAGATGTTCTGATGCGATATAGGCAGACATGCCGTCGTCAATCTTCTCCATGTCGGCATGCGACTGCCATTCAATGATAGTATCTTCCATTCCTTTTGCATTGGCTTTCAGCCGAATGGTTCCAGGGGTAGTTGTGGACCGTATGATCACCCTTCCGATGCCAGCCTCCACGGGCAGGCTTCTGTCAAGGATGTAGTTGTCGCCGTCGGGACTTTTCCCGATTCCTCCGCGCCATTCACCCTCGCCTTCTAGGGTCCAGTTGATGATTCGGTTATCGAGCGGGCAGCGTTGTCCGTCCTTGTCGACAATCTCCACCTGAACGATGGCGAGGTCAGCTCCGTCTGCACGCATGCCTCCGTCGGGGTTCTGCATAAGCGTGAGCTTGATTTGTTCGGCTTTGCCTGCGGTGACATGGTGTGCCTCAGATTCAACCGTGGTGCCGTCAGCCGCATAGCCGACCGCCTTGACTTCTCCTGGCTGATAACTCACTTTCTTGAATGTGTGGAGGAATGTGTATTCTGGCTTGTCGGACTTTCCTAACGACTTTCCGTTGACGAAAAGCTCAACCACCGGTGATGTGGAGACCACATAAACGTCCTTCACCACTCCCGACGGATAATTCCAGTGGCCGATGATGTGTGTGTCAGAGTGCTCCACATCGACCCATGAGTTCCACATCACCTGATGGGCATAGAACGCGTCCTTCTCAATTCGCATGGCATCGACCACACCACTGGTGCGGTAGTTCATCTCTGAGCGTCCGTGGGTGTTGGTGTCGGAGAAGATGATTTTCACGCCTCCGCTGCTCACTCTCTTTCCCATTCCTGGTCTTACCACATAGTAATCGTGCCAACGCCGAATCTGCTCAATGGTGAGTTGGTCCTGATTTTGGTTGTAGATGTCGGCCGGGGCATTGCGGTAGTAGGGACCTGCGCCCTGCTTGTGGTAAGGATAGGAGTAATCATCCCAGTACATACGGTATCCCTCGTCGCGGCAATATTCCATCGCCCACATCGGGTGCTTTCCCGATTTGTTGATATAGAGCATCTCACCTCCGTATTCCGACTCGTTGATGTCGAGCATCTCGCGTGAGCCGGTGGCACGTCCGCCGTGTGGGTCATACTGGTTGCGTATGGCTATGAGTTCTTTGATATGGTCGCGGGAGATACTCTCATTTCCACCCTCATAAAACAGAATCGACGGGTTGTTGCGGTTGTAGATGATGGCATCGCGCATAAGCTCGGTGCGCTGGGTCCAGTGTCTGCCGGTCACGTCTTTCTCTGCGTCGCCCGCCGGCATTGCCTGGATAAGTCCCACACGGTCGCACGACTCCACATCCTGCTTGCTTGGCGTGACGTGCATCCATCTGACGGTGTTGCCTCCCGACTTCACCATCAGGTCGTTTGTGTAGTCCGACAGCCATGCCGGCACGTCGATACCCACTGCCGGCCATTCATTCGACGTCCGTTGGGCGTAGCCGTGAACCATGAAGCAGCGGTCGTTCAGCCATATTTTCCCTTCTCCGAACTTGGTCTTGCGGAATCCTGTGATGGTGGAGACTACGTCTTTGTCGGCAGAGCCTTTGACAAGCAGCGTGGTTCTGACTGTGTATAGATAGCCGTATCCCCAGGACCAGAAATGCACGTCACTCAGCCTCTTGGATGCTTTCAGTATAGCTGTCTGTCCGGCGGGGATGGCCTGTGGTTTACCTTTGAACAGTGCAACCTGTTCGCCGTTCCGGTCAAGCACCTCCACTTGCAGGGTGACAGTTTTCTTCTGCTCCGAGGCGTTGCAGACCTGCGATTCAATATTGGCTGTCACCTCTCTTCCTGGGATGTCGTAATCAGAGCCATAAACATAGACGCCGGTGGTTCCGAGGTTGGAATAAAGGGGGAGCGTCTGATATACGTCTCCAGTGACATGGAGGATGACATTCTTGGGCAGTCCGCCCATGTTCATGTTGAAATTCTTGTTGTTCCACTGGAAGCTGGTGGGTGCCAGGCGGTTATTCGGCAGGTTGTTGCCGTCTTTCGTCTCGCCTATTTTTTCCGCCATGAGCGGTGTTCCGTCGGCGTTCCGCTCCTTGTATGCCCAGTCGTTGTCGGTGAGCACCTCTAGCCGGTTTTCCGCTCCAGCGATAATAAAAGGGGTGAGTTCGAATCCGAAGGCCATCACACCGTTCTGGTGCAGTCCCAGACGATGACCGTTGAGCCAGACCTCCGCGCTTTGCCTTGCACCCTCAAACTCGATGAACACATGCCGTCCTTCCCATTCCTTCGGAACGGTGAACAGCTTGGTGTAGCGGCAGGTGTCGTCGGGCAGCTGTGCGATATTCACCCTGTATGCCCAATCCTCATTCCAGGCATGGGGCAGAGTGACGTTTTTTGTCTGGTTGGGATACTGTATGGCTTCGGCAGGGTAATGGATTTGCCAGTTGCCGTTAAAATTGATTTTCTGTCGCTGCGCCTGTGCGGAAAATGCAGCGGCAATTAGCAGCATTGTGGTTATCAGCTTGTGCATGGTGGATGGGGTTTTGTTTGGCCGTGCTCCGCCAGCCTTTTGTGCGGCAGACGACTGCCGCTTACAGGAAAGCGGACGGGGAGTTTTTAAAAAACCGGGAGTTGTCTTTGATGACCGTTGAGGGCACATCCGACAACTCCCAGCCACTACTTAACTAAAACGAATCTTATTTGAAACGAATTTATCTGATGATTTTCACTCCGTCGATGATGAAAATGCCATGTCCGTTGATGCTGTTGAGCCTTCGTCCCGACATGTCGTAGATGACGTGGTTCTTCGGGTCGGCATTGATTTCGCTGATGGCGGTCGCATTCGGGTCAGGGATGATTTTGATGATACCGGCTGATTCGAGTTCGCTGGTGTCCCAGATGAATCCGGCTTTCGGCACCTCCGGCATGATTGTGGGCTCTCCGTTGATGGTGATTTTCCCGTTGCCCGTGAAGATTTGCAGCACAGCGTCATCCACATAGTCGTTGGTTCCGATCTGTGAGATGTCGATAACAGGAGATGTCAGCTTAACTGTCGCTCCAACAGAGAATGCGTCACAGCTGGTCTTTGTTGATGTTGAACGGCTACGCACACGGAGAATGGCGCCATCAGCCATAGTGAGATTTCCTTTGATGGTGATGGTACTCACATTGTATGCGTTTTTGGGACCTGCTCCCAGCGTTCCTCCGTTAAGAACGTTCACGTTCTGCGTCTGCCCGGTTCCGTCGAGGAGTCCTCCGCTCCTGATTGTGATGGTCGCAGCTGTGGTCGGTGCGCTGGTGTTGCCAGCCACCACCTCGCCTTCGTAGATATTGATGGCACCTTGTGATGCGCCTGTGAGCGTGAGTGTGCCCTCACCGTATTTGTTGAGTGTGGCTGCCTGCTGAATCACACCTGCGAAGGTGGTGTTCGTGCCGAGATAGCCCACGTTCCATACGCTGGTGCCAAGTTTTGCGTCGGCTGACGTGGACGAAAGGGCACCGATTTTCTGTGTCATGCTCGTCTGGCTGCTGCTCTGGCTCTGGTATCCGGCTGCATAGGTGTCGCCGTCGATTTTGAGTGTGCCGTTGCTCAGTTCCAGTGCTTTGGTGATATGGAATTCTCCTGAAGTCACGTTCAGCGTTCCGCTGAAGTTCTTCACGTCTGTGCCGAAGTCGCCTCTCACGTAGGGGTAGCTGATTTTCACGGTTCCTTCTCCTTTGAGCGATCCTTGCACCTTGCAGCGCTGGCCGGTTCCGATTGTGAGTGTCTTGCCTTTGTCCACCTCGATGGCGTTGTTGATGGATGGCACTGCGCTTGTGCTGTTGTTGTTGAACACCCTGATGGTGGAGTTGCCTGTGACGTGTATGGCTGAGCCTGACTGTCCAATGGTTGCGTTCCATGCGCCCTGTGACAGTGTTCCTGCCTCCAGAATCGTGGCTTTCCAGTTGTTGGTGCCTCCGTAGTTGATGTTGAGCTGCCCGCTTCCTTTCTTCACGAGTGTTCCGTTGGCTCCCCTGAGTGCGGACTGAAGCGTGAGCGTTCCGTTAGGGATATATATACCTGCTGAGTCTGTGAGTGTGATGCTCTTGTCGGTTGCGGCGTTGGTGTGGTTCACCTTGAGAGTTCCCTTGGCAATCTGGATGTTCTTTCCGGCTCCGAGTGCGCTCGGTGTGCCGGCATTCTCCATGTTGGCCACCTCCACCGTTCCGCTGTTGATGTAAGTCGTTCCCGTGTAGTCACTGTTGGTTGAGCTGAGCACTACCGTTCCTTTGCCGTCCTTCACGAAATCTCCTTCTCCGCTGAAGCCGCCATTGCCGCTGAAGCTGTAATTTTTGTTCTCGTTGGTGAAATGCACCCCTTTTGTCACCATCTTGTCGGTGAGTGTGACCGAGAACTGCTCTGCTTCATCGTTGAAGACAACCTGATCGTTTGCCACGAAGGCAGTATTGGAGTCATCGAGTTTGAAGTTTTCGCTCTGATAGTCCCACAGCTTGTTCTCATGTCCGGTCCACACCAATCCCTCTGCCGGCAGACGTGTCTCCCTGATGTTGAAAATGAGTTGATTGTCTTTTACCTCAATGGAATAATTCAATCCTACCAATCCCCTTGTCTTAATTTTTTCAGTGTCGGCAGTCAGTGTCCCTGTGCATTCCATGATGACATATTCTCCTGCGGCGGGTGATTCCTCAGCCAAGACGAACGACAGGGTGTTCTCTCCCTTCAATGTGAGGTCTCCGTTCACTTTGATTTGGTCGTAGGCTGTCTCGCCTTCAGTCTGGAGATTCACTTCCACAAACACTCCTCCCGCAAGTTGTAACTCCTTGTTGAAGGTGATGACTCCGAAGGGATTGTCCTGTGTTCCGGGTGAGAGCCGGCATCCCTCGTAGTTGAGCCCATATTCGAATGTGATGGTGTTTTCGATAGTCGTGTTGCCCGCTAGCGTTCCTTTTGCCTTGAGCGATAGCGGTGCTCCTATGGTTCCGTTCACCGCCAGTGTTCCCTCACTGATGATAAGTGAGTCGGTGGAAGTGATGTCACCGTTGATGGTGGATGTACCGAGCATGGATTTATAGACGGCTCCTCCCCCGATGTTTCCGTTGAACGTGTATTCATGTTTGAGCGGGCTCATGATGTAGATGGCCGACGGCTTCACTCCCTCTGGGATGTCGATAGGGTTGCTGTTGTCTCCGCTTACATCAAATATTACACTCTTTCCGTCGGCGAATGCCATGTTCTGCTTCTGGTCGAACGAGGTGAATCCTCCATTCCATTCGCCGCTCTTATATCTGAGGTCGGTCTGCATCACCGGTGGCAGCGGTGGTGTCGGCATCTCTGCGCCAAGATAAAAGCTGGTGTTGGGGTGCTGGTAGTATCCTCTGGTTGTGATGTCGCCGCGGTAGTGCGGATCTTGCTGCAGCCAGTAGATGCTGTAGTTGGTTGGCAGGTTTGTTGTGTATCCCACGAGTCCTGTGCTTGAGTTTTCGTTCTGTACGGCGAGGATGACCTCCTCGCGCCAGTCGCCCACCACGTCGCCCATAAATGCTGGACGGGTGCCGGTGCCTCCATGGCTTGCCCAGCTGGACTCCTGGGAGAATTCAATCATGCGTCCTTTGCCTCTGACGTTGGTGATCATCATATTGGTGCCGTAGCCGCTTCCTCCGGGCGAGCTGATTTCCTCGCGCAGCAGGTCGTCGTTCCACCACACACCCTCGAACATCGTCTTGATGTTCCACTGCGAACGGGTCTCGCCCGTGGGTGTCCCGGTGCAGTCGTAGAGATAGTCGTCAGTGAAACTGAAAATCTCGTATCCTTTGTGGTTCGGGTCGATATCCATACAAGCACCACGGCCCACGTCATATACGCTTGGCAGATACCATTCCTTGATTCTTTCTCCGGTAGCCGGGTCGTAGATAATCTGTCCGAGGAGTGCGCTCTGCTGAATGGCAAAACACTCCATTCCCGGCCGGTCGGGGTTGATGTCGGAAAGGATCCAGCGGTCTCCGTGTCCGATTCCCGGGCTGTGGAATGTTCCTTTGACCGGGTTGACGGCATATCCACCTTGGCACATCTCGTCGAATCCGTCTCCATCGACATCTGCGACTCTGAGCTGATGGAACTCTGCCGGCCATGGCCGTTTGTCGTTTCGGCTCCATGTGGAGCTGTGGTGCCAGTTGGTGGGTGTTCCGTTGTTCCAGTCGTATTCCCAGGAGAACACATAGTTATGGTGGTTTTTGTCGGTACCGCGGTCCAGGCACTCCATGACCAGTGCCGGATGTATGCCATCGACATAGCAGATGGAGAAATGACCGTCGAGTACGGCGTAGCCGAAACTCATGTATTTGGCACGGCTGTTGCGTGTGTAGGTGTCGCTTCCGTCGTGTACCTGGCTGTAGTTCAGCTCGCTGCAGTCGATTTCCGCACCGGTCTGTCCGTCAATCACCGACACATAGAAGGGGGGCAGCTTAGATGCTTGGGAACTGTAGTCGATAACTCCGTCATTGTCGGTGTCGCCGCTGTTGCTGCCGTTGGCGTATTTGCCCCAAGTGTTGTTGGCTTTGTCCCAGAAGCGGGTTCCGTCGGAGCTTTTGATGATGACCTCGCATTTGCCGTCGCAGTTGATGTCGTAAGCCACAACCATGTCGTTCTGGCCTCCGCAGATGTTGATGTTCGGTCCCATATCCACAGTCCAGAGCAGTGTTCCGTCGAGCATATATGCCTGGATTTTATGGCTTGTAGTGAGGTTCACGTCAGCACCGCTCTCAGCATCGTCAGAGCCTCCAGCTCCTGCGTAGAGCCGGTCAACGACAACTGCGTCCATGTCGCCGTCGCCGTCGAGGTCCATCGGCCAGCAGTATTTGGTGCGGTAGTCGTTTCTGGTTATGACATTGTTGTCGAAATCAAACTTAAACCACGCATTAGGCCAGACGGGTGTTTTGTAGGTGTATGGTGTGCTCATCTCCCCCTCCACGTCGTTGATTACCGGTGCCACAGCGAACTGCATATCGTTGGTGAGTGTTGTCGGCACATAGTTGGTCTTCTTCAGGTTGGATGCCAGTTTGGTCCAAGAACCGCTGCTGTTTGTCTGCTGGTAGAGGTTATACATGGTTCCTTCCGGCTCCTGTGCGAGCTTTCTCCAGGAAATCAGCTTTCCTGGTGTTCCGAACCGGGTCTGTGAGTTGTTGGTGCGGTCGATAGCCACGACTCCGCGACCTGCTTTCTGCGTGATACGCTGGGCATCAGCGTTTCCGGCTAAAACAAACAGCATGACTGCTGTAAGCATTGATTTGAATAATGTGTAGTTCGTTTTCATTTTTTTATGTTAAGTAGTTTTTTTGCTTTCTATTTGGCAAAGTTCATTATTTTTTCTCAGACATCCTAATAATTATCTGGAAAAAATGATTACTTCATCCTTCGTTTTTTTATGTCAACATCAATCGATTGCAAAATAATGACATATTTATAAACCCCGAAATTGCCGATTGTTCATAAATTAAGTGTTTTGTTCATTATTTCATCCATCTTCTTTTTTTTAGTTTGTAGTTTTTAGTTTGTAGTTTGTAGTGGCCAAGCGGATGATTTTTTTTTGTTTTTCAGTCGTCTTCGGGCGTCTTTTTTAGTTTATAGTTGGTAGTTTATGGTAGCCCATCATCAGAACGCTCCTCAGATTCCCGCCTACGCATGAAATATCCGTAGTTAAAGTAGAGACTCCCCGTGGGGTGTCTAAATAAAAACCGCTCGTAGCCCGTCGGTCCTCAGCAGGGTTTGTGGTCGTCCCGACTGCCCAATTATCGTGCAAGCGAGTGCAAAGCCAAACGCATTTGAGCTATGCCGAGTGTAGTCAATAATCAAGCGAAGCTAATAGACTGGCGCAGCACGGTCGAACAGCTGCCTATTTCTCTTTCATCTATAGACTGGAAGTCGCCGTTGCCGAGGTTGATGTAATTGCCCATTTTCCTTCGTTTCTGTTTCTGAATAGAAAAATATGAAGGTAATTGAATATGAAAGAATAATTCTGCCACTTTTCCTGAAAATGTTTTGTGTATAAGAATTTTTTTGTAATTTTGTAACAGACCCGATAAGCCCGAGTGGGGGAGCGGGTCAGATTTTTTTTGAAAGGGACGTTTACGAACGTTGTCTTCGGCCCTAGAATCTCGCCAATTCAAATGCCCAGAAGAAACGCAACCGAAATGCCACTATGGGTGTGTTGTACAGAATTGTAAATTTAACAAATAAAAGCTAAACAATTAAAATCCGATGATTATGAAGATTAACTTATTTCACGTTTTTATTTTCTTGTTTATGTCCATTAGCACCAACAGTAATGCACAGTCTTACAAGAAAGGTGATGTTAACCAAGACGGGAAAGTCGATATTTCCGATGTCGTGGCAGTCATTAATATAATGGCCCACGGAGGAGGGGATGAGACCTTTACCGTCAATGGCGTTTCGTTCACGATGATTTATGTCAACGGCGGCACGTTCATGATGGGAGCCACAAGCGAACAGGGTAGTGAAGCCTCCGATTCAGAAAAGCCCGCCCACAGCGTCACCCTCAGTAGCTTCTGCATTGGTCAGACCGAAGTGACCCAGGAGCTTTGGGAGGCAGTGATGGGCACAAACCCTTCAAACTCCAAAGGCGCAAACCTACCTGTTCGGCAAGTATCGTGGGATGACTGCCAGACGTTCATCGCGAAGCTGAACTCTCTGACAGGTCAGCAGTTCCGTCTGCCGACAGAGGCAGAGTGGGAGTATGCCGCCCGTGGAGGCAATCAGAGCAAAGGATACAAATACAGTGGCAGCAACAATGTCGGAGTTGTGGCATGGTACGATTACAACAGCAGCGGCAAGATCCATGAGGTGGCTGCTAAGGCACCAAATGAACTTAGCATCTACGACATGAGTGGTAACGTGTGGGAATGGTGTCAGGACTGGTATGGTAGTTACAGTACATCCGCTCAGACCAATCCGACAGGCCCTTTATCGGGCTCCTCCCGCGTGAACCGGGGCGGGAGCGGGCTCAACGACGCCAGGCTCTGCCGTGTGGCTTTCCGCGGCGACGCATCGCCTGACTACCGCGACAGCCGCCTCGGTTTCCGTCTTGCTCTATAGTTCCCACTTTATAGTAGCCATGCGGATGGCTTTTTAGTTTTTCATTTTTCATTCTTCATTTATCTTATTTATTGGTTTGTGCGAAAAAGTTCAGTAAAAAAGTCGTGTGATGACATGAGAATTTGAAAAAAAAGTCGTATTTTTGCATCATGAAAAATATCCGGGCAGATAATTCCGTCGGCCTGGTTTTTTTACCGAAAAAATTATGATGAGAAGAATGTGGCGCCGCATCTGCATTTTGTGGATGTTGGCAATCGTACCGACTATCGTCTTTGCACAGACCGACTTGGAGAAAGTAGTGGAATATATGAAGCACGGACTGGTCTTCAATAAACTCTATCCCCAGGAGAAAGTGTATCTGCATTTCGACAATACCGGCTACTTCAAGGGAGAGCGAATTTACTTCAAAGCCTATTCCATCCGCACCGACACCGGTGCCCCTTCCGACATCAGCCGCGTGCTGTATGTTGAGCTGCTCAATCCGAGCGGTGATGTGGTCCAGACCAACAAGGTGAAGATGGAAAAGGGGGTAGGGTATGGTGACCTTCCGCTCGACAGCGTGTTCGGCACCGGATTCTATGAGGTTCGTGCCTATACGCGCTATATGCGAAACTGGGGGAACGACGTAGTTTTCTCACGCGTGTTTCCGGTTTATCGCAAACCCAAAGTGGAGGGTGACTACCGTAACCCCCAGATAGACGAGCTGAGCTATATCCATCGTCTTCCCGACGGTCGTGAGCAGCTTGACGCCGGCTATACGCCCACGAAGAAAAAGACGTCGAAATACAGCAGTACGTATAAGGTGGGTTTTTATCCTGAAGGTGGCGATTTGGTTGAGGGCATGAGCAGCCGGGTGGCTTTCCGTGTGCTCGACGACGAGAACCGTCATGCCGAGGTGATGGGAATTTTGACCGACCCTCAAGGGACAGAGGTGTGTACTGTCACCACCAACGCCGACGGCATCGGAGTCTTTGAGCTTACCCCAAAATCCGGTGTTTATTCTTTGGTACTGACCACCGATGGCGGCAAACGTAAGGAGTTCAAGCTGCCTGAGGCGAAAAGTCAGGGCTGTGTGCTGACTGTCAACACCTTGAATGATGCTATAACGGCTCTTGTCCGTGCGTCGGATGCCTATCAAAGTGAGCTGCTGGGTTATACGCTGATAAACCGCGGTGCCGTCCTCTCCTACGACACGCTGACCGCTGACAAACCCATCGAGCTGGAGTTTGACCGCAGTCAGCTTCAGCCGGGTGTGAATCAGCTGACGCTCTTCAACAGCGAGGGACGGATATTGGCAGAACGCCTGTTTTTCGTCTGCCCTCCCAAGTCGGACAGCGACAGTGTGTTCGTGAAGACCGAGACCAGCAGTCTGGTGCCTTGCGGCAAGGTGAGGGTGGGGCTGAAGACCGCCCCCGGCGCTTCGCTCTCGTTCTCTGCCATGGATGCCGCCACGCTCACCGACGGAAAAGTGGGCAATGCCCTGACCTGGATGCTGCTCAGCTCCGACGTGAAAGGGTATATTCACAATCCCGACTATTATTTCGAATCCGACGACAAGGAGCACCGTCAGGCTGCCGACCTGCTGATGATGGTTCAGGGCTGGCGGCGCTATGACTGGGGACTCTACACCGGTGCCCGTCAATGGAAAGACATTGATGGCTTCCCGGGTAAGTTCCAACCGATAGAGAATCAGCTGTATGTCCACGGTCAGTTGAAACCCGACATGAACAAATGGAGGAAGAAACATCCGGTGAACGGTGTGGACCTCCGCGTGTTCCTCTTCAACACGACAGGTGAGAATGCCACCGGCGAGCATTACACCGGCGAGGCAGTAACCGACAGCGTGGGCGGCTATGCGTTCAAACTTCCTGACATCGAAGGCGAATGGGAGATGCAGATGCAGACCAAATATAACGACAAGAACGCCGCTTACACCGTTGCTGTGGACCGCCATTTCTCACCTGCTCCCCGCTACCTGTCACCCTACGAGACAGAACCGACTCCTCTGCCAGAGCCATTCGTGAAAGCCAAGGAGGAGGCAGAGCAGGCAGACAAAGACCCGACCCTTCAGAAACGCGACGGCGTGTATGTGATACCGACCGTGAAAATCAAGAAACGCTATTTCACCAACACCTCCTATTCACCTTGGTTTGACGAGACGACCGGTGCCAGGAAGTCAACCGTGTTTTATGATGTGGATGAGGCCACCGACAAAATCGCCGACCTTGGAGAGCCCATGCCGACCATCTACCAGTGGCTGAAAAGCAAGAACAGCTTCTTCACGGGCGACGATGAGCTGAACGACATGTATCAGGTCATTTCCGAGGACGAGGACAGCGAGTTTGTGAGCACGGAGTCCAGCGGCAAGCTCGAACCCGTGGTCGGCGATGTCACCACTGATTACCGTTCGGTGATTTACAAAGGCGGCCTGCGCTATAAGAACCGTCCGATACTCTGGATAGTGAACAACCAGTATGTCACTATCACGCAATATACCGCCAACACGTTCACAGTCACGTGGAACGGTAACGACAGCGGTGCTGAGCGGATGCCCGATTTCATGGATGAGGTGAAGAGTGTCTATATCTCTGAGGATGATGATGCCTACACGAAGTTCATCCGTGCCAACGAATTGGCAGCCATACATCCCATCACGATTTATCTATACGTGCATAAACGATTCTATAACAATGAGAAAGGCATACGAAGAACCCATTTCCAAGGTTATAACAAACCTACGACTTTCCAGATGGAAGACTATTCTGTGATGCCTCCGATGGAGGACTTCCGCCGCACCATCTTTTGGAAACCCGACATCCAGACCGATGCCAACGGCAACGCGACGGTGGAGTTCTATAATAATTCTTCGTGCAAACATGTTTATTTCTCCGCAGAAGGCTTTACACAAGAGGGAAAACCTCTTGTGAGTGAATAGTTAAAAGTGAATAGTTAAAAGTTTATAATACACTTTTCACTATTCACTTACAAGAGTAAATACACTTTTCACTATTAACTTTTCATTTTTCACTCAATAATATGAATCCTGAATTTGTACATTTACATGTTCATACACAATATTCTGTATTAGACGGTCTGGCGAAAATCAATCAGCTCGTTGATAAGGCTATAGCTGACGGGATGAAAGGCATGGCTGTGACCGACCATGGAAATATGTTCGGAATCAAGGAGTTCTTCAATTATGTCAAGAAATTGAAGAAGAAAAACCCTGATTTGGACTTTACGCCGATATTCGGCTGCGAAATGTACTGTGCCCGCCGTTCGATGCACCTCAAAGAAAGTAAGATGGACTCAGGCGGCTGGCACCTTATCCTGCTTGCCAAAAACGAGCAAGGATATCATAACCTCATCAAACTGGTGAGTCATGCCTGGACCGACGGATTTTACAGCCGTCCACGTACTGACCATAGTGAACTTGAGAAATACCATGAGGGCATCATTGCCTGCTCTGCATGTATAGCTGGCGAAATACCAGATGCAGTGAGAAATGGCGATATGAAGAAGGCGGAAGAGGCGACGCTTTGGTTTAAAAACTTATTCGGCGACGACTTCTACCTGGAGCTGCAACGTCATGAGGTGAAAGACCCCAATCAGCGAGCCAACCGTGAGACATACCCCCTTCAGCAGGAAATCAACAAGGGACTGATAGCCCTTGCCCGCAAACACGACATCAAGCTGGTGTGTACAAACGATGTGCATTTCGTGGATGAGGAGAACGCCGAGGCGCATGACCACCTCATCTGCCTCTCCACAGGGCGTGACCTCGACGACCCCAGCCGCATGCTCTATTCCAAGCAGGAATGGTTCAAGACCCGTGAGGAGATGTATGAGATATTCTCCGACGTGCCCGAAGCAATGGCTAACACATGCGAGGTGCTCTCCAAGATTGAGACTTACAGTATTGACCACGACCCTATCATGCCCAACTTTCAGATACCGGAGGAATTTGGTTCAGAAGCGGAATACCGCAGCCGGCTTACTGAGGAAGATCTGTATGACGAATTCACCCAGGACGAGAACGGCCACGTGGTTATGAGCCGTGAGGAAGGCGAGAAGAAAATAAAGCGCCTGGGCGGTTATGACAAACTGTACCGCATCAAGTTCGAGGCAGACTATCTTGCGAAGTTGGCGTACGATGGCGCCAAGCGTCTGTATGGCGACCCGCTGCCTGAGAATGTGGCAGATCAGATAAAGTTCGAACTGCATATCATGAAGACGATGGGATTCCCAGGCTATTTCCTTGTGGTGCAGGATTATATCAATGCTGCAAAGAAGGAGTTGGGCGTGTGGGTCGGTCCTGGGCGTGGGTCTGCTGCCGGAAGCACCGTCGCCTACTGTCTCGGCATCACGATGGTGGATCCCATCAAGTACGACCTCCTTTTTGAGCGCTTCCTCAACCCCGACCGAATCTCCCTCCCCGATATCGATGTGGATTTCGATGACGACGGCCGCGGAAAAGTGCTGCAGTGGGTGACGGAGAAATATGGTGCTGAGAAAGTGGCACATATCATCACATACGGCAGTATGGCAACAAAACTCGCCATCAAGGATGTGGCACGTGTCCGTAAACTCGACCTGAAAGTGTCGAACGACTTATGTAAGGCTATTCCCGACCGCTTGCCCGACGGGATGAAGATGAACCTGAAGAATGTCATCGCCAGTGTGCCGGAGGTGAGGGACGCTGCCACCTCGCCCGATGAGAACCTCCGCACCACCATCAAGTATGCTCAGATGCTTGAGGGCAATGTCCGTAACACCGGTGTTCATGCCTGTGGCACGATTATCTGCCGCGACGACATCAGCGACTGGGTTCCCGTCTCTACAGCCGACGATAAGGAGACGAAGGAGAAGGTGAGATGCACGCAGTATGACGGACATGTGATAGAGGAGACCGGTCTGATCAAGATGGACTTTCTAGGTCTGAAGACCCTGTCGATCCTGAAAGAGGCGGTGGAGAATGTGCGTGAGAGCATGGGCGTTGAAATCAATATCGACGAAATACCCATTGATGATGCCGCCACCTATCAGCTCTATTGCGATGGCCGCACAATCGGCACGTTCCAATTTGAGTCATCCGGAATGCAGAAATATCTCCGTGAGCTTCAGCCTCATGTGTTTGAGGATCTCATCGCAATGAATGCACTCTACCGTCCGGGGCCGATGGACTATATTCCCGACTTCATTGACCGCAAGATGGGAAGGAAGCCGATATCTTACGACATCCCGATTATGGAGAAATACCTGAAGGACACATACGGCATCACTGTATATCAGGAACAGGTGATGCTTTTGTCGCGCCTTCTTGCTAATTTTACGCGTGGTGAGAGCGATACGCTCCGTAAGGCAATGGGTAAGAAACTCAGAGATAAACTAGATGAGTTGAAACCAAAATTCATCAACGGCGGAAAGGCGAACGGCCACGACCCGAAGACCCTTGAGAAAATCTGGGCAGACTGGGAGAAATTCGCATCCTACGCATTCAACAAGAGCCATGCCACCTGCTATTCATGGGTGGCATACCAGACAGCTTTTATGAAAGCCAATTTCCCAGCTCAGTACATGGCAGGAGTAATGACCCGTAACATGGCGAATATCAGTGAAATCCGCAAGCTGATGGATGAGTCGAAGTCTCAGGGTATCAACACCTACGGACCAGACGTGAATGAAAGTAACCAGAAATTCGCAGTCAACAGCCGTGGTGACATCCGTTTTGGACTCGTCGCCGTGAAAGGCGTGGGAGAGGGTGCTGTCAACGCACTGGTCGGTGAGCGGAAAGCAAACGGCCCTTTCAAGAGCGTGTATGACTTTTTCGAGCGTGTCAGTCTGACTGCCTGTAACCGTAAATCGGTTGAGAGCATGATTCTCTCCGGAGCGTTCGACTGCTTCGGCATCCCCCGCGATGCTTATCTCGTGAAAAACAAACAGGGAGACACTTTCCTTGATGCGCTTATGCGATATGGGGCGAAATTCCAGTCTGACAAGGCACAATCCACTAATTCACTGTTCGGGGACTTGGGTGTGACAGTGGATATTGTCCATCCACTCCCGCCGGACGACTATCAGCCTTGGTCGGACATGGAGCGTCTCAACATGGAGCGCGAGTATGTTGGCATTTATTTGTCTGCCCATCCGCTTGATGAATACAGTGTTATCCTTAATCATGTGTGCACCACACATGTTTCAGAACTTGAGAATAAGGAAAATCTATCAAAACTGCAGGAGTTCTCTTTCGGCGGTATTGTTACTGCCGTACGTACCGGTCAGTCGAAAAATGGTAATCCGTTCGGGATTGTGAAGATGGAGGATTTTGATGGAACGGGCGAAGTGGCACTCTTCGGCAAGTCATGGCTTGAGGTTCATAACTTGTTTGTCGTTGGCACTCCGCTGTTTGTCCGTGCCAGAATGGTGGCAAGACGTTATAATGACAAAATATTCGATCTGCAGATTCTTTCCGTGGAACTGCTCAACGATATCAAAGAAACCGCTATTCAGAAGCTTACGCTTAATGTGCCGCTCGACAGAATCGATGATATGTTCGTGGAGGAGCTGGCCGATATCCTGGCTGAGAACCCCGGCAACACTGAGCTGTGCTTCAACATCCGCGGAATCAATAATCTCCATGTCAATATGGTATCTAGAAAATTCCATATCAGGATGAGTAAAGAAATCACCAATTTTCTCAACGACCACATCAACGATTTCGAATATAGCGTGAATTAGCGTTTTTATTATTTTCTAGAGAATCTAGAATATCTAGAATATCTAGAATATCTAGAATATCTAGAATATCTAGAGAGTCTAGAGCATCTAGAAAATCTAGAAAAACCAAATCATCTAAAAAACAATATCAATGTCTGTAGATTCGGCAAAAAAAATAGATTCCATACTCCGAAAGCAAACGAATTGGAAGAATCTGTGGTTCTATCAAAAGACTGTTGTCCTTTACCAAATGACCTATGTGTTTACACGCCGATTTCTGCCTGCCTTTGGTGATCGGACAGTCGATCAGATGGTACAGTCTGCTCGTTCAGGAAAACAAAACATTGTGGAGGGTTCTGCAGATGGTGTTACATCAATGGAGATGGAATTAAAGTTACTTAATGTGGCAAGATCGAGTGTCAATGAGTTGTTGGAAGATTTCTATGACTACATTATCAGTCATAGATTAAATAAATGGATGTCTGGACATTCTCGATATGATGATATGTTAACTTTTTGTAGAACACATAATAAATTGGATGATTATCTACGTTTTTTTGAAAAATGGACAGATGAGGAAATGTGTAATGTCGGTATAACACTGTGTCGTATGGTGGATAAGATGATGATGACATATCAGAAGAAAAAAGAGACTGAATTTATAACCGAAGGGGGTATTCGTGAGCGAATGACAGCGGCGCGTTTAAATTACCGAACTAATCAGCGCGAGGAATTGGAACAATGTCGTCAAATAATAGAACATCTTCAACAAGAGAATGAAGCCCTTAAATCAGAAATCCGGAAGTTAACGATGCTTATCGACAAGTCTCAGATTCACTAGAACTTTTATGAAAAAAAGAAAAAAACACACGTTTTTTTCTTTTTTTCATTTTTTTTTTGTAATTTTACGCATTAAATCGAAAATCATGAGAATAACTAAAATAATATTACTAACTATTAAAAAAAATCAAATAACCTAACTGATTAAAGAACAAAGAATTGAATAAGAGAAAGCAACGGTGGAATTACCACTAAGACTGGGATTCTCAAACGGCTTGCACCGTTGCCGGAAAAACTGAATGAATGGTATCCAATGAGCGAAAAACAGTTATAATAACACTCAAATGAAGTTACCAACGAAATTAATAATTCTGCGCAGACGAGCCGAAGACGCGGAAACCTTTTTTTACTAACACAAAAAACACAGTTTTATGAAGAGAATTTATTCTTTATTAATTCTGATTGTTGCTTTATTCTGCTATGGAAACGCGTTTGCTGCTCCTGTAGATGCCCTTACCTTCCCCGACTATAACGACAAAGGTAACTCAAGCTATACTGACTCATGGACAGCGACAAAGGACGCCAAGATCTGGGCCATCAGCGGATTCAACAACAACGGTAATGGCTGGGCATTAATTAAGGCTGGAAGTAACAAGGCAGAGACGACTTCCACCATCACAACCCCAGCATACGGTGTCGCTGTGACTGACATTGTATTCACAGTGGATTACACTGGATACGTGACTTCTGCTATCGTTGAAGTACTCAATGGCGAGGAAGTTGTAAGCACTGTTGACATTTATAGCCAGTGGAAAAAAGGCGAGGTAGACGCCAAGGTAAATGGTGCTGCGGGCAACAGTTACCGTCTCACAATCACCACCGCCACAACCGCTGCCAATGGCACAACGGCGATTTCTCAGGTTGCACTTTATGAATCAGGACAATATACCGCTCCTGTACTTGAGGAAGTGACCGCTGAGTCCAAGAAGTTCTGGGACTTCGCAGACTTCACTGTTGGTGACATTGCCGAGACAACTATCATCGACAATCTCGAAATGGTTGCTGCAAGCAATAAGAAACTGAGTATTGATGGAAATACTAAGTCAATCGATGACATTGATTTCACCCAACGCCTGAAGTTTGGTGGAACAGGATCGTCAGAAGCACGCTACGTTCATTTCAAAGTGGCTCCAAACACAACGATTACCATTTATGGAATGTCAGGCAAAGAAAATACTTCTCGTGTGCTCAATGTCGACTTCGGACAGATTGGATTCACAAAGGCTACACTAGAGAACGATGGAACAGATATCGGTAAGGTTGAGTACAAGTATACCGGCGAAACAGAAACGGATGTTTATGTGTACAGTACCAATAGCGGATTCAATATCTATGGTATCAAGGTCGCAACTGATAAATACTTAGTGAATCTGTCAACACCGGAGAACGGAACTGTAGAGGCAGACGCGGATGAGGCAGCAGAAGGTGCTACAGTGAAACTCACCGCCACTCCTGCTGACGGCTATCAGCTTGATGCCATCAAGGTGACATACCTCGATGACACAGAGGAGAAGGAAGTAAGCGTGGCTGCAGACAACTCATTTGTTATGCCGGCTTCCGATGTCTTAGTCGTTGCCACCTTCAAACAGCGGGTGAAGAACGAGCCGGGCGTGTTTGCCGACACCCCTCTGAGCAAAGATTTGTATAAGACCTGGGACGGCTTCGATGACTATGCGAAACCAACAAACCAGACTCCTGCATGGGATGAATATGTCTATGGTACGACAGTGGAAGGCGGCGCAGTTATTTATGGTAACGGCTCCGTATTAAATTCAACATACGCAGACATTACTGGCACGACAACTATCCGCTTTACAGGAACTCCTGGTCTTAGGCTCCGCATTCTTTTAAACCGTCAGGCAGACAACTCTAATAAAGAAGAGAA
>JAEEGG010002819.1_pt1 | contig 44304 bp, 30 predicted proteins | sample 9134161 | NCBI WGS metagenome assembly JAEEGG01 (sample SAMN16246543, study PRJNA631951) | gut metagenome | biome: gut microbiome; feature: rumen; material: CR-attached | host: Bos | place: Iran: Karaj | collected 2018-10 | reverse complement strand
TATGAGTTCAACATATGAAGATCTTGTCGAATTTGGATATTCCGAATAGACGGCGGAAGTGATCTTATAGCCGTTGAAGACAAGCAGGCAGACAATGACAAGAAAAGATGCAAGCCCTGCGGGAATATACGCTTTTTCCGGAACCCGGCTAAGTATTTTTTCAAATACCAAACCGGCGCTTTCACTCGAAGCATTTTCCATCGAATCACTACGGCTCTGAAACAGTCTTGCCGCAAGAACGATCATGAAGAACACGAAAAGGAATGCGAATCTGTGGGGATAAGCTACAGGATCCCTGAACATATGCCATACACGGTACAGAGGCCTGAAAAGGAAACTGAACGCAAATACGGCTATGATAACGCAGCCGCAAATAGTGTTCAGCCTGTTCTTTCTTCCTTTTACGAGAGTAAGTATTCCGAGAGCAAGGACTATGACCGTAAAGTATATAGCGGGTGCTCCCTCACTGTAGAGTGAGCCGAAATGTCCGCAAATGAACTGCTTGAACAGGCCGGTGACCGAGGTGACGATAAACGAGCCATTCGAATATACACCCGCATCCGCGCTCTTACCCTGCGAAAGTTCCTTCAGTACAGGAATGAGCAAAGGTGATGCCAGAAGCGCTCCGAATATCGAATAGAAGAAGAAATTAAGGAATCTGACCCCCATATCCTTGTAATCGGGCTTATCCGAAGCATTTTCGCTCAGGATAAAGAGCGAATACAGTACCAGGAATATACAGACCATATACGCTGAATAATAATGGAAATAAATGCAGAGAGCCAGCGCTACGGAATAAGCCAAACCTCTCTTGGCAACGGTATTCATCTCAAAATTGGACTCGATGATGCTCCTGGCTTCTTCGTTCGTCCTCATGCCGAACCTTAGCGAAGGATTGATGGGCGCCCTGCTCTTTTCGGGAGTAGTCTTAAGGAGCTTTTCAAGGAATAAGCATATGATGGGAAGCATATACATGGTATCGAGATACATGGGAAGCAGGAAGAAAGTCACTGCAGCGGAACTGAGAGCATAGCAAAGGCTTAGGGTAACCGTGGCAAGTCCGCTCTTTACCTGTCTGTATGTCATATAGAGCGAAAAGGAAGCCGCGATCATCCCGCATTTAAGAATGTCCATGAGCCATATGGCATCGGGAAGCCTGCGGACATCAAAAAGCAGCGTAAGAAGTGAAAAAGGTGATGCAAGGTAATAAGCGAACATCCCGATATAGGGAGTTCCGAGTGAACCCATGAATGAATATATAAACGATCCGCCGTCCGATAATACGGATTTAAGCGAAGAATAAAACGAAACGAACTGCTCCAGCATATCGAATACAAGGAGCGTCCTTTCCGATCCCGGAAAAATACCTGACAACGCAAAAATCACGGCTGCAAAAAGTGTAGCCGTGATAAATGAGATAACTGAATTCAGAACATATTTCTTCATCTGTGCTTTTTCCTTACTGCTATCATAAATACTCCCGTAACAACGAGAAGTCCGAATACGATCCATCGGATCAGGCCTCTGGTCACAAGCCAGTGCCTGAATGAATTATCGGCTTTAACGGCAGCGGGTCCTCCCGAAGCGGCCCTTAACGTAACCTCGGATGTGACGATATCGGAATCGGAAAGTGCCGCACCGGTCGAATAAAGTGCAAAGGGGCTGAGGTGGTAGGTTGTAAATCTCGCGAATTCCTTACCGTTCGTGCTTACTACGGTTACGGGGATATCCTCAAGCTGTCCGTTCCTGTCAACCGTAAGAACAACCAGCTTATCTCCGGAAAGCTCATCCGGAATCGGAATTGCTATCTCGAGTCCCTGGTTTCCGAGCTTATCTATCGATATTCCGGAAGCATCCTTTAAAGTGATATCATATATCACCCTCTCCCCGAGGGAATAATTCGAAAGGAATCCGGAAGCACGATCCAAAGCCCTGTCCATGACAGCGGACTCGGCCACTTCACGAACAGTCATCTCGTAGGGTCTGTCCGCACCGTCCAGATAAGCAAGTACTCCGTCACATCCGGAAACAGTCACACCGGCATTATCCTTATCCTCCGCAGAAGATCTGTAAGAGATATTGGATAATCTCCCGGTGCTCTCTTCACAGGTGATATTAAGTCCCGAAGCACTGTCTATATCGTCAAATGCATTAACTCCGACATTTTTGATCCTGTCAGGAATATCATTTACAGAAATTCCGGTTCCCATAAATGCCCTGTCCAGTATCTCTTCTTCATTTCCGCCAAAGGAAACCTCTGCAAGAGATGAGCATCCCATAAACGCGCCTTCGCCGACGCTTATAAGGGTATCGGGGAAAGCCAGTGTCTTTATAGTGGTATTTCCTTTAAATACCTCGGCAGCGATTATCCTGACGCCGCTCGGTATGGTGATATTTTCTCCCGTTCCTCTGTATGCAATAAGAGCTCCGCCGCTTACAAGGAAATCTCCGCTGCTGCTGTTCAGTCTTTCGTCAAGGCGGTTATTTATTCCTCCTTTGCCGGAAAGGAAATCCTCAACCCAGGGAGTCTCGGAAAATGCAAAAGGCTCTATCTTTTCAACGGAGGTGGGAAGCTGAACCTCAAGCAGTCTGTCACAGTGATAAAACGCACCGTAATCGATCGTCCGGACGCCTTCCGGTAAAGTTACGGAGATGACATCGGTTCTGGAGAATGCAAACTGTCCGATCTCGTGAACTCCCGAAGGAAGGCTCATATTGGTCAGATCATCCGACATATAATATGCCTTGTCCGCAACTATCTCGGAATCAACGATCGTGTACTTGGGGATTGTCGAAGAATATGTGATCTCGGGGCCTTCGTGATCTGAATGAACCGCTTCATTCTCGGCAGCCTGAATATCACTTCCGTTTATCACATGCATGGATGAATTATCCATGAAAACAACGGCAGAATTGCCGACAACATGTGTCTCACCGTATATATCCGTATTCTGGTTCACCGCAACCGCAGTATATGTTCCGTCCGGCCTCTGGGTGATCTCAAATTCAGTTGTATAAGCACCGGGCTCACCGTAAGGATCGGACTCGTCGATAACCTCGGTCTCTCCGTTTCCGGATACATCTTCGGTATCGGGATCTTCATTAACGACCGTCTCATCGATCACGTCGATCATTCCGGTGTCTTCATATATCGTGAACTTGGACTGTCTTACATAGAAGCCCTGGGCATATTTCCATGCATAAGAGCCTTCGGGAGCAAAGATGACAAGCTTATAGCATCCGTCGAAAGCACTTTCATGTATGTCTCTTGTATATTGGGTGATGGTAACTGATTCGAGATTTACATCGTCTTCAAATGCATAGATGCCGATAAACTTGATGTTTGCCGGAATATCGACCTTAACCAGGCCCATGCAGTTTGCGAAGACAAAGTCATCTATCTCCGTAAGACCTGAACCGATATAAACAGTCTGAAGCTTGTCACAGTCCCAGAATGCATATTCATGAATTTTCTTGACACTGTTTGGAATGGTGACCGATCGAATATGGTCGTTGTCCCTGAATGCATCGGTTGCGATCTCGATAACGGAGGAAGGAATTACCACATCTGTCGCACTGCCGTTGTACGAAACAAGCGTACCCGATGCCGTAACAGAAAACTCGGGGACGGATGCAGCATCCGCCCCCAGAGGAGGAAGCTGCATCACGAGTAAAGCGGATATTATCAGGATCACTCCTAACAGCTTTCTGATTCTTTTCATCTAAAGGTTCCTTTTACAGTAACAATCGACTGTCTGAATCTTTCTTTAAAGAGCATTTAATGTGCTTTTACTGTCTTCTTCTCTGCGCACCGCTCCTGTTATCTGCCTTGACGGGCTTTGCAATCTTTCTGTCCTTCATAAGGAAGAGGACGATGGAGATTGCAAACAGTGCGATGGAGATGAACCACTTCGGGTGAATGGGATCCGCGGTCTTGGGAGTATTGTCAAGTCCGGTTCCGATTCCGCTTCCGTCACTTCCTGCGGTCATCTCTACGGTATTAACGTAGATGACGTAAGGTGAGAAGTGGGTACAGGTGAAGGTCACACAGGAAACACCGTTAATGGTCGTAAATCTTGCATTGAGAGGATCTATCTCATTATTGGTGATAACGGCAACCTTGTTGTTAGCGGCATATCCTACCATCGAATCGGGAAGAGGAATCGTGATCGTAATGGTAAGACCCGAAGTATCGGTTATCTGTGTGGTTCCCGCTGCATCGTAAAGGCTGATATCGAACGGGAAGTAGATAATGTTATCAAGTGTTCCGTACTTCTTGAGCAGTGCATCGAGAACGAGCTTATTGGCGGTCTGGCTCTCGGTAATCTTGATCGTGAAGTTATCGGTGGAACCGTTAACGGTAGCCGATACGACGCCGGTATTGGAAAGTCCGTTCTTGTCGATGACAACTGTGGTTCCGCTGCTTCTGGGAACATTTCCGGTAGAAGGCCAGTAATTGGTATTTCCTCCGCCGTTATTTCCGCCGGAACCGTTTCCGCCCGATCCGTTATTGCCGTTTCCTGAGGTTGCGGCTACGAAGTTAGCGGTTACGGTAACATTTTCGGAAGGCATTGTTACTACGGTAGCAGACATTGCCTTGGATGCGATGGGTGCGGTCGAAGGTGAAATTGACCAGTTTCCGAATGCCTTGCCGTTTCCGGGCTCGTTAGCCATGATGACTACGCTTGCACCGGCGATGTAACTTCCGGATCCCGAACCGTTTACAACGGTAAGGGTGTAATAAGTAGCGGCCGCATTAGATCCGTTTCCGTTATTGCTTCCGTTATTGTTGCCGCTTCCCTCGGAAGGATTGCCCTGAGAACCGTCATTGGCCCTGTACTGGGCAACCGTCACGGTATCCTTGGTGATGCTTGTAAGATCACCGCTCCATCCGATGAAGGTATAGCCGTCAACAGCGGGAGCCTGATATGAAGGTGCAGCCTGTCCGTTCTTGACTGTGGTCGTAAAGAGCAATGTCGATCCGTCAAAGGAATAATAATTTACCTTCCAGGAGCCTGCGGGAACATCGCTTATATCGGCATAGAATCTGGTATCTGCGGTGATGTTGGTGATATCGCCGCCGATCCATCCTCTGAAGTACTCGTCTTCTCCTATCCTTGACATTACATCATTAAGAGGAGCTTCAGATGCCGCACTCTGACCGTCTGAAACATAACAGGTCTTAAGAAGTGTGGTATAACCGCTGTCGTAATAGAATGTAACGGTGTGCTTGTTGTAATCATCGGGTTCGGTCTCATATACTGCGTAGCAGCTTGTGTTGTCACCGATGGCCTGATAAGAAGGGCTCCACTCCTTGAAGATATAGCCTGTACGTCCGTGAGGAGTCGGAGGAACCGCATCGGATCCGGAAAGAACCGACTGGGTCACTCCTACCTGGGTGTATGCATTGGGTGAAGAATCCGTATAATCGAAGAACTTAACATCGAAATACTCAACCTTCGGTGCACTGGTCACGGTGTAACCGTTTCTGGTTCCATACTTGGAAAAATAACTGTCCTCGGGTGCGCAGATCGTAACGCTCGAATTGGTTGCATGGTCTCCGCTCTGAGTGGAAGGATCCCATCCGGTGGAGGTCATATGATCGAGTGCATTAACATCGATAATGGTAAGGTACTGTGTACCCTCGATATACTCAACGGAGCTTCCGTCGAAAGCGTAATCACTCAGAGTATCGCAGGTGTAAGGAAGCTTAACGTTTCTGAGATCAGTCGTGTCTTCGAAGCAGTTGGTAGGAATCTCATCGATAAGCGACTTGGTAAGATCGACTTCCCTGATACCCTGACACTCTGCAAATGCTTCGGTGCTTATGGCGGTGATCCCGGAGGTCTCGGTGGAATTGATGTAGGGACCGCCGTTCTTGGGCTCTCTTCTGCCTTCGAGACACTCGATAAGAACGGTCTTATTGCCGTTTGAATCTGTCGAATAAATTATCGAACTGTCACATGCATAACGGGGATTTCCGTTAAACTCGACATTTGCAAGTGACTCGCAGCCTCTGAAGGGAGCTACGCCCATATTGTTGAGGTTATCGGCTACATTAACATCCTTAAGCGCCGTGCAGTCTTCAAATGCATGCTTTTCTATGGACTGAACACCGCCGTTAAGGGCAACGGTCTCCAGAGCGGGAGAACATGTGCAACAATGATCGGCAATGGTTCCGACAGTGCTGAGAGTGGTAAATGTATTAAGAGCTGCATTATCTCCGAACGCATTCTGTCCGATACGGCTGATCGGGCAATATGCCTCGAATCCGGTCAGTCCGTCGCAATTATAGAATGCCCCGTCCTGGATGTTCTTCTGGTGATCACCCATCAGTGTTATGGAAAGAAGGTTGGGTGAACCGGCAAAATCAGACTTATCGGGATCAATCGTAACTACGGGAGGACATACATCTCCGTTATCATCGGATGCCGTAGCGGGATCGGTTGTCGAATACTCCGCTTCGATCTCATCAATGCCGTAAAGTGTTACATCCATTGCATCGGAAGCAAGAGTGGTCTTGGAATGGAACAAGCCGTCCGCTATCGCATCAACTCCGAGAGGGACAACAAGATTCTTGGTGGCGTTAAGGAATGCGATCTGGTCCTCGGTAGCCTGTCCGGCATTATAATCAGCCTCTGCGTTCTGTATAGCTGCCTTCTGTTCAAGAGTAAGATACGAAGTCTTGGGATTTGCCGGATTATAAAGGTCTGCTGTATCGGACTTAATCGGGAAATCGACAAGTGTTGCTTTTCCGCTGGTTCCCGTTGCGGAATCAAGAACAAACTCGATCTCCTGGCAGGTAGGATATCCGGAAAGGAATCTTGCGAATGAAGGCGACTGGGAAGCATTATTGAATCTTCCGCTGTAACTCATAGCATACTGATAAGGAGTAGCGGCCGAATCAATTGTACCGACGAAATAAAGCTGAACCTTAGGCTTGTTAGCTTCGGTCATATGCGCCGAATCAAACAACACAAATGTTCTTCCGGCTATAGTATGGTTATACTCACCGCTTGTATTAAAAGGTATACCGGATTCACTTCCGTGAGTTGTGGTATCCTGGGTCAAAAATGCCCTTTCTCCGATACGTACGGTATCGGATTCAAAGTAAACATACTGAAGATTATGGCAGCCCTTGAAAGCTTCCTCTCCGATCTCCTCAAGAGTCGAGGGAATGGATACCATTACAAGACTGCAGATGTCGGTAAATGCTCGGGCACCGATTGCCTTGATGTAATTGGGACCGATATACTCGGGAAGTGTAAGTGTATAGACGACACCGTCTATGTTACAGTTTTCAAGTTCATTATTGCCGTTAACAAGATAGGTTGCGGTACCGCCGCCTTCTTCTTCTATCGTCTTCTCATAATACTCGGTAGGAAGATAGTTATAAGCAATGTGATTAGTCTTACAGGTCTGGTGAACAAGTCCCCACTTTGCTTCGGGAGACAGCTGAACCGCAGAGCCTGTCTCAACACCGGCCATATAGAAATTGGGAGAAAGGTCACTGAGGAACTGCTCAAATGTCAGTGCAACGTTGTCTTCTCCGCCGCTGTATGTTGCAGTCTCTTCATTGTCATCAATGAAGTCCATCTCGGTATTGTGTGTGATGATCCTCTCAAGAGCATAGCAATTCTTGAAATTTGAGATATTGACATCTCTTTCGGTGTAATACTCGGGGAATTCGAGTTCGGTAAGATCGCTGCATCCGTAGAACACACCGTTTCCGAGATACCTGAGTGCCGATGAAGCAACGTCGGTTCCGTAAAGAACACAGTTTTTCATATGTCCGCAGTTCTGGAATGCGCCGTCACAGATAAGTACAACGGATGTGGGAACCGTGAACGAAGTAAGAGTCGTACAATTCTTGAACGCGTAAGCACCGATGACCTGAAGATTTGTGTTGGGAGGTAAAATGATCTCCTTTAAGCTGGAGCAATACTCAAATGCATGGTTTCCGATCGCACTGAGACCGTTAGAGAATGAAAAGCTCTGAAGACCGGTACAGTTATAGAAAGCATAGTCACCGATACCGTTCAGATTATCTCCGGTATTGAGATGAACGATATTACCGTTACCGGAAAATATACCCTGTGAAGAATCGGTGATCTTCTTAATATGGTTATTACCCGATGAGTCAACCTCAATGTACTGATTTGCAATAAATCTGACAGGAGCATTGGATATTCTCTGGTGAGCCTGGTCGGTTCCTACCTGGGTAAGATGCGAAGGCTGGGTTGCGGAAAACTCATTTGTATAGTCGGTACCGGGTCTCATATCGGAAGTATCGAACCAGAAAAGGTTCTCGTCGGCGATATTGGCCCAGTCCGAATGTGCAGACGCATAGCACGGGCGATATGCATACTCGGTGTGGGATCCGCTTACATTACCGGATGTATCATAATCGGTAACGGTCTTCGTCTCTTCATAGAAAAGGTAATTGCCGGATTTTCCTACCGCAACATTGGCTGCAGTGGACGATCCGTCATTGGTATTGTATGCGAGATACGCATCTACGGTGTTGGGAATCGCAAGCTGTCCGTTAGGAAGCGAACCGGGAGTATTGTACTTAAGAATGAAGGCGAATTTTTCGTTTCCGTCCTCATTCTGACGGCCTTCCATCGATACATAAGCAAACTGATAAAGACTGTCCTCACTCGTATAAACGGTAACATCGGTAATATCATCCGGGTTTCCAGAAGAAGCTACCGGCTTGATAAAAGGAACCGATGTACTGGAAGACGTAAGAAGTGTATCAACGGTTGATTTTCTGGCATCACCCGAAGCCAGCCCCGAAGTCTTTCCGAGCTCATATCTGAGATCATAATCAGGTGCGTCCGTAAATGTAGCCGCTTCGGTAGCACCGCCACGGTAACTGGTGGTGGGGATGGCTGCCACTATAACACTTGATGCAAGGAAAAGCGCACCGACTGTCTTACGGACAGATCTCTTGATTCTTCTCTTCGGTTTATTCATGAGTCGTGATCCTCCATAGCCCGTATGCGGGCGTATCAGAATGTTACTCTATTCTTTTGGCCACTACAGCGAACCGGCCGTTCTTTTCTTCATAATCACAGGTCGAAAGTGTGAGCAGATGATCTCCCCACACTGCGGTGACACCTGTATCATACAGTGACATCTGAGCCATCTCGTTCATGTAGGAGTTGAACTCCTCGGCTCCGTTTGCATCGATGAATTGATAGTATTTAAAGGAAATATCGTCCTCGGTCTTAAGTGAGGTCCTGAACGCAAACATGACCTCATATTCACCGTGTTCATAGATCGTATCGAACTTAATGATGCGGTGGGTCAGGTAGAAGTTATAATCCTCGTACTTGACCAGATTTCCGAACATCCTTCCGCTCTGCATATGATGTCCGTAAAGGATCAGGTTATCCGAAGGCTTTATGGCATCACATTCGCAATCCATGAAAATGCAGCCGTTCTTATCATTCTCCTGATTGAAACCGTGGGTCAGATAATATTCATTATCCGTGGTCTGCATTACAGGGTATGCTAAAAAGGGCTCTCCATTTATATCGGCTATTTCAAGCCATCCGATTAGTCTTTTGTTCTGATTAAATAAATTAACGTATTCCGGAAGGATATCGGGGATCTCTTCTTCATCCGCATAATGGATGATCGGAGCGCCGGAGCTTTCATCCTGTCCCGTCTGAGTCTGGGCCTGGGCTTCATTTGCCGCCTGTTCCCTGAGGTTGCTCAGAAGGTCCGTAGTCCTTGCCGATCTGTTCTTCGCAATGTTGTAGATCGCGATATAGAGAATGCAGGCTGCGGCAACAAAAAGCGAAGCAAAAAGTATTATCCTGCGGGTCTTCTCCTGCTGTTCGAGGATCTTTCTGGCCTGCTTTTCGATATCGTCATCGGGTACGGTCTTTTTTACCTTGTTAGGCGCCTTCTTTTTGCTGACCCTGATCTCACTCTTTTCATCGGAAGAGCCTTCGCTTCTTTCCATTCTTTCTATGGTCCTGTCGATCTCTTCCATGAAATCCTGACCGAGCAGCGTTCCGAAGTTTATCCTTCCGCTATGAAGTTTTTTGGAAAGGAGCTTCATATCCGAAAGCGACATATGGTCCATCGACGCCTTTATCTTGTCAATGGCAGCCTTGTCGGCATTTGCTGCGGCAATTTCCTTGTCGCCTTCGAATTTACGCCCTTCGATGATTACGATCTTACCCATAAGGAATTACTTAACAACGAAGTTAACAAGCTTTCCGGGAACATAGATCTCTTTTACGATCTCCTTGCCCTCGAGGTGCTTGGATACGGTCTCCTTGGCTCTTTCGATCATGGTCTCCTTGGATACGTTTCTGTCCTCTTCAAAGGTTCCGCGAAGCTTTCCGAGTACCTGTACGGCTATGGTGATGCGGTCCTCCACACACTTAGCTTCGTCATACTCGGGCCATGCGGTCTGATATACTCTTCCCTCAAATCCCTCGATATTCCAGATCTCCTCGGTTATGTGGGGAGCAACGGGGTTAAGGAGTGTGATGAAGGTCTTAAGGTCGGCCTTGGTAATGCTTCCTGCCTTGTAGAAATCGTTGATGAGTGCCATAAGAGCTGCAATACCGGTGTTGTACTTAAGAGTCTCGAAATCACCGGAAACCTTCTTGATGGTCTGGTTGATCTTGACCTCAAGATCCTTGCTGTAGGCATCTCCGTCAGTGACGATATCCTGAAGCTTCCATACCCTGTCAAGGAATCTGCGGCATCCCTGTACGCCTTCCTGGCTCCAGTTTGCGGCCTGATCGAATGCACCGATGAACATCTCATATGTTCTGAGAGTATCCGCACCGAATTCTTCGATGATGTCATCGGGATTGACGACATTACCGCGGGACTTGGACATCTTTTCACCGTTTGATCCGAGGATCATGCCGTGTGAAGTACGCTTAGCGTAAGGCTCCTTGGTAGGAACGACACCCTGGTCGTAAAGGAATCTGTGCCAGAATCTCGAATAGAGAAGGTGGAGGGTCGTATGCTCCATTCCTCCGTTATACCAGTCAACGGGAAGCCAGTACTTAAGAGCTTCCTGTGATGCAAGTTCCTTGTCGTTGTGAGGATCGATGTATCTGAGGAAATACCATGAAGATCCGGCCCACTGAGGCATGGTATCGGTTTCTCTCTTTGCGGGTCCACCGCAATGAGGACAGGTAACATTTACCCAGGAATCCATTGCAGCAAGAGGCGACTCACCGTTATCTCCGGGAAGATAGCTTTCAACCTCGGGAAGTTCAAGGGGAAGATCCTCTTCCTTAAGAGGCACATATCCGCACTTGTCGCAGTGGATGATGGGAATGGGCTCGCCCCAGTAACGCTGTCTGGAGAATACCCAGTCACGGAGCTTGAAATTGGTCTTGGCATGTCCGATTCCCTTTTCCTCAAGGAATTCGGTGATCTTCTTCTTGGCCTCGGCAACGGAAAGTCCGTCAAGGAATCCGGAATTAACAAGCTTACCCTCGGCAACATCGGTATAAACCTGCTCGGTAACGGGTTTGTCAGAACCTGCGACAACCTCGATGATGGGAAGACCGAACTTCTTGGCAAATTCCCAGTCTCTTTCGTCATGTGCGGGAACGGCCATGATGGCACCTGTTCCGTAACTCATGAGTACATAGTCGGAGATCCAGATGGGTATCTCTTTGTCATTGACGGGATCGATGGCGGTAAGCCCGTTCAGGCAGACACCGGTCTTATCCTTTGCAAGCTCGGTTCTTTCGAAATCGGACTTTCTTGAAGCTTCTTCACGGTACTTAACGACCTCATCGTAATTGGAGATGCGGTCCTTGTACTTTTCGATATAGGGATGCTCGGGGCTCATTACCATGTAGGTAGCACCGAACAGAGTGTCGGGACGGGTTGTATAAACGGTGAGCTTATCCTCTGTTCCGGTAAGCTTGAAATCAACCTCAGCACCGGTGGAACGTCCGATCCAGTTTCTCTGCTGGGTCTTAACACGCTCGATATAGTCAACGCTTTCGAGACCCTCAAGAAGCTTGTCAGCGTACTCGGTGATCTTCAGCATCCACTGGGACTGCATCTTACGGACTACGGGAGCTCCGCATCTTTCACAGACGCCGTTAACTACCTCTTCGTTGGCAAGGCCGACCTTACATGATGTACACCAGTTGATGGGCATCTGGGTCTTGTAAGCAAGTCCCGCATTAAAGAGCTTGAGGAATATCCACTGGGTCCAGTGGTAATAATTCGGATCTGTGGTATTTACTTCCCTGTCCCAGTCAAAGGAATAACCGATCGAATGAAGCTGCTGCTTGAAACGTGCAACATTGTTCTTGGTTACGATCTTGGGATGGATCTTATTCTTGATGGCATAGTTCTCGGTAGGAAGTCCGAATGCATCCCAGCCCATGGGGAACAGAACGTTATAGCCCTGCATGCGGCGCTTTCTTGCGACGATATCAAGAGCGGTATAAGGACGGGGATGTCCTACATGCAGACCCTGGCCCGAAGGATAGGGGAACTCAACAAGTGCATAATACTTGGGCTTGGAAAAATCATTGGGTGCAGCGAAGGCTTTCTCATCGTCCCATACCTTCTGCCACCTGGACTCAACCTCGTGATGATCATAAACTGATGCCATTTTATTTATCTCCTCGTAAAAAAGGGCATAAAAACCCATAATTTCTTTAATTATATGTCATAAGACCCCCAAACGCAAGGAAAACAGTGCGAAAACCACTATATGTAGTAGTTGGTTTTTTCTATTGATACAAAAAATCCTCCGCGAGGTCAGTGTGATGCTTCTCCTGTTTTCGAAAATTGATCACACAAAAAAGGCATGACCACGCGGGTCATGCCTTTTAGTGTTAATGATTGGAAACAGGGAACGGTTCCGCTGTCTTTTATTCGGTGATGTTACCTTCAGCAACCTTCTGTGCACGTGCTGCAACTTCAGCTTCCTGAACATCCGAAGGAGCCTGCTCGTATCTAGCAAACTCGAATGAGTATTCACCCATACCGGCTGTCATGGATCTGATGATGGTACCGTATCCGACAAGCGAGCTCTCGGGGATCTCAGCCTCGATGCAGGTCATTCCGTTGCCTGCAGGGTTCATGCCGAGGACTCTTCCTCTTCTCTTGTTAAGATCGCCCATTACGTCACCGGTATTGTCATCGGGAGCGGTAACCTTGAGGGTCATGATGGGCTCGAGGAGAACGGGCTTAGCCTTCATGAAGCCATCCCTGAACGCCATGGAAGCAGCGGTCTTGAATGCCATTTCGGAGGAGTCAACGGGATGATAGGATCCATCGTAAAGGACAGCCTTGACCCCGATAACGGGATATGCGGCAAGAGGTCCTCTCTGAACGGATTCTGCAATACCCTTCTCAACTGCGGGGAAGAAGTTCTTGGGAACAGCACCGCCGACGACTTCCTGATCGAATACATACTGCTGCTCGGGATCGTCAATGGGGCTGAACTTCATCTTAACGTGTCCGTACTGACCGTGTCCGCCGGTCTGCTTCTTATACTTGGCCTCGACATCGGAGGTGCCTCTGATGGTCTCTCTGTATGCTACCTTGGGCTCCATAAGGTCGATGACTACCTTGTACTCATTCTCAAGTCTGGACTTGATGATCTCAAGATGCATATCGCCCATACCGTAAAGGAGGGTCTGATGATTCTCGGCATCATTTACGTTCTTCATCGTAAGATCCTCGTGACCGATCTTCTGAAGAGCCTGGGAGATCTTGTCGATGTCGCCCTTATCCTTCGGCTTATATCTCATGAAGGTGTAAGGCTTGGAGATATCGAACATGCCGAACTTAATGGGCATAGCCTTGGTTGAAAGGCTGTTTCCGGTACGGGCCTGTGACAGCTTTGCAAGTGCGCCGAGGTCTCCGGCATGAAGCTCGGGAACTTCGATGGGCTTATTTCCCTGAAGGACATAAAGCCTTCCGATCTTCTCCTCAACATCCTTGTCAATATTGTAGATGAGGTCGTCGGTCTTAAGAACGCCGGAGTTAACCTTGATAAGGCTGTACTTTCCGATGAAGGGATCGACGATGGTCTTCCAGATGTAAGCCGACTTAGCCTTGGAGAAATCGTAATCGCAGTTATAGATCTCACCGGTCTTGGTAGCGATACCTGCAACGGTACGTACATCGGGGCCGGGGAAGTACTTGATGACGTCATCAAGGAGAGCATAAGCACCCTTACAGGTAATGGATGAACCCATGGTAACGGGAACGATGCTTCCGTCACAGATGGTAGCTCTGAGAGCCGCTCTGATCTCGGCATCGGAGAAAACTTCACCGGAGAAGTATCTGTCCATCATCTCCTCGGAGGTCTCTGCAACCGCTTCCATAAGGGTTTCTCTGTACTGCTCAAGATAAGGCTTGTTGTAATCGGGAACCTCTGTGGGGACTACTTCCTTTCCCTGCCAGAGCTGTCCCTGCTCGGATACGACATTTACATATCCTACAAGCTCTTCATCCTTTCTGATGGGAAGGTGGAAAGGAGCGATCTTCTTGCCGTAAAGAGCGGTCAGATCCTCAATGACCTGACGATAGGATGCGGTATCGATATCCATGTTGGATACATATATGATCCTGGGAAGCTTATACTTTTCGCAAAGATCCCAAGCCTTCCTGGTTCCGACTTCAACGCCGCTTCTACCGTTTACAACGATGATAGCGGCACCTGCTGCGGATACAGCCTCTTCAACTTCGCCTACGAAGTCGAAATATCCGGGAGTGTCGATAAAGTTTATCTTGGTGCCTTCCCACTCTACGGGAATGACACTTGCGGAAATTGAAAATCCGCGCTTCTGCTCCTCTTTGCCGTAATCACTTAAGGTATTTCCGTCTGCTACGGTCCCCATACGTGATGTAAGACCTGTGATATAGCCGAAGCTCTCTGCAAGAGTGGTCTTGCCGCTTCCTCCGTGACCTAGAAGCACAACGTTGCGGATCTTGTCTGTGGTATAAACTTTCATGAGGACCTCCTGAAAATGTTATTTGTGCAAATTTTACAAATATTCTGAAAATTTATAAAATCACACAGACATATTTTACAGTAAATCGGTTTCTGTCGCAATACAAAATAGTGCATAAATATTATGACAAATAATTTAATCAACCGCTTCCGTTATTCTAAGGTCTCTTCTTTTTCCAGATAATACCAATGATATGTTCTGCAATTTAGCAGATGCAAAGCATCGTATTCCTGAATATAGAAGCCTATATATAAAACTGAAACAGTTTCGTCATACACTTTCTCATTTCCCTCTTCATCAACGGCGCCCTCAAGCTCAAAAACTATTGCGATATAATCTTCTTCTTCAACTCTCTCGCCCTGAAAATGATTGCCTATTTCGGAATATTGGGAAAGATGATAAGGCATAACTTCCTCAATTTCTTCTTTTGTAAGTCCGTATTCCTTCATTTCGGAAACATGCTCTTTGGCATCCTCACCCATATAAAACTCATAAGTTCCGTATGAATAAAGTATATCTCTGTTATCATAGTCCAGATATGTAACGAACTTTTCGGAATCGGTAAAGTCTATTAACACCTCCCAGTCTTCGTCATAGAATGAGAATCCTGCAACCAAATTGACAACGCTCGGTCCAAGATCGAAAGTTGCCGTATCGACAACCTCACGGATATCAAGCGGTACGGTTTCACCGGGTTCATAGACCACATTAAACAGGGCAAAAAAATTTTTGTCCGGAATAATGACAAGATCGGCATCATGAATGAGTTCGAGACCGTTACCGGACTGGGTGAGACGCAATCTGCTTATAAATGCATCGCGTCCGTCTGCCGTAATATAAGGCACCATGCTTTCGGTTACCAGAACACTATCAACGCTCTCGGTATCACGGATATAATCGACCGCGTAAGTAATGTAATTCTCTTCGTTCACGTGATCGCCAAATGTAGCGTAAACCGATACAAAATACAAAATATCGGTACCGGGATAAAAGTACATGCATGATTCAGATCCCGTATGTTCCCAGGATTCACCGACTTTGAAAGTAATATCATGCCATACAACATCGACAACCAGATCATTATCAACGATCGGTTCATGAAATTCCTGAACAATATCGGTCTTTCCGCAGCCTGTCATTGCGATCAGCTGGATAAAGATCATTAATGCACAAAAGAAAAATACTCTCATTTTTCCGGCAATACTTTTATTCATAAACTGCCCTCACTTAAAGATTGGTATAAAAAAACAGGGAGCCTGCCAAAGCAAGCCCCCCTTGCAGATATTATTATGCCGTATATATATGCAAATATCAAGGATTATTCCGATCGTTCAGATTCCGTGCAGGATATAACCTTTGCCTTTGAGAATATCCGCGGCCTTTTCCTTGGATTCCGCATCCCAGAAGCCTACGGTCATATCACCGCCGATATATTCGCGGTTGTGCTGAATCCCGATGTTCTTGATGTTGATGCCGTTGACGGCCAGGATCGTCGCAACGGATGCGATTGCACCGGGTTCATCGGAAATGTCTATCGAGAATTTATGTGAATCCTTGATGGGACCTGCACTCAGGGTGTTGAATGAATTCCTGTATGTTCCGGCATCGTCGAAGAGGTCCGCAATATAATCTCCGTTCTTCTCATCGACCATGTCACGAATCTCGGAGAGCTTTCCGATGAGATCCTCCAGAAATTCCGAGATGTTCACCTCATTGGATTCGCATATCTCCTTCCACATTGCGGGCGAAGAAGAAGCGACTCTCGTGATATCCTTGAAACCGCCTGCGGCAACGGTCTTCATGAGTCCGTCTTCGTAATCGTTGTTCTTGACCAGTTCGACAAGTGCGGCAGCCGCAAGATGTGGAATGTGGCTTACTCCCGCAACGATCCTGTCATGCTTTGCGGCATCCATGATGATGGGAATTGCACCGATCTTAACTGCGATATCCTTGAGCACCTCTGCCTTCTTATCACCGTCTTCAAAAGGAGTGATTATATAATATGCATTCCTGTACAGATCCTTGGATGAAGCGATGTATCCGGTTCTCTCGGAGCCTGCCATCGGATGTCCTCCTACGAAGTTGCTCTTAAGGCCCGCAGCCTCGGCAGCCTTCATGATGGATCCCTTGACGGAGCTTACATCTGTCACGATCGTGTTTTCTTTTACGAAGGGGGCAAGCTTTGAAAGTGCCTCCGCATTGGTTATAACGGGAAGGCATAAGAAAATGACATCGCAGTCGGAAAAGCCTTCTCCTATCTCGTGAAGAGGAATATCGACAACTCCGTCCTTAACAGCTTCTTCCAAAGGAGCCTCGCTTCTGTTATATGCAGCTATCACATTTGAAGGATCGTCATTCTTAAGCGCTCTCGCAAGTGAGCCCCCAATAAGTCCGAGTCCTATAAATCCGTATTTACTCATCGGTTCTTCTTCCTGTCAAAAATCAAATATATAAAGATCAAAAATACTATGCATCCGAAAGTATCAAGCAGCACATCCCAGACGGATGCATATCTTCCGGGAACAAAAAACTGATGCAGTTCATCAAGTGCGGCAAGCAGAAATACGATCAGCACATCTTTCCTGTAAAGCTTACCGCCCTTTTCCGAATCCCTTCTGATGATCCTCATCACCGGAAGAAACGCACCGGACAAAAGCGCACCGAGAATTCCGTATTCAAGGAAGTGTGCGAGCTTTCTGATAGGATGCTCAAAATATCCCGCAAGAGTGATCACATCCGCAAGAGACTGATCCGATCTGAACAAGGATAAGAATCTCGCAAGCTTCTCCGCTATCTCAAAACTGAGCACAGATGAATCATCGGCCGTCTGTGCGGAAAATGATACTATCACAAAAAAGTAAAAGCACGCAGCGAGTATCATAAACAAAAAGCATAATACTCTTTGCCGGACGCGTGCTTTTCTTAAGGCATCAATGAAAACTTTCACTACTTATTCATATCCTGTATTGTCTGGTAGACACCGATCCTCTGAGCATCCATCTCGGGAAGACCTACGAAAGACGATCCGTAAAAATACACATCACCTTTCTTCTCGATCCTGATGATCTCAAGAAATGCATGAAGAACTTCCTTGGTCCAGATCTCAAGAAAACTCTCATAGACCGCACCGATCTCAAGTGCCTGTGAGCAGGTGAAACCCACGCCGCCCTTGGAAACATCCGTGATATCGATGGTGACCTGCATTCCGGCATCAGCGGAATCAAGGCGCTTGATCACGAGAGTTGATGTAAGCTCCGATCTTTGAGAATGTCTTTTTTCTTCCATGTGTACCTCCTGTTAACCCAATGCAGCATTAATGGAAAAAGCATGCATCACCGAAACTGAAAAATCTGTATCTTTCGCGTACCGCTTCTTCATATGCGGCAAGAACATTTTCTCTTCCGGCAAATGCGGATACCAGCATGATCAGTGTGCTTTCCGGAAGATGGAAATTGGTGATAAGTCCGTCCATGACCCTGAACTTATATCCCGGATAGATGAATATGCTCGTCTCCCCGGATCCGGGATTTACCTTTCCGTCTTCACCCGCACAGCTTTCGACGGTCCTGCAGCTGGTGGTCCCAACGCAGATGACTCTTCCGCCTTCCGCTTTCGTGCGGTTTATCAGGTCAGCTGTTTCCTTCGTTACCTGATAGCTTTCCGTATGCATCTTGTGATCGGTGATCACATCCTCCTTCACCGGACGGAATGTTCCGAGTCCGACATGAAGTGTTACATACGCAAGGTTTACACCTTTATTTTCGATCTTCTTTAAAAGCTCCGGAGTAAAATGAAGTCCAGCCGTCGGAGCGGCAGCAGATCCGTCAAACTTTGCATAGACGGTATTATATCTTGAAGGATCTGCGAGCTTATGTGTTATATAAGGCGGAAGCGGCATCTCTCCGAGCTTATCGAGGATCTCCTCAAATATCCCGTCAAAATAAAATCTGACTATCCTGTTTCCGTCTTCCACAACCTCAAGTACTTCGGCCTTTAATACTCCTTCGCCGAAATCGAGTCTCTGTCCGGGCCTGCAGCTTTTACCCGGCTTAACCAGCGTCTCCCAGTCGGTTGCATTTATCCTCTTCAAAAGAAGAACCTCGACATGACCGCCGGTTCCTTCTCTCTTTCCGAGAAGTCTTGCAGGTATTACTTTTGTATTGTTGAGCACAAGGCAATCACCCGGAACCAGATAGTCGTATATATCCGAAAAATGCTTATGCTCTGTATTTCCGGTATTTCTGTCTACCGCCATGAGTCTTGATGAAGACCTGTCCGAAAGCGGATCCTGAGCGATGAGTTCGGGAGGCAGTTCATAGAAATAATCCGATCTTCTGAGTTCAGCCATTAAAGATCCATTCCTTTGCAGAATGCGATATATCCCTTGTACGTCTCATATACATCCGCTTTGGATGTTGCTTCCCAGGGTGAGTGCATATTGAGAACGGCAACACCGGAGTCGATGACATTCATTCCGTAAAGAGCAAGGATGTAAGCAATCGTTCCGCCGCCGCCCTGATCCACCTTGCCGAGTTCTGCGAACTGATAAGAGATACCGGCATCCTCAAATACTCTTCTGATAGCTGCGATATATTCAGCGTTTGCATCGTTGGAACCGCTCTTTCCTCTGCTTCCCGTGAATTTATTGAACACTATTCCTCCGCCGAGGAATGCAGCGTTCTTCTTTTCAAATACGGATTCGTAATTGGGATCCACACCCGCGGATACATCACTCGAGAGCATGCAGCTTCTTGAAAGGGCACGCTTAAGATCGATCTCGGAAGTATATTCGCCGCAAAGGTTCATAACCTCCGCAACGGCATTTTCAAAGAACTTCGATCTCATTCCGGTAGCACCCACGGAACCGATCTCTTCCTTGTCTACGAGAATGGTGCAGACCGTCCTGTCGCACTGGGGAAGGTCGAGCATTGCCTTAAGTGAAGTGAATGCACATACCCTGTCGTCCTGTCCGTATGAAAGGATCATCGATCTGTCAAAGCCGGCTTCCCTTGCACGTCCTGCGGGAACAACTTCAAGCTCTGCGGAATAGAAATCCTTCTCTTCGAAATCGTACTGCTCTTTGAGGATATTCAGAATAGCATTCTTGACGCTGTCCTTCTTTTCTTCCTTAACCTTGGCATTCTTCCTGACATCGGCGCCGAGTGCGATGGGCTTGTTTCCCACGATGACATCGAGGTCTTCACCCTCAACGACCTTGCTGCCCTTCTTTTCCATCTGATCCTGTGCAAGATGGATGAGAAGGTCGGATACAAAGAATACGGGATCGTCGGGATCTTCACCTACATTTATCTCGATCGTACTTCCGTCCTTCTTCACAACAACTCCGTGGATCGCGAGAGGAAGCGCAGTGTACTGGTATTTCTTGATACCGCCGTAATAATGCGTATCGAGAAGTGCGAAGTCATCCTTTTCGTAAAGAGGATTGCTCTTGACATCCATTCTGGGAGAATCGATATGTGCACCGAGAATGTTCATGCCGGCGCTGAAAGGCTTCTTTCCGATCCTGAACAGGCATACGGACTTGTTCATCCATACGGTATATACCTTATCACCGGTCTTAAGCTTTTTCTTCGAACCGATGAGCTTGTCAAGCTCAACGTAACCGGCCGCCTCTGCCAGATTTACGATCTTGTCGACACATTCTCTCTCGGTCTTGCCTTCGGAAAGGAAATCGATGTACTCGGCATTCAGTTTTTCAAGTTTCTTTAGTTCCGCCTGAGAATACTTTTTCCAGACTTTTTCGTACTCCATTTATATGGACCTCCATAAAATAATATTTCCGCCCACCGTTGAATAAATTTATTAACTTCTGAGTTCGATGCCGAGTGACTGAAGTCCGTTAAGGATCTTCTTCATGGCACCGTTAACATCGTTATCCTCAAGAGTTCTGTCCTTCGCTCTGAATGTAAGCGAATAAGCAACGGACTTGAAGCCCTTTGCAACCTGCTCGCCTTCGTAGATATCGAAAAGCTTGATATCCTCGAGGATGTTGCCGCCGCGCTGTGCGAATACCGCTTCGATCTGTCCCGCAAGAACCTCACTGGGAACGAGCATCGAAAGGTCTCTTGTTACGGCAGGGAACTTTGCGATGCCCTGATACTTGTGATCGAATGAAACGAAATCCATTACCTCGGGCATATCGATGACTGCAATGTAAACCCTGGTCTTGATCTCGTAATTTGCGCATACCGCAGGATGAACCTCACCGAGGTATCCTATGGTCTTTCCTTCGTACCTGATAAGAGCCTGTCTTCCGGGATGAAGGAAGCTCTTACCCGCCTTAGGATCATACTCTCTCTTAGCTTTCATTCCGACGCTGTTGAAGAACTCTTCGACAGCACCCTTCATCGTGAAGAAGTCGCCCTTGCCGTAGAAGCCGAGGGTGAACTGCATTCTCTCATCGGGATAATCGGTAAGAGGAAGCGAATCGGCAACATAAATATTTCCGAGCTCGTAAAGCTTAACCTCGGCATTTCTGTGATTGTAATTATTTGCAAGGCAGTTAAGCATTCCGTTTACGGAGATGGTTCTCATGACCGAGAAATCTTCTCCGAGGGGATTGCTGATCCTGATAGCCTGTCTCTCCTTCGCATCTGCGGGGAGGTTAAGCTTATCAAATACCTTGGGGCTTTCGAATGAATAGAAGTAGGTCTGTGAGAATCCGCACATCTCCGCAGTCTCACGAGCCTTCTCTTCCACGCGGTTCTTAAGACCGAGGCCACCCATTGCATTTCCGCCGGGAAGGGTTGTGGGGATCTTGTCATAACCCTTGAATCTTGCAACTTCCTCCGCAAGATCGCAGTTACCGATGAGGTCCTGTCTGAATGAAGGAATAACAATCTCTTCTGCGGCCTTGTCGTAAACAAGTTCTTCTTTTTCGAAGACGGCGATCATCTCTTCTGCTGTATATGATGTTCCGAGAAGTGCATTGATACGGTCAGGCTCGAACTTGATCCTCTTAAGATCAGCTATGGGCTCCTTGACATCAACAATGCCTCCGACGACTTCGCCGGCACCGAGCTCTTCGATAAGCTGACAGGCCCTGTTCATTGCAGCTTCCGCATTATTGGGATCAAGACCCTTTTCGAAGATTCCGGACGCATCGGTTCTTAAGCCGATCCTCTTTGCGGACTTTCTGATATTGGTTCCGTTGAAGGTGGCTGCTTCGAAAAGAAGGTTCTTCGCATCATCCGTGATCATGGAGTTTTCACCTCCCATGATTCCCGCGATGCCGATCTCCTTTTCACCGTCACAGATCATGAGAACGTCGTTATCGAGATTACGCTCCTGACCGTCAAGGGTCACGAACTTATCTCCGTCCTTCGCACGTCTTACGATTATCTTGCCGCCCGCAACCTTATCAAAATCGAACGCGTGCATGGGCTGGCCATACTCAAGCATTACGAAATTGGTGATGTCTACGATATTGTTGATGGGTCTGATTCCTGCCGCACCGAGTCTGTGCTGCATCCACCCCGGTGAAGGCTCGATCTTGATATTTCTTACAAGTCTTGCAGTGTATCTGGGGCAAAGATCGGGAGCCTGGACCTCGACCTTTACGAAGTCATTAACGTTCTCGGAATTTCCGGTCTCCTTTACGACAGGGGGCTTGAATTCCTTTCCGAAGGTTGCGGCCGCTTCTCTTGCGATACCGATGATGCTGTAGCAGTCGACTCTGTTGGATGTTACTTCGTACTCGACAACGGTATCGTGAAGTCCGAGGAGCTCAACGGCATCTGCTCCGACCTCTGTATCTGCGGGGAAGATGTAGATTCCCTCGGGATCAGCCTCGGGATAGAAATTGACATCGCTTCCGAGCTCGTCGATGGAGCACATCATACCGAAGGACTCTACTCCGCGGAGTTTGCCCGCTTTGATGGGATATCCTTCTTCGGGTGCGGGGCCTTCATCGTGAGCACTTCCCGCAACTCTTCCGCCCGCAAGAACAACGGGAACCTTGTCACCCTTATGCACATTGGGTGCACCGGTAACAATCTGGATGGTTTCCGAGCCGGTATTAACCTGACATACAACAAGCTTATCCGCATCGGGATGCTGCTCTACGCTCAGCACTTCGCCGACGATGATCTTTTCGAGATTCTTGTCTCTTCTTGAATAGTTTTCTACTTTGGTGCCCGACAGGGTCATTCCGTCCCTGTACTCCTGATCGGTCACGTCAAGACCGGGCACATAATCTTTAAGCCAGGACAATGGTGTATTCATATCTGTAAAATCCTTTCGTATTATCGTCTCGGGCAATAAGCCCGTTTTAAGCAATCACCTGACAATCAGAACTGTTTAAGGAATCTGAAGTCGTTTTCATAGAGGAGCCTGAGATCATCGATCTCATACTTAAGAAGCGCTATTCTCTCAAGTCCTACTCCGAATGCAAAACCGTTATATTCGTTAGGATCGATATTACACATCTCAAGGACATGGGGATGAACCATTCCGCATCCGAGGATCTCGATCCAGCCTTCATTCTTACAGAATCTGCATCCTTTGCCGCCGCACTTGAAGCAGGAAACATCCATCTCTGCGGAAGGCTCGGTGAACGGGAAATGGTGAGGTCTGAACTTGACCTTGGTGTTTTCACCGAACATCTGCTTTGCAAATTCCTGAAGGGTTCCCTTAAGATCGGCAAATGTGATGTTCTTGTCAATGACAAGACCCTCAACCTGGTGGAAGCAGGGTGAGTGGGTTGCATCAACTTCATCGGAACGGAATACTCTTCCGGGTGCGATCATCCTGATGGGAAGTCTTCCCTTCTCCATCTCATGGATCTGGCATCCCGAAGTCTGGGTTCTGAGGAGCATGTCTCCGTTTATATAGAAAGTATCCTGCTCATCCTTGGCGGGATGATCTGCGGGAATATTGAGTGCTTCGAAATTGTAATAGTCCTTCTCGATCTCGGGGCCTTCCACAACCTCATAACCCATGCCGATGAATACTCTCTCAATCTCATCGAGAGCGATCTGAATGGGATGACGGTGACCCGGAACATTCACATCTCCGGGAAGAGTTACATCTATAGTCTCGGTCTTAAGCCTAAGATCAAGAGCGGCATTCTCGAGCTTTGACCTGGTCTCTTCAAGTACCCTTTCGATCTCTGCCCTTGTATCGTTAACGAGCTGTCCAACCTTGGGACGGTCCTCGGGCGATACATCCTTCATGGATTTAAGAACTTCGGTAAGTTCTCCTTTTTTACCGAGGATTGCCACACGCACTTCATTAAGCTTATCGGGAGTATCGCTTTCAGCGATCCTGGCAAGTGCTTTCTGCTTAATCTCTTCAAGTTTTTCTTTCATAAATATCTTTATATCCTTCCCGGCCCCCTGGGCCTAAGATCATTTTCTGTCTTTGATAGATCTCAGTTCATGAAAAACATGAGGTCTTACGTGGTTGAAATACGCCCCCAGAAGAAACAGGTACATACATGCATATACCCACAGCATTGCGACCACAAGGAGTGACATCGTTCCGTATAAGGTGATCGCATAGCCCATATTTACTATCATCGTAAAGAGCACCGATATGCCCATCCAACCCGCTGATGCAAACATGGCTCCCGGGAGCTGACTAAAGTATTTAAGCTTCAGCCCGCTCGTCTGCAGGCTCTGCCCCGTCTCGTCGATCGATGGATCCGTTTCGTTCCAGATCCTCACAAGCTTTTTATCGGAAAACAGCTTGATCTGAGCTGACTTGTTCTGCGGGCCCCTGTATGGCATCCACGTGTAAAAGACCGCAAACACCAGGGACAAAATAATGAATGTATATAAAAGTCTCGGTTTCATGATGATACCCTTCAGAACCGAAACATCAACTTTCAGATAGATAAGTATGCGTCTGAATAAGTCGGTTCCGATAACTATTATCGAAATACTGAGGAGAAGACTCAGCATCATCACAAACATATAAAAGGCGCTTATGACTCTGAGCTGGAACCAGTTTCTCTCCTCTTTGACCTCGTTGACGGTATCGAGCCCCTGAATAAGAGCCATGATACCCTTTCCGGCCGTCCATATCGTCGCGATGATCGATACGGTTATGACTCCCGCTGTCGAGTCATATATCTGATAGATAAGGCTCTCAAGGAAATCGTTGAATATGATCGGTGTGGAAGCCTCTATAAGTTTGATCAGTTCGGTCTCGGTAAGTCCCGTATAAGGGAACATGCTGCAAATAAGCACCAAAATAGGAACCAGCGATATAAAAAGAAAAAAAGCCGCGCTGGCCGAGTAGGCATTAATATCGAGCTGCCGCATCGTTATGGCAAATCTTCTTGCTTTTGCAAACAGTTCAACCATAGATCAGTCGTAAACGCAATAAGACCCTTAGAAGACCCCTCGCCTTTTGACGCCTAGCCAAAGCCAGGTGGGTAACCGCATCATGACATTTGCCTTCCCCTGGCACCTTGCGGAGGGGGCATGACAGCCGACCATGAGATGTAGGAATCCCGTTAAAGGTAAATGTAGGTTCAAAAAATACAGGGGATCAACCTCGGGCTAAGAATATTATAGCCGACAGGCCCCTTCGTTTCAATACGATGTTGTCGGAACCGCCACCGATATTCAAAGTCCGTTATCCAAAAAATCGGGGACAGCGTTTATAGCTGTCCCCGTAAGATATTAATGCTTAAGGATTAAAGCTGAGGGCCTGCTGCTACAAGTGCCTTACCTGCTTCATTGGTCTCATACTTCTTAAAGTTCTTGATGAAACGTCCTGCAAGATCCTTAGCCTTCTCTTCCCACTCGGAAGGATCAGCATAGGTGTCGCGAGGATCAAGGATCTCGGTGCTTACTCCGGGAAGCTCGGTGGGAACTTCGAAATCGAAGTAAGGGATCTTCTTGGTAGGAGCATTCTTAATGTCACCGTTAAGGATGGCATCGATGATTCCTCTGGTATCGGGAATGGAGATTCTCTTTCCGGTTCCGTTCCATCCGGTATTTACGAGGTAAGCCTTAGCTCCGCTCTTCTCCATCTTCTTAACGAGCTCCTCACCGTACTTGGTAGGATGAAGCTCAAGGAATGCCTGTCCGAAGCAAGCTGAGAAGGTAGGGGTAGGCTCGGTGATTCCGCGCTCGGTTCCTGCAAGCTTTGCAGTGAATCCGCTGAGGAAGTAGTACTGGGTCTGCTCGGGAGTAAGGATTGAAACGGGAGGAAGTACTCCGAAAGCGTCAGCTGAAAGGAAGATAACATTTTCAGCTGCAGGGCCTGCGGATACGCCGTTTACATTCTTAGCGATATTCTTGATATGCTCGATGGGATAAGATACACGGGTGTTCTCGGTAACGCTCTTATCGTCGAAATCGATCTTGCCGTTTGCATCAACGGTAACGTTCTCAAGGAGTGCATCCTTCTTGATAGCACCGTAGATGTCAGGCTCGTTCTCCTTGGAGAGGCCGATAACCTTTGCATAGCATCCGCCTTCAAGGTTGAATACGCCGTTGTCATCCCAGCCGTGCTCGTCATCACCGATGAGGAGTCTCTTGGGATCGGTTGAAAGGGTGGTCTTACCTGTTCCTGAAAGACCGAAGAAGATAGCGGTGTGCTTTCCTTCCATATCGGTGTTTGCGGAGCAGTGCATTGAAGCCATTCCCTGAAGAGGAAGGAAGTAGTTCTGCATGGAGAACATACCCTTCTTCATCTCTCCGCCGTACCAGGTGTTGAGGATAACCTGCTCACGGGAAGTAACATTAAAGAGAACTGCGGTCTCGGAATTGAGTCCGAGCTCCTTGTAATTCTCAACCTTAGCCTTGGAAGCGGTGTAAACGATAAAGTCAGGCTTGAAGTTAGCCTCTTCCTCAGCTGAGGGCTTAATGAACATGTTGCGTACGAAGTGAGCCTGCCAAGCAACCTCCATGATGAAACGTACGCTCATTCTGGTATCCTTGTTAGCGCCGCAGAATGCATCGACTACGAAAAGTCTCTTGCCGGAAAGCTGCTCAAGAGCAAGCTTCTTGCAGGTATCCCATGCTTCCTGGGTAGCGGGATGGTTGTCATTGGGATATTCAGGGGTATTCCACCAAACGGTATCCTTGGACTTGTCATCCATAACGATGAACTTATCTTTGGGAGAACGTCCGGTATAAACACCTGTCATAACATTTACGGCACCGAGCTCGGTAAGCTGGCCCTTGTCATAACCGGTGAGGTCAGATTTTAACTCTTCGTTGTAGAGTGTGTCATTGTCGGGATTGTAGACGATCTCAGATACGCCGTTGATCCCATACTGGGAAAGATCGATGTTTGCCATGCTGATTCCTCTTTTCTTGAAAATTTTTGACGGTTGATAATGTGCTCTCCGAACGGAAAGCGGTAAAACCGAAATCGCTATTAATTATCGCAAAAACAGGGTCAAAAGTCAATCAGAGGACGAGTGGTTTCGGCCAGCCATTTTCGCTCATTTTCGTCCATGAAAATGCATAATTCCTCATAAACGCATCTGTGGTATTCGTCGATTATCCCGATCTCTTCTTCCGTGAGCATTTCGGTCTCGATAAGGTCCCTGTCAAAAGGAACAAGCGTCAGCACCTCAAATCCGTAAAAATCTCCGAATTCCGTGCTTTCCTCAGGCACACAGACAACCATGTTCTCGGTACGGATGCCGAATTCCCCTTCAATATATACTCCCGGCTCGTCGCTCGTGATCATTCCGGGCACAAACGGGGTATCACCCATTTTTGAGGGTCCGGAGGAGATATTCTGAGGGCCTTCGTGCACATTCAAAAGAAAACCTACCCCATGTCCGGTACCGTGATTATAGTCATATCCGAGCTCCCATAGAGGCTTTCTTGCAAGTATATCCAGTCTTCTTCCCGAAGTGCCCTTTTTGAACACGGCGGATGAAAGGGCAATATTACCCTTTAATACTGCCGTATAGAGCCTCTTCATCTTCTCTGCGGGTTCGCCTATCACAACAGTCCTTGTGACATCCGTCGTACCTCTCAGGTACTGTGCGCCTGTATCCATAAGGACAAGATCATTGTCCCGCAGGGGTACATTTGTGGTTTCGTCCGGTTCGTAATGGATTATCGCGCCATGGGGACCTGAGGCGATTATCGGAGCAAAGCTCTCCTCTATGAAGTCTTCCGCTTCCTTCCTGTATCCGAGAAGTTTAGCCGCTATATCAAGTTCGGTTACTTTCCCCGCTTTAAGTTCATCGGAATCATGAAGCCCCTTCAGGTAACAGATGACCTTGGTCAGTGCCACACCGTCAGTTATATGTGCGGATCTTTCATGCTCAACCTCGGTCTCCGTCTTAACACCTTTAAGAGTAAAGGTCGGTGACCATCCGGGTATCCTTTTTGCTTTCGAAGGTATGGAATCCAGAACCTTTACATTGATCCTCTCGATGTCGGTCCATACTGTCAGCCCGTCATCAAGTTTTCCGAGATCATCGAATATATCTTCGTAGTCCTTAATGACCACGCCGTCTTTTTCGAGAGCGTCCTTTATGCCGTCAGCTTTATCCGGTGACATGTAAAGAACAGCCGCATCCGGTGTGATGACGGTATAAGAAAGGGTCACGGGATTATATTCGATATCCGATCCCCTAAAGCTGTAGAGCCATGCGATATCGTCAAGCGATGCGACAATGAGCGCATCGCAGCCTTTCTTTTCCATCTCCTGTCTTACAAGGTCCAGCTTCTCCGAACGTGTAAGATTCGAATATCTCTTTTCAAGAAGCCATGCCTTTCCGTCGGGAAGCGCAGGTCTGTCACTCCAGATATTTCCGACAAGGTCGATGCCTGTTTTGTAAGATATCTCTTTTTCCTCAAGAGCTTCCTTAAGCCTGCCGAAAGCCCCGCCCGAAACGCATCTTCCGTCGAATCCCAGAGTCTGACCGTCCGTCATATGCTCTTTAAGAAACTCTGCGATCTTCGGGACACCGGGCTCTCCCATCTTCATAAGCTTAATGCCCGTGCCTTCAAGCTGCTCTGCAGCCTGGATGAAATATCTTCCGTCGGTCCACAGATACGCCCCGTCAGGACTTATGATCATCTCTCCGTTCGATCCGTCAAAGCCGGAAAGGAACTCCCTGCACTTAAAGTGGTCGCATACATATTCGGACATATGAAAATCACCGCCCGGGACATAATAGTAATCTGTCCCTGCGGTGATCATTTCTTTTCGTAAAGCTTCGATCCTTTTTACATATTCTTCAGCTGAAGGTCTTTTCATTTTAAGAATCCTGCGATAACCGATTTCATCTCGTTAACATCACATTCCGTCTTATGAAGAACAGGTGCGGACCTGATGTCCTCTATAGCCTGAGGAACTGCGGTGTTCGAAAGCTTCGAAAGATCGTCGATGAGTTCGAAATCGGTCTTCTTGTCATACTCGGGATCTATAGCGTTCATTACGGATCTTGTGAACTTGTAAGGGCTTGCGGTCGATGCGATGACTACGGGAGTCTCATCTCCGGTCTTCGCCTTGTACTCGTCGCATACGAAGGAAGCAACCGCCGTATGGGTGTCGATTACATATCCGCTCTTTTCGTAGATCTTCTTTATCTGATCGGCGGTCTGTGCTTCATCCGCATATCCGCCGTAGAAATCTGCAAGGCCCTTCTTTTCATCAGCGGTGATCGAGTAATTGCCGTTTCCGGAAAGCTCGCCCATAAGCTGTGCACATCTGTCGGAACTGTTTCCTGCAATATAGTAGATGAGTCTTTCAAGGTTACTGGAAATAAGGATATCCATGGAAGGTGAAGTGGTCACATGGAATTCCCTGTTTCTGTCATATGTTCCGGATTCGAAGAAATCAAACAGAACTTTATTGGTATTCGAAGCGCAGATGAGCTTTCCTACGGGAAGACCCATGAGCTTTGCATAGAATGCGGCAAGGATGTTACCGAAGTTACCGGTGGGAACACATACATTGATAAGTTCACCGTCCTTGATCCTGCCCTCTTTAAGAAGTCTGGTATATGCATAAACATAGTAGCAGACCTGGGGAACAAGGCGGCCTATGTTGATGGAGTTTGCGGATGAGAATACGAATCCCTTCTCATCAAGTTCCCTCGCAAATTCGTTATCTCCGAAGATCTTCTTAACGCCTGTCTGGGCATCGTCAAAGTTACCGTGAATACCAACAACGAGAGTGTTGTCTCCGCGCTGTGTTACCATCTGCTTTTCCTGGATGGGTGAAACGCCGCTCTTGGGATAAAAGACAACGATCCTTGTTCCGGGAACATCGGCAAAGCCTGCAAGTGCTGCCTTTCCGGTATCTCCGCTGGTCGCGGTAAGGATGACGATCTCCTTTTTCAGACCGTTCTTCTTAGCGGCGGTGGTCATAAGATGAGGAAGAAGGCTGAGCGCCATATCCTTGAACGCGATCGTGGCACCGTGCCAGAGCTCGAGATAATATGAACCGCAGCTTTCGGAAAGAGGTGCGATCTCGGGAGTGTCGAACTTGGAATCATATGCGTTGGCAATGCATCCCCTGAGTTCTTCCTCGGTATAATCGGTAAGGAAGAGCTTCATAACCTCGTATGCGAGATTCTGATAATCCATCTCCGAAAGTTCTGCAAGAGTTTTATCAAGTGAAGGGATATGGTCGGGAACAAAAAGTCCTCCGTCCGATGCGAGGCCCTTTAAAACAGCCATCGATGCGGTGTACTTGACGCCTTCACCTCTTGTGCTCGAGTATGTAACTTCTTTCATAAATCTGATCCTTCCTGTGTTACAATATTTCCATGAACGGTAATTCTTCAAAGGGAGTCTATATATATGTGACTCCGTCGGGAAAAACTTTATACCGTGCCTCTGTTACCAAAAACGGCCGCCACATCTCCCTCGGTTCATATCCATCTGAGGATAAAGCCCACAAGGCTTATGTGACTGCTTTGAAAGTACTTGAAGATGTTAGCATTTCATTAAACGATTTTCAAGATTTTAAGGCCCTTAAATACGAAAAAGCCGTGATCCTGATCAATCTCAGGGATAACGGCATCTATTTCGGAACACCCATATACCTGAAAAAGGGTTATTTCAATTATCATCTGACCAAGGATATAGTCTTTACCTTCGATATAGAAGATCTCTTCTATTTCTCATCACACAAGATCTCTAAAAGGGGAAGGCATTTCTTCGTGGCCGATTACGGCTCGCAGCTTTCGATAGGCGCACGCTTCGGTCTCAAGGCTTATTCCATCGAAGAACGCGACTGCAGGTTCATAAACGGGGACAATCTGGATTTCAGAAGATCCAATCTCGAGATACTCAACACATATCATGGCGTCATTCCCGCAAAAGATGGAAAAGGCTACACCGCGCGCATCCACACCTCCGGCTATACGAAGATAGGCACCTACGATTCGGCTCTCGAAGCAGCCATAGCCTATAATAAAGCCGTCGACATCATCAAAAGATCTTCTTCAAAACAATATCCCGAAAATTTCATCGATGAAGTTTCGGGAAAGGTCTATGCCGAGATCTATAACTCCCTCGAGATAAATCCAAACATCAAATGAAACAAGTGAAACAGGGGAACGGTTCCGCCGTTAACCTGTTTCACTTCTGGGTATAGTCTATAAATGAGATCGTGATATCGGTAAGCCCGTTTACACCGCCCAGCGTGGCGTTGTCAGTATATTCCCACATTGTCATCGCATACGGATAATCGGGAAGATCTCCCGGATTATCCAGCCATATGTCTATATCAGAAAACTTGGAAAGATCTATTTCCTTTAAAAGGAATTCCTTGTCAGCATGAAGCGCACAGGAATAGCCGGATGCCTTGACGGTATCAGCAAAGGCCCTTAAAACATTCGTCTTTTCGGCCTTGGAGAGCATCTCGATCCTTGATGTATCGTTAAGCACAAAGCCCGCATCGATGGCAAGGGGATACTTTACGCTGTATTCTCCAATCGCAGAGATCAGTGCTACAGCTTCCTCGGCTGCCTCCTCGGGTGTTATGGCCTGCGATCTGAAATACAGTCCGACCTCAAGTCCCGCCTGTGTTGCCCTCGAGATATTATCCGCATAGTAATCGTCGAAGGTAATGGTTCCGCTTTCATATCCGCGGACACCGACCCTGAGCATGACAAAGTCTATACCCGAATCCTTAAGCTTTACAAAATCTATATAATCGTCATACTTGTCAACGCTTATTCCGAGATAGGATGTCTCTTTTCCGTCGATGTAATATGACATCAGATCCGACTGAAGCACAAGTGAAGAAGGATCGATATCGTTCTTGGGAAGATAGGGAGAAATGAGCATCCACTCTTCCTTGCCGTCCCTGTTTATGACAAGAGTATGTCTTCCGTCCGTAGCCTCGGGAGGTTCATCTCCTTCATCGGGCTCTACGGGCTTTTCTTCATCCGGTTCGCTCTGCTGCGCATCATCCGGATCCTCATCATCCTCGGGATACATATCCCAGAAATCAAGATCACCCGGGCCTATGACATCACCGGAGGGAGTTTCCTCGGGCTTAATAACGGGGCTTGATGTCTGAACAGGTTCGGTATCATGCTCTGCCGTGTTATGATGAGGACTTCTGTTCGTCAAAAGAACAATGACAATGATAAGGAGAGTCACAAAAGCAGTGACAACCAGAGCCGCAGTCATCTGAGGCGTAAACAGGTTCCTTTCATTGTCATCGGGAAGATTCATCTTATTTCTCATACGATAACCTTTTTGGGACACTTTTCAGCGCAGGCACCGCAGCCGACACATTTTTCCTGATCGATCCTCGCAAGGAAATCCGTTACAGTGACCGCACCCGCGGGACAATTCCTTGCGCAGAGTCCGCATCCGATACAGCCGGCACTGCATACTTTCATCACATCGGGTCCTTTGTCATTGGACGAACATGCGACTTTATATTTTGCATCATAAGGTACAAGACTGATAAGTTTTCTCGGGCAGATCTCGATGCACTTTCCGCATGCCTTGCACTTATCCTTATCAACCACGGCGATGCCGTTTACGATATGTATCGCATCGAAAGGACATACCTTAACGCAGGTTCCTCCTCCCAGACACCCCTGTCTGCAGGCCTTGGCTCCGCCTGCGGGAGAGAAACTCATCATCCTGCAATCGCCGGATCCGTAATAATCATAATTGGTACTTGCCTTATCGCAGTCCCCCGCGCAGGCAACGAACGCTACCTTTTTAACGCTCTCGGATGCTTCCTGACCCATTATCGCGGCTACCTTTACGCCCACATCATTTCCGCCGACCGGGCATGCATTAACGGGAGCTTCACCCTTAACGATGGCAGCGGCGAGTCCCGAACATCCGGGATATCCGCATCCTCCGCAGTTATTGCCGGGAAGTGCGGCAAGGACCTTCTCTTCTCTTTCATCCGTATTTACTTTAAAGATAATTCCGGCTGCGCCGAGAAAGATTCCGACGAATATTCCCACACATGCGACGCAGAGCGCGGCAGCAACAACTGTCATCATAACAATTCCCCTTTACAGAAGTCCCGAAAATCCCCAGAATGCGATAGCCATAAGTCCTGCGGTAAGAAGAACTATAGGCATTCCCCTGAAAGGCTTCGGTACTTCGTTGTATTCCATTCTTTCCCTGATACCGGCAAGGATGATGATCGCAACAGCAAATCCGACTGCGGTTCCGATGCCGTTTATGACACCCTCCAGCACGCCGTAATTCTTCTGTACATTACTTACGGCCACACCGAGAACCGCACAGTTGGTGGTGATCAGAGGAAGGTAAACACCCAGTGCCTGATACAGTGAAGGGATCATTTTCTTAAGGAACATCTCGACAAACTGAACAAGTGCTGCGATGACCAGGATAAAAACTATGGTCTGAAGATATGTAAGATTAAGCGGCACAAGGATCAGCTTGTATAATGCACCCGCAACAAAGCTTGCAAGCGTAATTACGAATATTACGGCACCGCCCATTCCTGCGGCGGTCTTGATCTTTTTGGATACACCGAGGAAAGGACACAGCCCCAGGAACTGACTGAGTACTACATTGGAGACCAGGGATGATCCGACAAGAAGGAGGAGCATATCTTTTATACCGTTCATTTTTATTTCCTCCTCTTCCTGTTTTTCTTTTTACCGTTCTTACCCGAAGGCTTGTCCGGTTCTTTTTTGTCTTCGGATTCTTCTGCTTCTTCAGCTTCCGAAGCTTCCCCGGATTCATCGGCGTTTTCGGCGGATTCTTCCTGTGCTTCCTTTTCGTCCGCATTATCTGCGTCCGCCTTGTTTACGTCCGCTTTGTTTTCTTTTACCAAAGGTTTGGTATCTTCGAGGATCTCGTCGATCTCATCGTCTTCCTCATCATACTCTTCCGCTTCTTCAGCCTCTTCTTCGGCTTTTCTTTCCTGTACCTTCCTGTATGCCTTAGCCTTAGGCTTTCCGCAGGCGGATGCCTGTGCACAGCCCGCACATCCCGAAGCACAGCCTGATCCAATCTTGGATACGTCCTTGCCCTTCGCTTCCATCTTGTCCTTGATGAAATTCTGTATGGCAACGAGAACGGCGAGTACAAAGAACGCTCCGGGTGCGAGAACAAATATCGTCACACTGTATTCTTCGGGAAATACCCTCATTCCGAAGAAGGTTCCGGAGCCTATGAACTCCCTGAAGATTCCGAGAAGGGTAAGAGCCACGGTGAATCCCAGTCCCATTCCGACTCCGTCAAAGAACGAAGGGATAACGGGATTGTGGTATGCATAGCTTTCCGCACGTCCGAGGATTATGCAGTTGACAACGATGAGAGGAATATAAATTCCGAGTGCGGCATTAAGCGAAGGGATAAATGCCTCCAGAAGCAGCTGCACCATGGTAACGAAGGATGCAACAATGACTATGAATGCAGGTATCCTTACCTTGTCGGGGATGACTTTCCTGAGTGCCGAGATGAAAAGGTTACTCAGCGCAAGTACCGCTGCGGTTGTAAGTCCCATTCCGAGTCCGTTTATTGCAGAGGTTGTGACCGCAAGCGTGGGGCACATTCCGAGCGTGAGAACGAAAGTTGGGTTTTCTTTTATTATTCCGTTATAAAGGCGCTCCAAAGATTTATTCATGCTGCGCCTCCTTCCATGGGAAAGAGTTCTTCCGAAACATCAAGCGCTCCGTTCACACAGTTGACGAATGCCGTGGTGGTTATGGTCGCACCGCTGATGGCATCAATCTCATTTGATGAGGTCTTTCCCGTTTTAGTAAATACTATATGATCGACATCAAGGTTATGGATCTGGGGAACGAGAACATCACCGGCTCTCATACCGAGACCCGCAGTCTCGGATATCTCGAGTATCGAAACACCCCTGAGTATTCCGTCGGAGGTAATTCCGCACATAAGTCTGATATCTCCGCCGTATCCTTCCGCAGATGTAACCTCTATGGCATACCCTGTCACGGATCCGTCAGTACCGATAGCCTTATATACATTGCCGACAGTAATGCCGTCTTTCGAAAGTTCGGCAATAAGTGATTCCGACGGAACATAACCGGTCAGCTCGAATGTGGCAGCCTCTGCAAACCCCTGCTCTGAGGGAAATACTGCATTGCAGCTTTCGATTACGGCCTGTTCCTTCTGAAGCCTTATGGGTTCTTCAGTGAGCATATTGACGAGACCGAGAAGAAGGCCGGATACAAGAGTTATCACAACAAGAACGAGTGCATCTTTGAGTGCGGAATTAATATCTTTATTCATCACCTGCCTCCTTTCTTAAACTCGGAGGCCGTAAGACCGAACGGTACGGGAACAGTGAATTTATCGATAAGCGGAACTAAGCAGTTTCCGAGGATTATCGCATATGAAACGCCTTCCGCAGAGGGTCCGAAGATCCTGAAGATTCCTGTCATGATACCGAGGAAGATTCCGAATACCGCCTGACCCTTTTTCGATACGGGCCTGGTCACATAATCGGTAGCCATAAAGAATGCTCCGAGCATAAGTCCGCCGCCGGCAAGGTGCGCGGAAATAAAAGCGGGATCGAATCCGTGTCCGCCGAATATGATCAGGAATATGACAAATGAGAGAATGTAGCTTCCGGGGATCCAGAGATCTATCACTCCGAACAGAAGGAGAATGCAAGCACCGATGAGTATCATGACCATGCTAGTCTCACCGATGGTTCCGGGAATGTTTCCGAATACCATCGCTCTGATATCAATGCTCTCTCCGCTCTTAAGAAGCGCAAGAGGAGTTGCACCCGTATAGGTATCGGTTGTAAAGTTCGTCATTGCAACAGGGAATGAAATGATGAGAAAGCATCTTCCGGCAAGTGCGGGGTTCATGAAGTTCTTGCCGAGTCCGCCGAACAGTTCCTTTACAACGATTATCGCAAAGGCACTTCCGAGAGCAGCCTGCCAGAACGGAATCGATACGGGAAGATTCATCGCGAGAAGAAGTCCGGTAACAACCGCACTGAGGTCTCCTACTCTTATCTTCTTTTTGGTGATCAGCGCAAAGACAAGCTCCGAAAGAACAGCCGAAGCCACGCAGACCAAGCTGACAAAAAGCGCTCTGATACCGAAATTATATACGCCGTATCCGAATGCCGGCATAAGTGCCAGTATGACGGTGAACATGAGCAGCTGCGTTGTGGCGCCGCTTCTTATATGCGGGTTTGATGATACTCTGGGAAGACTCATTTTAACGATTCCTTTTATTTTTTCCTTTTAGCCAGTTCCATCTTTCTCATTGATTTGATGTTCTGGGTAAGCGGTTTCTTCGCGGGACATACGAAACTGCAGCATCCGCATTCACAGCACTCCATACCGCCGTTTGCTACAAATGCCTCATTATCAAAATGCTCTGCCATATCGGAAAGCCTTCCGGGAACAAGTCCTGCGGGACATGCATATGTGCAACGTGAGCAATTGATGCAGGGTGTGGTCTCTACGTTCTCGAGAGGATCCTTTATAAATGCGAGTAATGCGGTGGAAGTCTTGGTCACGGGCACATCGGTCGTAAACATCGCAAAGCCCATCATGGGACCGCCGCAGATGATCTTGCCGGGCTTGACCTTGAACCCGCCGTTCTGTTCGATGATCTCCGTATAGCTCATACCGCAGGGAACCCTGAGATTCCTGGGCATCTTAACGGCATCACCCGTAACGGTTACGATCCTTTCCATAAGGGGTTTGCCGAGAACAACGGCGTTATAAACGGAGACAATGGTGTCCACATTGTTGACAATGCAGCCTACATCCGCGGGAAGCATCCTGGAATTAACTTTTCTTCCGGTAGCCGCAAAGATAAGTGACCTTTCAGATCCCTGGGGATACTTGGTCCTGAGTTCCTTGATGCTTATAAGATTTTCATTCTTGGAAAGCTTGGAAAGATGTGCTATGGCCTCGGGCTTATTGTCCTCGACCGCAATAATGCCGTGCGCATCCGAAAAAAGAGAGAGGATTATCTTGAGACCCTCAATGACCTTTTCTCCCTCTTCGATGATCCTGCGATAATCCGAAGTAAGATAAGGCTCACACTCGGCAGCATTACATATGCAGTAATCTATCGCATCGGGATCCTTCGGAGAAAGCTTAACCGACGTAGGGAAGCCTGCTCCACCCATTCCGACGATACCCGCTTTTCTTATACGCTCAAGTATCTCTTCACGGGACAGCTTTTCCCATTCACGGGCTTCTTCATACATGACTTCAGTGCCGAGACCGTCATTTTCTATAATGATGCTCTCGACCATATCGCCCGTGGCAACTCTTCTCTTCTCAATGCCTTTGACTGTTCCGGAAACGGATGAATATATGGGGGCGGAAACAAAGCCGCCTGCTTCGGCTATCATCTGTCCCCTAAGGACGGTATCGCCCTTTGCGACAACAGGTTTAGCCGGTGCACCTATATGCTGGCTCAAGGGGTATACCATTATCTCACCGGGCACGGCATCGATAATGGCCTTGTCCTTGGAAAGATCCTTGCCGTCATATGGATGGATCCCGCCTTTGAAAGTAAATTTAGCCATTTAAACCACCTGAAAATGTGTTTTTACATACAAAATAAATATACTCCAATCCGCCCTTTTTTTCCACAAAGACAGAGAAAAAAATAACCCGCACAGAAGCGTTACAAAAGTGCCTGTGCAATTGATAAAACAAGTCTTTTTTGATATAGTAATTAAGTTGAGATTATTCGTACATAAGAGGCGAGGTCATGAAAGAAACAACCCAGACTTTCGAAGATTTCAAATTGGATTACGATATTTCCGTTGCGGCCGATCCGGAGACCGTTCTGTTCCTTGATATCGAAACAACGGGATTTACCGCACGTTCCTCCGCGCTCTATCTGATCGGATGCGCTTACCTCTCAGAGGGCAAATGGTGCACCAGACAGTGGTTTGCGGAAAAGTACGAGGAAGAAAAGGACATCATCGAGAGCTTCTTTTCTTTCGCCAAGGAAGGCGGCTATAAGACTCTTATACATTTCAACGGAAATCAGTTCGATCTGCCCTTCCTTACCCAGAAGATCGAGGCACTCGGACTGGATCTTACGATAGATGATTTCGGCGGCATCGATCTTTACAAAAGGATCAGCCCTTTAAAGCATCTGCTCGGACTGTCTTCACTTAAGCAGAAGTCGATAGAGAAATACATCGGCATTGAAAGATCCGACGTCTTTTCGGGCGGTGATCTCATAGGCATATATCACGACTATGTAAACAACCCTTCCGAATTCGCACGCAACTCCCTGCTTCTTCACAACGAAGACGATCTCAAAGGAATGATCCGCATACTTCCCATGCTCTCCTATTGCGATCTTGTTGCAGGCAAGCTCAGAGTAGCAAAGGTACACGCAGATACATTTACCGATTACAACGGCGAGGTGCAGAGTGAGATCATCATGAGCATCAAGCTCGAATCTCCCATCCCCCGTTCGATCACGTCCTTCGCACACGGCTGCTACATCAAGGCAAACGGAGAAGATGCACAGATCAAGGTGCCTCTCTACAATGAAGAGATGAAATACTTCTATGCGGGATATGAGGATTACTACTATCTACCCGAAGAAGACACCGCACTGCACAAATCGGTTGCAACCTTCGTGGACAAGGATCACCGCACGCAGGCTACCGCAGCCACATGCTACACCAGAAAGACATCGAGCTATCTTCCCCAGTGGGATACGCTCTTCGAGCCACTCTTCAGAAGGGAGTACAGAAGCTCTGATATGTTCTTCGAGCTTACTGACGATCTCAAGCGTGACCGCAACGCATTCAACAAATATGCGGCGCACATCATCTCAATGCTCGCATCCACATACTAAACCCAAAATAACAAGAGCCGGGAGAGCTTATCTCCCGGCTTAGTTTTTTATAAGCGGGTGGCGTGAACTGTATGATAATTCGAGCCTGCGGCGTCTGCGTTAGAAACGGCCGCCTGGCCCGAACGAAGTGAGTGGCCTGCGGCTTGAAATGATACTTTATTTCAACAAGTTTCGCGCCTGACGCCGAAAAGGCGAGAATTATCATACATCGCGGACAGGATGTCCGAAAGACATGTTTGCAAGTACAGGGATGTACTTGCATGTCCACGACCAGGACCCGCTAAGATAATCAAAAAGCCGGGAGATAAACTCTCCCGGCTCTTGTTTTAAGGTTTTCCGTAGTAGAATGAGTTTTCCCTGACGTAGCCCATATCTTTGTAGTTCACGATCTGCTCCGTGGATCCGATGAAAAGGAAACCTCCGGACTTGATCGAAGCGAAGAACTTTCTGAAGACTTCATCCTTTGCTTCGTCGGTGAAGTAGATGAGAACGTTCCTGCAGACGATCATATCGTAACCCGTGTCGTATCTGTCCTTGAGAAGATTGTGCTCGCTGAAGGTTACGCACTTCTTGATCTCGTCGGAGATCTTGTAAGACGGACCAACCTGAGTGAAATACTTCTTTTTGAAATCATCGGGTACGCCTGAGATGGATTTCGCATCATAGAGACCGACCTTAGCCTTGGCGATAACGGTCTTATCGAGGTCTGTAGCGGTGATCTTGATCTGGTTCAAGGGTATGTGCCTTGAGAGGGCCATAACAAGCGAATAAGGTTCGTCTCCGGTGGAACATGCGGCGCTCCAGATCTTGAGCCTGGTTCCGAATCTTTCGATGAGCTTGGGGATAACAGTCTTGTCCATATAAGCCCACTGATCGGGATTTCTGTAGAACTCAGAAACGTTGATGGTTATATAATTGATGAATTCATCAAATAGGGCTTTATCTGTTTTGAGGGAACTTACGTAATTGTCGTAACCTGTGATCTTATTCTTGGTGATAAGATTGTCGATCCTTCTCTTCATCTGCTTCTCTTTGTAAGAGTTCAGATCGATTGATGTAAGCTTAAAGATCTCTTTTTTGAAATATTCGTAATCTGCTGCCATAAAACCTCCCTGTATAACGGAAAATTTTAGTATTTCATATATGATATCACATTCAGGATGAAAAAGAATCCCAAAAAAAATTGCTTTTTCTGACACTAACATCAGAAAAAGCAATTTTATCATTTAAGTGTTTAGGTATTACTGCTCTTCGTTTGCTACAGCTTCGATGTCAACGGGAACCTCATCCTCGTTCTCATCGGAATCGGGAGCGGTAAGTGCCTTTACGGAAAGGGAGATCTTGTGATCTGCCTCGTTGAAATCAACGATCTTGGCGGTAACTTCATCACCGACCTTAAGAACATCTGAAGGCTTCTCTACGCGATCCTTGGAGATCTGGGATACATGAAGGAGTGCATCAACACCGTTCTCGATCTCTACGAATGCACCGAAGTCGGTCATACGTGCAACCTTACCGGTTACGACACGTCCGATAGCGAACTTGTCATTGGCATCCTTCCAGGGATTCTCATCGTCAAACTTGAGTGAAAGGGCAATCTTGGTACCGTTGATGTCCTTAACGAGAACCTTGAGATTATCTCCGATGTGGAAGTTCTTCTTGGGATTCTCAACTCTTCCCCAGCTCATCTCTGAGATGTGAAGAAGTCCGTCAGCTCCGCCGAGATCAACGAATGCACCGAAATCGGTAACGTTCTTGACAACGCCGTCTACGATATCGCCAACCTTGATCTTATCAAGGAGTGCCTTCTGCATCTCTTCCTTCTTGGCTGCAAGAAGCTGCTTGCGGTCACCGATGCATCTTCTCTTGTGAGGATTGTACTCAACAACGACAAAATCGATGTCCTGTCCGAGATACTTGGAAAGATCCTTCTCGTAGCTGTCTGAAACAAGGCTTGCAGGAATGAAGATCCTGGTTCCGTCAACTTCAACGGTGATTCCGCCCTTGAGGATAGCGGTAACCTTTGCGGTGAGAACTTCCTGATTATTGAAAGCTTCCTCAATACGCTGGTTAGCCTTCTCCTGCTGAACTCTCTTATAGGAAACGATAACCTGACCCTCGCGGTCATCAACCTTGAGAACCTTAACCTCGAGCTTATCTCCGGGCTTTACAGCCTGAGTAAGATCTACGCTGTTATCGTTGGTGTACTCGTATTTACTCAGAATACCGTCTGACTTGCAACCAAGATCAAGAATGATCTCTTCGGGCTTAACATCAAATACGGTGCCTTCGACTACCTCTCCTGTATGTAATATGATCTTTTTAGATTCCTGCTCTTCCAGTAATTGTTCAAAAGTCAATTCCTCTGACATATTTTTGAACCTCCTCAATAATATTTTGCGGAGTGGAAGCCCCCGCGGTGATGCCGATCAGCTTAACAGATTCAGGTAGTTTGTATTCTTTAAGGTCTTCCGGTTTCTGTACACAGACCGTGTTCGGACAATTTGCCGAAGCGATCTCATAAAGCCTGCGCGTGTTAGAGCTTGCGCTCCCCCCTATGACGATCATGGCATCTGCCGATCTTGAAAGGACTTCGGCTGCATCCTGCCTGTCCTTCGTTGCTGAACATATAGTGTTCACAACGTTAGCATTATAACCTTTTTCGTTAATTATTTCAACAATTAATGAAAATTTCTTATGTTGGAAGGTAGTCTGGGCCACGATAGTGATCTCGCCCGATATTTCAAGGCTTTTCGCCTCTTTTTCGTCCCTGACCACCGTAACCGGTCCGTCGCACCATCCGCAGATGCCGATAACCTCGGGATGGGCGGGATTTCCGACTATAACGATATTCCTGCCCTTGACGCTCTCCTCATGCACGATATCATGGATCCTCTTAACAAAGGGACAGGTAAAATCGGCGACTTCACAGCCTTTTTCCTCAAGGATGGAATAAATATCCCTTCCTATGCCGTGAGCTCTGATGATTATGCAGCTGTCAGGCTCAAAATCCGTGGCTTCAAGGGTTTCTTTATCCTCTATTACCCTGACGCCCCTGTTTTCCAGGTCAGAAACAACAGTCTCGTTATGAACGATGGGACCGTAGGTGTAAATGGGTCTTCCGCTGCTCAGTTTTTCATAAACTCCGTCAACCGCACGCTTCACACCGAAGCAAAAGCCCGACGGATCAGCAAGTCTTATTTCTGCCATATTATTCTTTCCGGATGATATATCGTAAATATATCATCTGTTTATTTACAGAGCGAACTTATCTTTTCAACGACTTCTTCGATAGACATATCCGAGGTATCGACAAGGATTGCATCGTCCGCCTGCTTGAGGGGCGAGATCTCACGGGTCATATCGCGGTGGTCACGGTCTTCTATGTCTTTTTTGATCTCTTCGAAATCGGGATGCTCTCCCTTTGCTTCAAGTTCCAGAACACGTCTCTTTGCTCTTACCTCCGAGCTTGCGGTGAGGTAGATCTTAACATCCGCATCGGGCATTACAACGGTTCCGATATCACGGCCGTCCATGATGACTCCTCCGCGCTCCGCAAGGCCTCTCTGAAGCGAAAAGATCTGTGCACGGACCTCGGGAACGGCGCTTGTCACGGATGCGGTATTTCCGACCGCTTCCTCACGAAGTCTTCCGGTTACATTATTGCCGTTCAGATATACATTCTGGATACCGTCTTCGTATTTGATATCAACAGAGGCACCTTTGCACTTTTCGGCAACGGCGCTGCGGTCATTTACATCAATTCCGCTCTCGAGCAGATACAGAGCCACTGCCCTGTACATTGCTCCGGTATCGACATATATAAGATCCATTTTCTTTGCACAGAGCTTGGCTATGGTACTCTTTCCCGCACCTGCGGGACCGTCTATTGCAACATTCATTCCGTTTCTCCTTTTGATCCGTCAATATACCCCAAAGCGCCGATACCCGCAAGATAACCTGTTGACCATGCGATCTGAAGGTTGAATCCTCCGGTCAGTGCATCAAGGTCAAGTATCTCTCCTGCGATAAATAATCCGGGAACGATCTTGCTCATCATATTCTTGGGCGATACTTCCTTTACGCTGATACCGCCCTTGGTGATTATGGCCTCATCATATCCTCTTGTTCCTGTGATGTCGATTTCAAGGCACTTAAGAATACTGACAAGATTCTTACGTTCTTCTTTTATTATATCACCGCATTTTTTGTGCGGGTCGATCCCAGAAAGAGATGCGATGACCGGAACCATCTTGGAGGGAAGCAGATCCGGAAGCATATTGATAAAATGCTTTTCGTGATTATCGGATATCTCCCTTAAAAGCCTGTCATCAAGCTCATCTTCGGAAAGTGCCGGTTTAAGATCAAGAACGACAAGGCAGTCATCCGCTTTTCTTTTATGATAATAGCTGCTTGCGGACAAAACCATAGGACCGCTTATGCCGAAATGCGTAAAGAGCATCTCGCCGAAGTCTTCGTAAATGAGCTTGCCGCCGCTGTACATCTTAAGTCCGGTGTTTTTAAGTGACAGTCCCTGAAGATCCCTGCACCAGAGCTGCTTAGTCTCCAAGGGAACGAGCGAAGGAGTGCATTCCTTTACGCTGTGTCCCAAAGCTCCCGCAAACCTTAATCCGTCTCCGGTCGAGCCTGTTCCCGGATATGATAATCCGCCCGTTGTAAGGATCACCGCATCACATTCGAGAACCTTTTTATCTCCCAGAGTTATCTTAAAAACATCTTCTTTTTTTTCAATGCTCTTTACTTCGGAGTTCAGTCTTACCTCGACCTTTTTCTCGTCGAGCATTTTGGTAAGTGCTTTGATGACATCGGATGAATGATCCGATACGGGGAATATCCTTCCGCCTCTTTCTTCCTTCACCTTGCATCCGTGTTCTTCGAGAAGCCTGCAGATATCGTTATTGTCGAATACATCAAGCGCACTGAACATGAACTTCGGATTGGTCATGATATTCTTCATGATCACATCCTTGTCCGCAGAATTTGTGATGTTGCATCTTCCCTTTCCCGTTATGAAAAGTTTCTTTCCGAGTCGGTCGTTCTTTTCAAGAAGGATGACTTTGGTA